>Ga0190304_1000230_pt1 | contig 25870 bp, 19 predicted proteins | sample 48700712_MG_FD_161670 | JGI IMG/M metagenome (GOLD analysis project Ga0190304, IMG submission 161670) | Hydrothermal vent sediment bacterial communities from Southern Trench, Guaymas Basin, Mexico - 4870-07-1--2_MG | ecosystem: Environmental > Aquatic > Marine > Hydrothermal vents > Sediment ...
AGAATTATTCGGATAAGGGTATATCTGATCAATGCCTTATGGCTTTCGGTATTGGTGATGGTGGCGGCGGTCCGGGTGCTGAACATCTGGAAAGGCTTAAAAGAATGAAAAACCTTGCAGGCCTGTGTCCTATTGAGCAGAGGACGGTCGCGGATTTTCTGTCAATATGGGAAAAGGACAAGAATCATTTCGCAATATGGGAAGGAGAACTCTATCTTGAAAGACATCAGGGGACATTTACAACACAATGTAAAAGCAAGTGGTATAACCGGCAAATGGAGATAAGACTGCGGGAGCTGGAATGGAAAGCTGTTCTTTCAGAGCTTGTATCGAAAACTGAATATCCTGCAGAGTCTCTTGAGCGCATCTGGAAGGAGGTTCTTCTGTATCAATTCCACGATATTCTTCCAGGATCATCCATAAAAAGAGTTTATGATGAATCTCTGGAGCGGTACGCGCTTATGCTTGAAGAAACAGAGAAACTTATCTCAGATCATGGATCCTTCATTGTTAATAACATCGATACCTCCGAGACTACAAAACCCTATGTTTTTCAAAATTCTCTATCCTGGGACAGGAAGGAGTGGGTGAAGGTTGAGAATATCTGGAGGGAAATTTTGGTGCCGGCCATGGGCTATGTCGTAATAGACAGTGTTTCAGATGGCTCTGTTGTTTTAAGTCAGCTAACAGCTCTGACCAATAAACTGGAAAATGAACTTCTTGTAATCAGCTTCAATGATGATGGAAGTATAAAAAGTATTGTTGATAAGGAGTTTCTTAAGGAAATTCTTTCACCGGCAGGTATGGGAAACTGCATTTCCATATATGAAGACGATGGGGATGCCTGGGATTTTTCCCTTAACTACCGTGAAAAGAAACCGGATGCATTTGTTTTAATGAGTTGTGAGACTAAAATTGATGGTCCGAAAGCAAGTATCACACATTTTTATAAATATAAAAACTCGGAAATGAAACAGCAGATTGTTCTTACCCAGGGAAGCCGGCGTATCGATTTCATTACCTGGATCAATTGGCAGGAACCGGGTAAGATGATTAAAACCAGTTTCCCTCTGGCTATCAAAGCTGACCATGCCGTCTGTGAAATCCAATTTGGGAATATAAAAAGGCCGACCAATTCCAATACAACATGGGATATGGCTAAAGATGAGATCCCTGCTCAGAAATGGGTTGATATTTCTGGACGCGATTACGGAGTAGCTTTGCTGAACGATTCCAAATATGGCTATCGGGTTAAAGATAATGCACTGGAATTGACCCTGCTTCGTTGTGTACTCTATCCCGGCCCATTTGTAGCTAAAGAAGATTCTCGAAGTGGGATTTCCGGTTATACAGATCTAGGGGAGCATAACTTTACCTACTCGTTGTATCCTCATCGAGGAGATTATGTTGAAGGGTGTGTTGTTCAGGAAGGATATGAGTTGAATATTCCTTTTTCAATCCATTCCTGTTCTCCCGGAACAGGTTCTTTGCCGGAGGCTTTTTCCTATATGTCGGTTGAATCTCCGTCGGTTATTATTGAAACAGTTAAAAAGGCTGAAAGGGGCAATAATATAATAATTCGTCTCTATGAATCTACAGGGGAACCATGTAAAACTGGTCTGAAATTGAACTTTCCAGTTAAGAAAGTTCTCCTTGTTAACCTGATGGAAGAACCAATTGGTGAAATACCTGTAATTAAGGGAAGGGTTGAATTAAATTTCACTCATTTTGAGATTTTGACAATAGGAGTGTCAGTTGACCAGTAGAAGTCAATCGTTTATGGGGAAAAAGTTTGAAACTAAAAATACAAAGCCCACATCTTTTCCTATACTCATTGGGATAGGGGTGTTACAGATATTTTTCAGAAAATTTCAACAAAGATTGACATTTATGTCTTGGCTTTGTAGGATGAAATTGATATGGCTAAAAAAGTAACAATTCACGATATTGCCTCTCTTGCCTGTGTAAGTCCCAGTACAGTCTCAAGGGTTATGAATCACCCCGGTATTGTTAATGGGAAGACCAGAGAGGCTGTCTTTAATGCAATAGAGCAATTAGAGTATATTCCTCAGGCAGCAATACAGAGTGAACCGGAGAAAAAATCAATTATTGGTCTTGCAGTTCCTGATATTAATCTGCCTATGCTTGGGGGAATTATCAGGGATCTGAATTCTGAATTAGCAGCCACAGAATATGATCTGTTGCTCATTAATATGAAGGGTGAGAGGCTGGTATCAAGGTTTTTCATTGAAAACCCAAACTATAGAAAAAAAATTGATGCTATAATAATTTTTTCTGCAGTAATGGATGAAGCTAGTGTGGATTTTTTTAGAGCCATTAATGTTCCGGTTGTTATAATACAGAACAGATGCAGTCAGGAAAAGTCTATCTCTACAAATAACTATCTTGGAGCTTTCGATGCTGTTAAGTATCTCATAAGCAGGAAATATGAAAAGATTGCTTTTATTGGCTGGGAACCGGAAGATAATCATTTAAATGATCGTTATTATGGATATAAAAATGCAATGGAGAAAGCCGGGGTTATATTTGATCCTGACATGGCAGCCTATGCCTCGTTAAGTGTGGACGGGGGATTTACTGCTACTAAAATTCTATTGGATAAAGTTAAACCGGATGCAATTTTTTATGCCTGTGACAGTATGGCTTTTGGTGGATATAAATATTTTGCAGAAGCAGGAATATCAATACCCGGGGATATGGGAATAATCGGGTTTGATAACTATGAAATGGCCTCAGTTGTAGGTCTTACAACAATGAAGCAGTTTATTGGTGTAAAGGCAAGAATGGCTGTATCCTATCTGCTTGACAGATTGTCGGGTAGAATAAAAACTCCTAATGCTGAAGAAGTTTGCATTACTCCCCGACTTGTAGTTCGCGGATCTACTCTTTAACACCTCCAGCTGTCATTCCCCCTGTAAGCTGTTTCTGTATCATCATAAACAGAACAATAACAGGAATCGCTGAGAGCATGGAAGCTGCCATTATTCTATCCCATATTGCGTTTTTAGATACAAATAATTGGCGCAGGCCAAGAGGAAGCGTATTTAATTCGGCGAATGATTTTAAGAAAACCGAAGCAAATAAATATTCATTCCAGGCTATCATAAATGCATAGATAAATACTGTTACTATAACAGAAATTGATAATGGAACAACTATTCGCCATATCACTCCCAATCTTGAACATCCCTCAATAAGAGCTGATTCTTCTATGGAATAGGGAATGGTTCTGAAAGAATTTCCAAGCATGTATAATGATACAGGAAGAGTAAGGACAATATATATCATCATCAACGTAAAGAATGTCCCGGTAGAAGTCGAGATAAGTCCGAATTTTGCAGATAATGTGTATAGAGGAATCAGCAGTAAAATTGGACCAAACATGTAAACGAGCAGCACTCCTCTCTGGATGATTCCACGGCCTTTGTATCTGACTCTGCTAAAAGAGTATGCACCAAAAATTGCTATTAGAACTGAAATAAAGGCCGAAGAGAACGATAGAACAAGTGAATTCCTAAAATACTTGAAAAAAGGAAATACACTTCCTGTAGACTTATATTTTTCAAGGATGGTTTTCTTCTGGCTTTTGCTAAGTTCTGTGTTCTCTTTTAGTAGATTAAGTACAGATTGGGGAACATTTTTTTCAGCCTGATCGATGTTTAGCAGTTCCTTGTAAGCATCAATATTTATTTTGGTCGGAATCAGGGATGGGTTTCCCCAATCCCATTGATACTTTAGTGAGGTTGAGAGCATTTGAATAAAAGGGAATATTGCAAATAAAACAACAAGAAATATTGATAAAGCAAAAATGATCTTTTTAAACAGACTCTTGCTTGTTACCATTTAAGTACCCTCTTTACATAAATTAAGATAAATCCAATTAGCAGAATAAATTGTATCATGGCTATTGCTGCACCATGACCAATATCCATAATGCCTGTAAATGACTTTAAGTATGTGTATATAGGCAGTACTTTAACATTCTGTGTTAATAGAAAAACTTCTTCAAACTTATTAAAATTCCAGATAGCTCGAAGGAGAATAATGGAGCCAAGGAGAAAATAAATTTCAGGGAACGTGATATATCTGAATTTCTGCCAGCCTTTGCATCCATCAATCTCTGCTGCTTCATACAATCCTTTATCAATTGACTGAAGTCCTGCCAATATCATTAAATATGAGAATGGAAAGTTTTTCCATATTCCGAAAAGAACTGCAACATATATTGATGTGTCAGGTGATCTTATAAGATTGATTCTTTCTGTGAAGAGATGGAGCTTATCGTAGGTAATGTGCATGAAAATTCCATTAACCGGATCAAATATAAACTGCCATGAGTAAACGACAGCAATAACCGGAGCAACATAGGGTAAAAGAATTAAACTTCGGACAAGGCCTCTTAGGGGGAACTCTCTGTTCATAAGTAATGCAACACAAAGACCAACTAGTGTTGTTCCAAGTGTTGTGAATAGTACATACACAATTGATGTGGTGACAGATTTCCAAAAGGCGGGATCGGTAATTATATCAAAGTGATTTTGAATGCCTGTAAAATTATTGCTTCCTGTTACTTTTACTTCGAAAAAACTAAGGAAGATATTATAAACAATTGGATAGAGTATTAATGATACTATTATGATTAAAGAAGGGAGAATAAGAAACCAGCCAAATTTCTTTTCTCTGTCCTCTAAGACAGATCCTTTAGAAAATAGATTTTTGAATATTATACTTCCGGTATTCATTTCCCCTCCTCAATTTGTGTCCGGTTGAAAGTAATGACATGTTAATAGGCAATGGGGTGCAAATGACCCCCCATTACCTGTTATATTATATTAAATTCAGTTTTAGTTTAGCAATTTTTTCATTTCAGCTTCCGCCCATGCCATTGCCTTGTCAACATCCATCCCTTCCTGTGTAATTTTATAAATCATTTGGGGAATGATTTTCTTTGAATAGATTGTACTTGCAGCCTCAATTCTGTTCCCTTCAACAATTCCGAAAGTTTCAATCTGATTTAAGCCTTCAGTAATCTCGGTAATTTTATCTGCACCATACTTAGAGTAAACTCCTTTAGGATCATTAAGAAAGCGGTCTGTATCAGCTACGCCTTTGAATACCGGCATCATACCGCCAACTGCCATATGGAGGAATGTAATGTAAGCATTAGGTGAATAAAGGTAATTTAAAAAATCCAGGGCAGCCTCTGTTACAGCTGGATCACTTTGCTTTGGAATAGCCATTGATACAACCGCACCAAAACCTGCATCTTTTTTATTACTGAGAATTGTAGCAGTTTTAGTATTATTAACAAGTTCAGGATCAAAATCAGTGCCTTTAAGATCTGTGAAGTTTTCTGATGTAAGTGACCCCTGAGCAACTTCCAGTATAGCCAGATCGTCCATTATATAAGTTGAATAAAAGAACATTGCCATTTTCCCCTGAAGATAGTAGTCTCTTCCTCTCCAGGTTTGAGGCCCGGGAGGTGTTGTTTTTGCAAGTCGGGCATAAAATTCAACAGCTTCTTTCATCTCTGGAGAGTTGAAAACCAGATTTCCATCTTTGTCAAAAAGACCAGCATTGTTTGACATTGCAATAGGTGTAAAACACTGCTCATCATATGATTCTGTTTCCATTGTTCCTAACAACAGTCCATAGGTATTATCTTCAGGTTTGTAGAAATACTCTGCTGCTTTTGCTAGTGCATCCCATGTGGTTGGTGGCTTTAGTCCTGCTTCCTCAAACCAGTCTGCACGATACCAGATACCCTGTATCATCCCATGATAGGGAACTCCGTAATAGATCCCTTTGTCTTTAGATTCAAACAATCTTAGGGCTCCATTATAGAATTTGTCTTTTCCAACTCTATTAAGCAGCGAAGTTGCTGCAGCGGTATCCAGAATTCCTTCCGCACCAAGAGCTACTGCTATTTCAGCATCTATTTCAATTATCGATGGCATGGTTCCAGCTGCTGATGCTGCTCTCATGTTTAATGCCATGTCATTTTCATCAACAGGAACCAGTTTGATACTAATATCAGGATTCATGGCTACATAAGTATCAATTAGAATTTGTATTGTGGCCATTCGGTCTGACTGGGTTTCTCTTGTCCAGAATTCCAGTTTCACAGGCCCCGAAGATGCGGTTTCTTCCTGTCCCCCTGCAAACAGTTGTGGTGTGAATGATAGTAAGAAAATCATAAGCAGTAATAATACGATTGACTTTTTCATAAAGTCCTCCTTTTATATTTCATCTCACAAAGTGAGAATGATTCCTTTGTATAAAATTTATTTTAATTTACTTTATTTGATTTGTCAATGAAATATTTTATTAAAACATGAAACATTCTGCAAATTTGTCTGAATATTTACATATTTGTACTGGTATTATTTGACATATTGGTATAAATAAGATATTCTAGAGTTTCTAAGATAAGCATATATGAAATATTTCAAAAAATATAGTAATTATTTCATACACTTTATGCTATTTTATTAGATGCTGAAAACAGACTAGAAAAGTGCAATGTCAGTTTGGAGATAAAAATGAAAACAAAATATAAAGCTCACATTATTTCCCACACCCATTGGGACAGAGAATGGTATTTAAATAGTAAGTATACAACTGAATGGCTTGTTCCATTTTTTGATAATCTATTTGCTATGTTTGAGAAGGAAAGTGAATATATCTTTGTTCTCGATGGACAGATGTCTATGATCGAAGATTTTTTTGAAGAGTTGAATAAATCCGGTGTGAGTACCAATATATATAAGCAGAAAATACGGAAATATGTAAAACAAAAAAGACTTTTTATCGGTCCATACTATCTTCAGCCCGACTGGCAGTTGTTGAGTGAAGAATCTCTTGTACGTAATATGCTGATTGGTAATCAGCTTGCATCCGATTTAGGTGGTTCAATGAATGTTGGATGGATGATGGATAATTTTGGTCAGATCTCACAAACAGCTCAGATTCATAAAGAATTCGGTATGAAGGGACTCTATGTTTGGCGCGGGGTAGAGATGGATCCCGAAAATGTTCAGTCTGAGTTTTTATGGGAATCTCCCGATGGAACAAGGATCCCTTCCATCTATCTCCTTGATAGTTATCGTAATGTCATGCGTCTTGCGGAATATGAAAATATAATGAAACAGCGGGTTTTTGCTGAAGTAATTAAATTAAAACCATTTACGACAACAACAAATATACTTCTTATGAATGGATATGATCAGGAGATGGTACCCGACGATATCCAGCCTTTTATTAAGGATGGACAGATGGATACTGAAGAACTGGCTGTTTTTCAGAGCACTCCTGAAAAATTCATGGATGCAGTTATGGCAGAGAAGCCAGCCTTAAAAACTTTAAAAGGGAGTTTATACAGCGGAAGGTTTATTGCAGTTTTTCCAGGTGTAATGTCTGCCAGAATGTATTTGAAACTGCAGAATGATGATCAGCAGAAAGCACTTGAAAAAAGAGCTGAGCCGCTTTCCACTCTTGTATGGGCATTGGGAGGAGAATACGATGGTCAGATAATTTCAGAAGCATGGAAGACTCTCCTTAAAAATCATCCTCATGACAGCATCTGCGGGGTCAGTATTGATGATGTTCACACAGATATGGAGGAGAGATCCAGGTATGTAAATCAGTTGTCAACTTCCCAAATTCAGAAGAAACTTAGAGAATTGACAGGATTAATAAATACATCAGATATGAAAGATGAAGAAGTTAAAGTTGTTTTTAATACAGGTTTTTACAAACGGAATGAAGTAGTAAGCTTTGGAGATAAAACCTTCTTTGTGAATCTCCCGCCCATGGGGTATAAGCTTATTGAAAAATCTTCCAACAAACCTGGTTCTGGTTTGATACTGGATGGATATACTGTAGAAAATTCTTTGATTCTACTTTCTATCAATTCTAATGGTTCATTTAACATAAAGTACAAAAATACCGGCAGGATTTTTGAAAATCTTGGAATGTTCGAAGATAGAGCGGATACAGGGGATGAGTATAATTATTCATATCCGAAAAATGACTGTATTATAACAACATCCGGTGTTAAAGCCGGAATTTCAATAATTGAAAAAAGCAGTATTCGTGCTGTTTTCAGGATTAAAATTGAAATGGAACTTCCTGAGTCAGATGTGAATAATCATACAGAACGAAGTAAGGTTTTAAGGAAACTTCCAATTGTAACTTACTTAACACTGGATGCTGATTCTCCGGTTGTTAAGTGCAGAACGGTTGTTAGAAATACGGTAAAAGACCATATTATGAGAGTAGTGTTTCCTACAAATATTAAAACTGATTTTTCTTATGCCGGAAGTCCCTTTGATATTACAGAGAGGCCGATCCATATTGGGGATTATGATGAATCTTCAATACCGGAAGATGTAAGAAAGGTAATAGTAGGTGCCAGGGAGGCAAAACCAAATACAATTTTTTTAAACAGGGAATTTGTAGATCTGAATAATGGTTCTGAAGGTTTCGCTGTTTTATCCAAAGGTCTGCCAGAGTATCAGGTTATTGATGAAGACAATAAAATTGCATTGACTCTGTTCAGGTCTGTAGGCTGGGTAGCAAAGGATATTAATTCCCGGATAGGGGATGCCGGACCTATGATCTATACTCCTGGGGCTCAGTGTTTACGTGAAATGTCATTTGAATATGCTGTATATCCTCATGAGGGAGATGTCTATGAAGGTGATGTCTGCAGAAAGTCTGATATATTTAATTCTCCAGTCATCCAACTGACTACAGACAGACATGAAGGTGTGCTGGATAAAGAAAAATCATTTTTTAATCTAAGTAGCAAATCGAACAGTTTTAAAGTTACTTCCTGTAAGAGAAGTGAAGATAGCAGATCGGTAATTGTCAGAGGGTATAATTCCAGTGAAATTAGGGTAGATGTTCGGATAGAGTCTTTTTTTAGGATGCAGAGAGCTTTTCTTACTGATCTTCTTGAAAGGAGGAAAGAAGAACTTGTGGTAGAAGAAAATATTATATTCTTTACAGTAGCTCCAAAAAAAATTATTACCATGAAAATTGATATTGATAGAATGGATTTTTTCTTTTCGTTATCCAGGGCTGATATACTGGAAGTTGACAGGGTAAATGAAGATTTTAGTAATTATAAGTATTCCCCTTCTGTCACAAGCGAGGATCTGGTAAGTGAAAAACTTCGAGCGGAGAATATGAAAGGGGATATTGATAATCCTATGACAAGAAGGACTGCACTTGAAGCTCAGTTGTCTGCAATACTTACACAGAATCGTCTGAATGAAATAGAGACTAAAGATCTTGGATATAAATTGAATGAGGCCAGGGTTCAACGGAGAGTATTTGATTATATAAAGGAATATGAAGACCCTGAAGCAGAGTTTTAGAACTCTTATCCCGAAATTCTTTTTCCAAAAGCCGATTTAAAAAAATGGACAAGAGGATTGTTGTAATCATTTCGATATTCCTAAAGCGGGGTACTATCAACATCTGTTGCTTAACGCTTGTATTTAAATATTTTTTTTCCGGCAAGAATGCTGAATAATCTTTTGCTTATAACTCAAAAAAAAATTATTAACAAATATCATAATATCAGACAAATTATACTTGACATCTGTTTCGTCTAGTAATATCATAATATCAGACAATAGATAGTAAATGGAGGAAATTATGGCTAAAGGTAAACCTTTACTGCAGAAAATGGCAGAAACGACAGATACAGATTATTGGAATGATTCATGTGCAGTTTCTGAGTTGGAGTATGCAATATCCCGGGGTGCTGTAGGTGCTACTACTAATCCGGTCATTGTATTAAATGTGCTAAAAAAAGAATACGATCTCTGGGAAGACAGAATACTTGAAATAATAAAAGATAATCCAAAATTTGATGAAGATGAAGTTTCCTGGCAGTTAATAGAGGAAATGGCTATAAAGGGTGCATCATTGCTTTATCCTGTGTTTGAGAGAGAGGGTGGGCTTAAAGGAAGAATCTCTATCCAGACAAATGCAAAATTCTATCGAAATGCAAAAAAAATGTCTGATCAGGCAGTCAGGTTCAATAAACTTGCACCTAATATTCAGGTTAAAATACCGGCAACAGCCGCAGGAATAGAAGCTATAGAAGAGGCCACCTATCAGGGAGTCAGCATAAATGCTACTGTTTGTTTCACCGTACCCCAGGCCGTTGCTGTTGGTGAAGCTGTGGATCGTGCTCTTAAAAAAAGAGAGAAGGAAGGAAAGGATATCTCAAAAATGTCTCCTGTCTGTACCCTAATGGTTGGTCGGCTTGATGACTGGCTAAAAATAGTTGCAGACAAAGAGGGGGTTGTAATCGATCCTTCCTATCTCGACCGAGCAGGTGTTGCTGCTATGAAAAAAGCTGTAAAGATTTACCATGAAAGAGGGTATAAAACCAGGATGCTCGCTGCGGCCTATCGTAATCAGTTACACTGGTCGGAGTTAATAGGAGAAAATATTATACATACAATCCCCTATAAATGGCAGCTTAGATACAATTCTTCTGATGTGGAAATAAAAAATACAACAGTAGTTGAAGAAAATCCTGCCATGATTGAGGAACTTTCAAGGAAGTTTGATGATTTTAAAAAAGCTTACGATCCCTATGGTATCAAAATAGAAGACTTTGATACTTATGGAGCTACAGCTCGAACTTTGAGGGGGTTCATTGGTGGTTATACTCAGCTTGTTGATATTATAAGAGATCTAATGATTCCAAATCCGGAAGTTTAATCAAATATGACGAGGAAAGAATTTTGAAAAAAATTAAAATTGGATCTGTTGGTCTTGGACGTCTTGGTGAACGTCATGCAGAGAATCTTGCTCAAAAAATAAGTGGTGCCGAATTATTAGCTCTTTGTGATATGGATGAAAAAAAGTTAAATATTGTAGCTGATAAACTCGGGGTACAACATAGATTTGTAAATTTTAATGATATGATCGAAATGAAAGAACTTGATGCAATAGTAATTGTTTCTCCCTCAGGTCTTCATCCTCAGCAGATATCTGCAGCTTTAAAGGCTGGAAAACATGTTTTTTCTGAAAAACCATTAGGAACAACATTGCAGGAATGTATGGAAGCAGAAGAGTCTGTAAAGAAACATTCTGATCTTGTTTTTATGCTTGGGTTTATGCGCCGTTTTGATCCATCTTATCAGTATGCAAAAAAGAAAGTTGATTCTGGTGAAATTGGAAGAATTATTATGTTTAGAGCCTATGGCCAGGATCCTGAAAAGTTTATTGATGGAGCAATAGCTTATGCCGGGCATAGTGGAGGTCAGTTTCTTGATATGGCTGTTCATGATATTGACCTTGCCCGGTGGTTTACCGGTTCTGAACCTGAGACTGTATATGCAATTGGCGGCTGCTATGCTCATCCTGAGTTTGCTAAGTACAATGATGGAGATAATGTATCTGCACTTATGAAATTTAGTGATGAATCAATGGTATTTTTATTTGCTGGAAGAACAGCCCCTCATGGTTATAATGTAGAGACTGAAATTATTGGGACCAAAGGAATACTGCGTATTGCTTCAGTTCCGCAGAAGAACCATGTGGAAATTTTGGATAATTATGGTGTTCGACGGGAATGCAGTGAAAATTTTCTTGAACGTTTTGAAGATTCGTATGTTAATGAAGTGCAGGAGTTTGTTGATTGCATTCGAGAGGAAAGAAAGCCTGAAGTAACAGCCCATGATGGAACAAGAGTTTCGGAGATTGCATACAAATGTAAGGAATCCTTTGAATCAGGAGAAATGTTGAAATTTTAACGGGAGTATATATGATAGTAAAGCAGGATAAAACATTTGCATATGGTTTTACACCAATAACAGAGCAGCACGGGAAGTATCGTGAACTTCTTCTTGATTTTGGAATATTGAAGATGAAAAGGGGAGATGAACATAATTCTTCGGGTGGACGCGAACGGGCATGGTTACTTATAAAAGGTACCGTAACATTTAAATGGGATGGAAATACTAAAACAGCAACAAGGAACTCCTGTTTTGATGAAGCTCCTTATGTTCTCCATGTTTCAAAGGATACAGAGGTATTTATAGAAACTAATTCCGAATGTGAAATATGCGTTGAGCAGGTGGATAATGAAAAGAGTTTTGGAGCAAAACTTTATACACCAAATGATGTAAGAACAGATATTTTTGGTGCAGGAACTTTGAATGAGACATCAATTCGGTCTGTGAGAACAGTTTTTGACGGGGAAATAAATCCATTGTCAAATATGGTTATGGGAGAAGTTATAAATCATCCCGGGAAATGGTCCAGCTATCCTCCTCATGATCATCCCCAGCCGGAAATATATCATTATAGATTTTTCCCTGAGCAGGGTTTTGGAATTTCGGTTCTGGATGATAATGCTCATGTCGTAAAAAATGGTGATACAACCTTAATAAAACCTAATACAACACACTCCCAGGGAGCAGCTCCCGGATATGCTATGTACTACATCTGGATGATTCCCCATCTTCCAAATGACAGATGGCTTCCAACAACCAGGTATTACAGAGATGAGCATAAGTGGTTACTTGAGGATAATGTTAAAATCTGGCCGGAAAAAAAGTTTGGAGATAAACAATGAGTACAATCAGATTAACCATGGCACAGGCTTTGGTGAAGTTTTTAGATAATCAATATGTTTCTTTTGATGGATTAGAGAATAAATTTATCAATGGGGTATTTGGTATTTTTGGACATGGGAATGTCGTAGGCTTAGGAGAAGCTCTTCAGGAAAACAATCATTCATTAAAATTTATTCAAGGCCATAATGAACAGGGAATGACTCATGCTGCAATTGGATTTGCCAAACAGAACAACAGACGTAAGATTATGGCTGTTACTTCTTCCATAGGCCCTGGAGCCTTGAATATGGTAACTGCAGCCGGACTGGCAACAGTAAACAGAATACCTGTTTTGTTATTACCTGGTGATGTTTTTGCCTGTCGACAGCCTGATCCTGTATTGCAGCAGCTTGAGCAGTTTCATGATTATTCAATAACAAGTAACGACGCTTTTAAACCCGTATGCAGATACTGGGATCGTATTAACAGGCCTGAACAGATAATGAGTGCTGCATTAAATGCAATGCGGGTTCTAACGGATCCCGCAGATACCGGAGCTGTATGTCTTGCTCTGCCTCAGGATGTTCAGGCAGAAGCCTGGGATTATCCGGAAGAATTTTTTAAGAAGCGTGTTCATTACATAGAAAGAAGAGAATTAAGTAATTCTGCTGCTGTTAGAGCGGCAGATCTGATCCTCTCAAAAAAGAAGCCCATGGTTATCTGTGGTGGAGGAGTAAGGTATTCTGAGGCTGGAGAGGCTCTTGCTGATTTCTGTGAAGAGTTTAATATCCCTTTTGGTGAAACTCAGGCTGGGAAATCAGCCGTTGTATGGGATCACCCTATGAACCTTGGAGGTGTAGGTGTAACCGGAGGACTTGCGGCTAATAAAATAGCTGCAGAAGCAGATTTGATAATTGCTGTGGGAACCCGGTTATCAGACTTTACTACAGACAGTAAATGGGCATTTAAGAATCCTGAAGTTGAGTTTTTATCTTTGAATGTCAGCAGTTTTGATGCTTATAAAATGGATTCCAAACCTTTTTTATGTGATGCCCGTTCAGGTTTGATTGCTTTAGGTGATATTTTGAATACAAAAGGTTATAAATCCTCCTACCTGGATGAGATCAAAACAGTTAAGGCAGAATGGAACAGCGAAGTTGACAGCCTATATAAAACTGAGATGGATGGAGATGATTATTCTCAGTTAAGGGTGCTGGGCCTCATGAATGAAGAGCTTTTTGATGCGGATTCAATTATTGTTGGTGCCTCAGGAAGTCTTCCGGGAGATCTCCAAAGAGTATGGAGATCCAGAGTAAAGAATACTTATCATATGGAATACGGTTTTTCCTGCATGGGATATGAGGTATCAGGAGCAGTAGGAGTAAAACTGGCAGAGCCGGACAGAGAAGTTTATGTCATGGCAGGTGACGGTAGTTTTGTTATGCTACATTCGGAGCTTCTGACATCCATACAGGAAGGTGTAAAGATCAATGTTATGCTTTTCGATAACAATGGGTTTGGTTGTATTGATAATCTCCAGAGAAGTCAGGGAATCCCCAAATTCGGTTGTGAGCTAAAATTCAGGAATCCGAAAACAGAACTTCTTGATGAAGGTGGACAGCTTATTCCAGTTGACTATGCTAAAATAGCTGAAGGCTATGGGTGCAAAACCTGGTCTGTCACAAATTCCATGGAATTAAGAAAAGCAATAAAGGAAGCAAAGAAATCTTCTGTATCAACTCTTATTGATATAAAGGTTGGATTTGATTCAATGTCTGATGGTTACGATGCCTGGTGGAGAGTAGGTACACCTGAAGTATCTCAAAAACCTGCTGTAATGGAAGCAAATAGAAATCTGAAAGAGAATATTAATAAGGCTAAACAGTTTTAGCCGGAAACTGGAGAATATTAAACAATGAATAAAGCAAAGGTTAAACTTGCAATGGCTCCAATTGGATGGACCAATGATGATATGCCGGATTTAGGAAGCGAAAATAGTTTTCAGCAATGTATAAGTGAAATGGCTTTGGCCGGATATTCCGGTTCCGAAGTTGGTAACAAATATCCCAAAGATCCTGAAGTGTTAAAACCTTATCTGGATGTAAGAGGATTAACTATATGTAATCAGTGGTTTAGCTCTTTTCTTGCTTCAAAACCTCTTTCTGAAGTAGAGTCAGATTTTAGAAAACAGCTTGGCTTTCTGAAAAAAGTTGGTGCAGAAGTTATAGGGCCTTCAGAACAGACAAGGTCATGTCAGGGGCAGGATGTTTCTGTTTTTTCCGGCAAAGCGGTGTTTAATACTGATGAATTTAAAAAACTTACAACTGGTATGGACTATCTTGGTAAAATTGCAAAGGAAGAGGGGATGAAGCTTGCTTTTCATCACCATATGGGAACATCTGTACAGACAATTGAAGAAACAGAAAGATTTCTAAACGATACTAATTCAGACTATGTTTACCTTTTATATGATTCCGGCCATTTTGCTTTTTCAGAAGAAGATCCAGTTGCTGCATTGAAGAAATTTATAAGCCGTGTAGGCCATGTCCATTTAAAAGATTTACGAACAAATGTTTTTGATACTGTTAAAAAAGCTGATTCTTCTTTTCTTGATGCTGTAAGGGGTGGAGTTTTTACAGTACCAGGTGATGGAAGTATCGATTTTCCTGCAATATTTACTATTTTAGAAGAAAATAACTATGAGGGATGGATGGTAGTAGAAGCAGAACAGGATCCTGCAAAGGCTAATCCATTTGTTTATGCAAAGATGGCCAGAGAGTATATTAGAAACAATGCTGGAATTTAGAAAATAATAATTAAAAGGAATAACCGTATGAAACAGATAACAGTGGGAATTATTGGAGCAGGTAGAATTGGGAAAGTCCATGCTCAGAGTATAGCTCTTAATATTCCAGGAGCAAAGATTAAAACAATTGCCGATGTCTATATGAATGATACAATTCAGGACTGGGCTGAGGCTCTTGGTATTGAAAATACAACTAAAGACTATATGGATATTTTAAATGATAAAGATATTGAAGTTGTACTTATATGTTCATCTACAAATACTCATGCTCAGTTTACAATGGAAGCGGCAAGAGCCGGTAAAAATATTTTTTGTGAAAAGCCTCTTGATCCAAGTATAGAAAAAATAAAAGAAACTTTAAAAGTTATAGAAGAGACAGGTGTTAAGTTTCAGATTGGTTTTAACCGTAGGTTTGATCATAATTTTAAGGCAGTTAAACAGGCTGTTCTGGATGGCAAGATTGGTGAGCCTCATATTATTCGAATTACTTCCAGAGATCCGGAACCACCAAACCCTGAATACGTAAAAGTTTCGGGTGGTATGTTTATGGATATGACCATACACGACTTTGATATGGCACGTTTCTTAAGCGGCAGCGAAGTTGAAGAGGTCTATGTACAGGGTGCTGTTCTTGTGGATCCGGAAATTGGGAAAGCAGGGGATATAGATACTGCAGTAATTACGTTGAAATTTAAAAGCGGCGCCATTGGTGTAATCGATAATTCCAGGAAAGCTGCCTATGGTTACGATCAGCGTGCAGAAGTTTTTGGAAGCGGAGGTGCTGTTGAAACCTCCAATGATGGTCTTTCCACAGCTGTTATAAGTACTGCTGCGGGTATTGGATCAGAAAAACCCCTTTATTTTTTTCTGGAACGCTATATGGATTCCTTCATCCTGGAAATGAAAGAGTTTTTTATTGCCGTACAGGAAGATAAAGTAACTCCTGTTGGAGCCATTGATGCACTAAGACCGGTTCAGATTGCGAAGGCAGTCGGAGAATCCCTCAGGACGGGGTTGCCGGTGAAGGTTGCGTATTGAGTAAATTATTTAGTTGATTCATATAATAGCTTTAATTATAATAATTTATGAATAAGTCAAATAGTGTTTCATCTGTTATGGACATATCTAATAACTATCTGTTATACGCGAAAAATCTAAGAGTTAAATTTGATAGTGTAATTGCACTTGATAATGTTGATTTTTATATTGGAAAAAATGAAGTCGTAGGACTTTTGGGTGACAATGGAGCAGGGAAGTCAACTCTTATCAAGAGTCTTGTGGGACTTTATAAACTCCAATCCGGTGAATTATATATTAATGGTAAAAAGATAAAATCAATATCTCCCATTAAGGCCAGGAAAGAGGGAATTGAGGTAGTTTATCAGGATCCTGCTCTTATAGATGATTTGAGCATTACCAGGAATTTTTTTCTTGGAAAGGAATTGGGTAGTCGGAAAAAAGCTTTCAAATTTTACGATAATCAACTAATGGATAAAATAACAAAGAAAAGTTTGTTAAAACTTGGATTTGAAAATGGGCGGGATGTAACTGATCCTGTTTCATGTTTGTCCGGTGGACAACGGCGTATGATTGCATTGGCAAGATGTTTCTATTTTGGGAGAAAACTACTCGTTCTTGATGAACCTACAGCCTCACTGCCTGAGAGAGAAATTGAGATTGTTTTGGATCTTGTTCGGGAAGCAAAAAGAAATGGTTTATCTGTAATTTTTGTTACACATAAAGCTCATGAAGTGTTTGAAGTTGCTGATCGGTTTGTTGTTCTTGATAAGGGGCTAAACTATTTAAATCTTAATAAAAATGAAACAAGTCTAAAAGAGATGGAGAAAATATTAATAAGTTCGAGATTAGCTGCCGTAAGAGAACTTGCTGCTGGTGTTGCTCATCAGATAAGAAATCCTCTTGGAATTATAAAAGCTTCTGCAGAAGTTCTTAAAGATGATTTTTATGTTGCTAGCGATCCTGATGGGTTTAAGAATATTATTAATATGATGATAAGTGAAATAAATACAATGAATGTTGTTGTCTCAAACTTTCTTGATTTTGCACATAAGTATAAACTCGATATAAAGATGAATTCTATAGGAAATTTAATTAATAATGCTTTACGCTCTCTTCCTATATATAAATTCCCTGAAATAGATATCATAATAAATGTTCCTGATAATTTGCCGCTTTATCCTCTGGATAAAAGTTTGTGTGAGCAGGTTGTTTCTAATCTTATACTCAATGCACTGCAGGCTACCAAAAATAATGAAGAGATTATAATAACTGCTGTGATAGATAAAAAACTCCGAATATCTGTAAGAGATCATGGTATAGGTATTGATGGGGAAGTAAGAAAAAGAATATTTAATCCTTTTTTTACTACTAAAAAAAATGGTACAGGGTTGGGTCTATCTATTGTTCATCGTATTATTGATGAAATGAATGGTTCCATAGAAATAGAATCTACCCCAGGAAAGGGGTCTGTCTTTACCATAGAATTATAGGAGTATTAATGAAAAGAATACTTGTAGCTGACGATGAAATTAATATGTGCAGAATTCTCAAGATTATTCTTGAAAAAGACGGATATTCAGTTCTTACAGTTGATTCAGGAAAAGAGGCCATAGAAATTTTAAAATCAGAGATAAACATTGATTTAGTGATATCCGATTTAAGAATGCCTGAAGTGGATGGTCTGGCTGTTCTTGAGTTTTTAAAAGAGAGTAAAAAGAATATTCCCATTATCCTTGTTACAGCATATGGTTCAATAGAAATAGCAGTAGAAGCTATGAAAAAAGGAGCAGCTGATTTTATTACAAAACCTTTTGAAAAAAACGTAATTCGTCATATAATTCGTAGGGTCTTCCACATTGCAGAGCTTGAGGAAGAAAATTTACTACTTCGTAGTGGCCAGATAAACCACGATTTTATTTTTAGAAGTAAAGTTATGGGTGAAACTCTCAAAACAATTAAAAAAATTGCCAGAGTGTCCCGGCCCATTTTAATCCAGGGTGAAAGCGGTAGTGGTAAAGAAGTAATTGCAAAACAAATACATCTTGCAAGTTGTAATTATACAGGGAATAAAAAGTCATCACCTTTTATTAGTATAAATTGTCCTGCTGTTCCTGAGTCCCTTCTGGAGAGTGAACTGTTTGGATACCAGAAAGGATCCTTCACTGGTGCAGCTAAAGATTTTAAGGGTAAAATAAGATTATCTGATGGGGGCACACTCTTTTTAGATGAAATTGGTGAATTATCATTAAATGTACAACCTAAGCTTCTTAGATTTCTTGAAAATAAAAAAATAATGCCTCTTGGAGGAAATACTGAATATAGTGTTAATACAAGAGTTATATGTGCTACCAATAAAAATCTTAAAAAGATGGTTGAAAAAGGACTGTTTAGGGAAGACCTCTATTATAGAATAAATACAATTATAATTGAAGTTCCTTCTCTCCGGGAAAGAAAAGAAGATATTCTTTCACTTGCGGATTATTTTCTTACGAATTTTTCTAAAGAACTTGGTGAACAGAAAAAACATCTGCCAGATTCCATTGTAAAATCATTTTTAGAATATAAATGGCCTGGAAATGTTCGTGAGTTACGGAATATTATTGAACGTGCAGTACTTCTTTCAAGTTCTGAAAATATATCGATAGATGATATACCTATTGAATTAAGATGTAGTAATACTTTTAATGAATTTTCATCAAATAACCAAATTGAAAGTTCAGAAAAAAAAATGTTGCTTTCCACATTAATTCTGACTGGATGGAATATTACTGCTGCAGCTAAAACGCTTGGTCTTACCAGAAGTGCAATGAGATATAAAATTAATAAATACCAATTAAAACAACATTAATTGCAGGATTAGTAATAAAAAGGATGTGTGAATGGGAAAAAATACGTATATTTTTTTTATTGTATCATTAATATTTTTGAACTCAATTTTTCTGTTTGCTTCAGGAAAACAGGAAGCTGTAAAATCACCTGAACAACATTATAAGTTTTATGTAGTAACTCATGGTGGTATTTCTGATCCTTTTTGGGCTGTTGTTAAGAAAGGTGCAAAGGATGCAGGTGATATGTTTAATTGTGATGTTATCTATCTGGGGCCGGAGACTTTTTCAATACAAAAACTTGTTGATATGGTGGAAACAGCTATAGCAGGTAAACCTGATGGTCTGGTGGTTACAATTACAGATGCCCAGGCACTTGATAAACCCCTGAGAGCTGCAATTGAGGCAGGAATCCCTGTTATTGCCATCAATGTACCTGATTCAAGGGAAAATTATGATAAAATTCCGTATCTTGCGTATGTAGGTACTGATGATTATACGATGGGTATTGAAGCAGCAAAGAGAATGCTTGAAGAATTTGGAACTGGTAAACCGGAACGAGCTGTTATTCTTGTTCATGAAGTTGGGAATGCCGGACTTGAAGCACGTGCAAGAGGCATTATTGAAGTTTTTATGGAACATGATATTTCTATTGAAAAACTTGCTGGTTCTCCCAATGCATCAGAAAATTACCAGGTAGTGGATGCATACCTTACTAAACATCCGGAAACAGATGCAATCTTTACTTTTGGGCCTCTCGGTGCAGATCCTGTAATAAATCTGATAGAGGATAAAAATCTTGCAGGAAAAGTTAAATTAGGTGGTGTGGACTTATCAATTAGCATGATAAAAGCTATCAGGGAAGGGGATATGGTTTTTACAGTTGATCAGCAGCAGTATCTTCAGGGATATTTACCAATAGATTTTTTAGTGCTTTATAATAAATATGGACTTATACCAACTGGAGATATTATTACCGGACCGTCTATTGTTGATATAGGAAATGTAGATTCAGTTGCAGATATGGTAAATAAAAGATTCAGATAATATCATTTTTATGGAGGCTGAACTTTGATACAAAAAAAACTTATTGGTATTGTTAATAGAACCCTTAGAATAAGAGAAATTGGATCTTTATCTGGATTATTAATTATTATACTTGTTTTCGCTTTTCTGTCAGAGCATTTTTTGACTTTAGCAAATTTTGTTGGCATTTTTACCATGACTGCTGAATTGGGTATAATTGCTATTGGAGTAACATTTTTAATGATATCAGGAGAATTCGATCTATCTGTAGGCTCTGTTTTTGCTGTTGCTCCAATGACTGGTGCTATACTTATGAATAATGGTGTACCTCCTCTTTTTGGTGTTTTGGCAGGTTTATTAGTTGCAGCAGCAATAGGCTTCCTGAATGGTTTTGTTTTAATAAAAACAAAGATTCCATCATTTATAGTTACCCTTGGTTCCATGATGTTTTTCCGAGGGCTTCTTTTAGCATTTTCAGGTGGATTCCAAATTAGCTATCTTGGTGAGAATAATTCTTTTTTGAATGCTTTGGGAGGGAAAATTTTTTTTGGAATGAGAGCATCAGGTATTTGGTTTATTATCTGCACGGTAATTTTTTCACTTATTTTGAATCGTACAAAATATGGTAACCATGTATTTGCTGTTGGTGGAAATCAGGAAGCTGCAAAAGCAATTGGTATAAATGTAAGTAAAGTAAAGATAATTAATTTTGTTGTTTGTTCTGTTATGGCTGGTTTTGCCGGCTTTACAATGTTTGGAAGATTTAACAGTATAGATCCAACAGCAGGATTACAACTTGAACTTGAAGCAATTGCATCAGCAGTTATAGGTGGAGCCGTCCTTACCGGTGGTTATGGAAGTATTATTGGAGCCTTTATTGGAGCATTTTTAATAGGGATTCTGCGAAGTGGTCTCATTTTGGCCGGAGCTCCATCGTACTGGTATAAGGCATTTATAGGAATTATTCTTGTTGCTTCTGTAATTTTGAACACAAAAATACGAAAAACAGTTGCAGGATAAAAATTCTTAAATTGGCTGATATAAACCACTATCGGTAGATATCAGCCAGTAATTCATTCTTTTGGATAAATATAGAAATATTAATAAGTCTATTCTGTTCTGTTTAAAAATATTAGAAATATTTTAAAACCTTTCTTCGTAACGAGTTAACTATTTAATTACTATAATTGATAAAATACTTTGCTATTTCCTGTTATTGGCATGAATCATGCTAATAGTTTGTATAAAAATATTTTAAAGGAGAAAGCGATGAAAAAGATTAGTGTTCTATTAATTCTTGTATTATGTCTTACAGGAATAGTATTTGCAGGAGGTCAAAAAGATTCCGGAGCTGATGGTTTTACAATTGGGTTTGTAAGTAATAATTTTAATGATACTTTTCAAACCTATATAAACAAAGCTGCAGAAGATTTTGTAAATGAAACTGACGATCTTAGTATAACTTTTGGCGATGCGCAGGAAGATGTTATTAAGCAGCAGGATCTGGCTAATACATTTATTGCTAAGGGTGTTGATGCACTAATAGTCGTCCCTGTAGATACAAGTGCAATGGATCCAATTACAAAAGCAGCTAAAGAAGCAGGCATACCCCTATGTTATGTAAATAGAAATCCTTTTGGGACTGGAGCAGCACCTGATGGAGTATATTATGTTGGTTCACAGGAAATTGTAGCAGGTGAATTGCAGATGGACTATGTTGGTAAGCTTCTTAAAGGGGAAGGTTCTGTAGCTATTTTAATGGGTAAACTGGATAATGAAGGAGCCATCAAGCGTACAGAAGGGAATGAAAAGGTTATTAAAGATAAATTCCCGAATATTAAAGTTGTTGCTAAAGAAACAGGAAACTGGCAAAGAGATCAGGGTATGACTCTTACTGAGAACTGGCTGACTGTTTATGGTAAATCACTAAAAGGAATCCTTGCAAATAATGATGAAATGGCACTTGGTGCAGTAGAAGCACTAAAGGCTGCAGAACGAACAGATATTATTGTTGTTGGTGTAGATGCAATACCAGATGCAAAAACTGCAGTAGAAAACGGTTCTTTAACAGCCACCGTTCTTCAGGATGCTGTAGGTCAGGGAAAAGGTGCTGCAGAACTTCTTTATAAAGTATTAAAAGGTGGAAAACCCGAGCAAATTACCTGGGTTCCATTTGTTCTGATTACACCTGAAAATATTAGCGAATATAAATAAATATGGTAATAATTGGATAGAGGGATTCTCTCTATCCAATTTATAAGAAGGGGGGTAACTTATGTCCGGGCATAAATATATACTGCAGATGAAGAATATTATAAAGAAATTCCCTGGAGTACTTGCTTTAAATGGAGTTCAGCTTGATGTCGGCTATGGAGAGATTCATTCTCTGATAGGGGAGAACGGTGCAGGAAAGTCAACAATCTCAAAGTGCATTGCAGGTATATATACCCCTACTTCCGGAGAGATTATTTTTGATGGGAAAAAGCTGGAGAAATATAACACATCACAAGCCCTGAAGTTGGGGATTTCAATGATCCATCAGGAATTGAGTCCTGTTCTTACTCGTCCCATAATGGAAAATCTATGGCTGGGAAGAGAACCAAAAAACAAATTGGGTTTGGTAGATCATAAAAAAATGTATGAACTAAGTAAACTTGTTCTTAAAGAGATTGATCTTGAAGAAGATCCACGTCGTTTGATGTCTAGTCTTACCGTTGCTAAAATGCAAATGGTGGAGATTGCTAAGGCGGTTTCATATAATTCAAAATTGATAATTATGGATGAACCTACTTCAGCATTAACCGAAAAAGAAATAAAGCAGTTATTTAAAATTATGAGAAAGTTAAAAGATCAGGGTAAAAGTATCCTTTATATTTCACATAAACTTGATGAAATATTTGAAATATCAGATAGGGTGACTATATACCGGGATGGTCAGTATATTGACTCAAGAGAGATCTCTAATATCGATACAAAAAGTATGATTAATCTGATGGTTGGTCGTGATGTTAATGAAATGTTTCCTAAAATAGATTGCGCAATTGGGGATGTAAAACTTGAGGTCAATCATTTAACACATAGTACGCATTTTAATGATGTTTCATTTAAGGTTAGAAGAGGCGAAATATTTGGAATTGCAGGATTGGTGGGAGCCGGTCGTACAGAGGTACTGGAAACAATATTTGGCATAAGAAAAAAAGTAAGTGGCGAAATTAAAATTGATGGTCGGAAAGTAGCTATTTCCAGACCCAGAGATGCTATTAATTACGGTATGGCTTTTTTGACTGAAGACAGGCGTTTAACAGGAATTTTCCCTGTCCTTTCTGTGCGACTAAATATAATTATTTCCAATATAAGAAAATATGTTGGAAAAATCGGTTTGCTTGATTATAAAAGAATTCATGAGGATTGTGATGATTTTGTTGACAAAATTCAGATAAAGACCCCTGATCTGCAGCAGAGAATTGAAAATCTTAGCGGTGGAAATCAACAGAAAGTTCTGGTTGCCAGGTGGTTATTAACAGGACCGGATATACTTTTTTTGGATGAACCAACAAGAGGTATTGATGTTGGTTCAAAGTCTGAAATACATAAGTTGGTTACAAAGCTGGCCGGTGAGGGGAAATCGATAGTTATGGTCTCTTCCGAATTACCTGAAGTAATGGGCATGAGTGACAGAATTATGGTCATGCACGAAGGAACTGTAACAGGAATTTTGGAAAATAGTAAGGATTTAACTCAGGAACGATTAATGGCGTATGCAACAGGAAATATTGAATAAAAACAAATTAAAAGGAGTGATTAGGATATGACTTTAGTCGAAATAATACAATCCAGGGAAACCCTTATAAGCACAATGAAAAAATACGGAGTTGTATTTGTTCTTGTGTTTATGATTATAGGTATAAGTATTGCTCAACCCGCATTTTTATCTCGTGTAAATATATTTAATGTGCTTACCCAAAGTTCTATTTTTGGAATTATGGCTCTTGGAATGACCTTTGTCATTATCTCCAGGGGTATAGACATATCAGTTGGATCAATACTGGGACTTTCCGGTGTTGTCATGGCAAGTCTCGCACAAACTTCATCTGCTGTTAGTAAATATTATCCCAATTTAGCAGAAATGCCTCTTATAGTTCCTATCCTTGCCGCTTTAATAATTGGTGGATCCATAGGTGCTGTAAGTGGATGGCTTATTGCAAAAACAAATATACCTGCTTTTATTGCAACCCTGGGAATGATGACGATAGCGAGGGGCTTAGCTCTAATTTATGCAGATGGTAAACCTATTAGTACATTAATGCCTTCTTTAACAGCCTTGGGGGGTAAGTTATTTGGTGTAATACCTATTCCTGTGATAATCTATTTTATAGCGATAGTGGTTAGTTGGATTCTACTGAATAATACAAGCTTTGGGAAAAATGTATTTGCCATTGGAGGAAATATTACTGCTGCAGAAGTATCTGGTGTGAATGTAAGTAAGAATCTTGTTATGATTTATGCTTATTGTGGATTATTAGCAGGACTTGCGGCTGTTGTCTTTGCTGCAAGAGTCGGCAGTGTTCATCCTGGGGCTGCTACTGGATATGAATTGACTGCTATAGCAGCAACAACTATAGGTGGTACTAGTCATTCAGGGGGTATAGGCACGATATGGGGAGCTTTTGTAGGGGCTCTTGCTCTTGCAGTATTAAGAAATGGATTAACCTTGCTTGGGGTTGGTGCTTATTGGCAGCAGGTTACAGAAGGAGCTATTATAATTGTTGCGGTTGTTGTTGATATGCGAAAAAATGTGAAGAAGCATTAATGAGTATTAGTTAAATGGGGGTAATTGAAAACTTTAATTGTCCCATAAATTATTTAGGAGGATATCTATTTTAATAACCTTGGAGGGTTAAGAGGTATGTCATCCATTCTGAAAATGCTATACAAGATCTCTCAGGAGTTTAATACTTTCTGTAACCATTTTCATGATATTCTGTTCCTCTGCAAATCTGTCAAAGCTGAGTTCCAGATTGTAAGCTCCTTTGTAATTATACGATTTTAAGAGCTTTACATTTTCTTCCAGAGGAACATTGTTCTCTTTAAACGGCTAATGGGTTCTTCCTGTAGGACCCAGGTCATGTATATGTGTATATGTTGTACTTTTCCCGAAGTTCTTTGTAATTACTTCGGCTTCTTTTGTTATGATAGTGTCTGATAGATAATCCCAGGGAAGCGAAACACCCAGTTTATTCATAATTTCTCCTTGCAGTACTCTACCATATCCGGATAGCCGGTATTAGTATTTAATCTTGAAAGTTAACTTTATTTTACCCAATTTTCCAGGTAAAGACCTTCAATTCTTTCAAATTCCCTGGTATTGTTTGTTACTAATATCATCTCCTGTGATTTAGCCAATCCCGCTATAAGCAGATCATAAGGGCCAATCGGCATTCCCTTCAGTTCGAGTTGTTCACGGATTTTTGCAGCTTCCACTGCAGAGGAGCGATCCTGATCTATAATATTAAAAGGACGAATGAATTTGGATAGTGCTTCCTTTGAACGTTGTTTAAATTGACTTTTTTCAGAAAGGGGGGGAT
>Ga0190304_1000232_pt1 | contig 25806 bp, 19 predicted proteins | sample 48700712_MG_FD_161670 | JGI IMG/M metagenome (GOLD analysis project Ga0190304, IMG submission 161670) | Hydrothermal vent sediment bacterial communities from Southern Trench, Guaymas Basin, Mexico - 4870-07-1--2_MG | ecosystem: Environmental > Aquatic > Marine > Hydrothermal vents > Sediment ...
ATTGTTACCTCAAATGATTCGAAGAAATAAGATTGGTTGCTGATAAAGACTAATAGACCTGTAAATATTGTGGTAAATACAAGGTTCCAAAATCTAATATTGATTGCATCATTGTTTTTATTATCTATGCGTAACATTTTGAGTTTTCTCTGGTATATTGAGAATAATGCCCAGCTTGGATTTATTATCAAAAACACAATTAGTAGACCTACCAGGTTTATCTCCCCAGTCAATGATATAGAGGCCATTATTGCTCCAAATGCAACAATAAGAGCAGATTGAATTTCTACCAATGTGGGTGTATTTTTTTCTGCAACTGATTCTATGATTAGTAGGTAAATTATTACAATTTGATAGAATGGTAAAATAGACGAGGGGTCGATAAAAATTGATAATATGTAAAAATATCCTATGGTTGTTACTGCGTTGCCTAGACCTGCTAGAATATGGTATTTTATTTCTTCCTTCCTTACTAAACGGAGATGTGAGAAAGATGGATCTATTCGTGAGCCTATGCTTCTTTTGTCTATTGGTATCGAAAGTATAAGTGATAAGATCAAGGTTATTAGCGTACCCGCTAGAAATGCAGAAAAACCAAAAACCCAAGGGTTTTTAATAAAAAAATATGAAATTGTTGTGTCAATAGAAACAACTGCTGCAGATATAAGAGAGGAAATCAAAAGCAATACATAAAATAGATATTTTTTTCTTATCCTCATAGTGCTATCTCTTTCTCAATTACTTGTGTTGTTGTTCTTTTAATCCCATCTATGCTCTGTATTCTATCTGTCAGCTTCATGAGATCCTCCAGTGTTTTTACATTTGCCTTTACAATTATATCATAATCACCTGCAACAACTGCTATACTCTCTATGTTTTCCAGTTTCCTCATTTCCTTCAGTATTTTTTCCATTTTTCCCGCATAGGTAACTGTGAGAATATATGCTTTTATCATGCTTTTAAACAGGCACACTCCATAGATTTTGGGGAATGGTGAATGTATATCTAGTTTATAAACTTTCTTTATCTAAAATTAAAATTTGGATGAAGTATAAAATTCTTTTGAATTATAGATAAATTTATATGTGATTTTTAGAATTCGCTATTTGAATTATCAGAAGAGGTGAAACAGAAACATGGGTGATAGCGATGAAGACGATAGGCAGACATATAATTGCAGAGTTCTACGGCATAGCAGAGGAGCTAATTTCAAAGAAGGACAAAGTGCAGAACATTATTGAGGAGATAGTAGAGAAAGCTGAGCTTACCAAAATTGGCTCTGTTTATAAACAATTTAAACCGTATGGTGTTACTGGTATTGTTTTAATTGCGGAATCACATATATCTGTGCATACCTGGCCTGAGTATAAACTCATGAATGTTGATATTTTCACATGTGGCAGTCTGGAGAAAGCTGATAAGGCATTTCAACTTTTTATAGAAAAATTCAAGCCTGAGAAATATAGGCATCATATAATAGATAGAGGATTGATGTAATTTGCCATCAGCTAGAGATCGAGTAAAAATGCAGATTTTACAGAACCTGTATAATGGGGAGTTATCCATCTGGGAGCTCATATCTAGACAGGATTCTTCTCTACCTGAGTTTTATAAAAAAATAAAAGAAATGGAAAAAGAAAAAATGATTAAAATAGAAAAGGGAAGAGTTTCTTTGGTTTCTAAACCTGGTTTTCTAGGAAAACTGGAGGACATAAAAAGTGAAGAAATTAGGTGTAATTGCTGCGGGGGGACTGGCTACCTTCCCATGGAGGATTTGCAGAAAAAATATAATGAGATAATCAAAGAAAGACCAATGCCTTTGCAGGATTTCGATCAAGGCTATATTTCACCTGAGAGTCTCCTTAGGCGTATAAGTTTTATTTTTGAAAGAGGTGATCTCCTGGATACTAGTATTTTCATAATAGGAGATGATGATCTGCTTAGTATAGCCGCTGGTTTGACAGAACTGCCCTCTAAGATTAAAGTGATTGATATTGATGAGAGGATAATAAATTTTATCAACAAAATTTCTAAGAAGTATAGGTTAAATATCGAGGCATTTACTTATGATGTGCAAGAGCCTTTGTCAAAAGATCTTAGAAGAAGTTTTGATGTTTTTATATCTGATCCAGTTGAAACAATACCTGGTATCAGATTATTTTTGTCTAGAGGAGTTTCTGCGCTTAAGGGAGTTGGCTCATCAGGTTACTTTGGCTTGACAACTTTAGAGGCTTCTGTTAAAAAATGGTATGAAATCCAAAAAATTTTGCACAGCATGGGTTTTGTGATAACAGATATAATTAGAAAATTTAGTATATATGGGGGAGAAGAAAACTTTTTGAGAGAAGAAAATCTGCCTATTGTCAAAAAAATAAAGGAGAAAGTTGATTTTGATTGGTATTCATCTTCATTTTACAGAATAGAAGCTGTCAAAGAACCTAAGCCAGCTGTAACGGGCAGGTGTATAATTACAAGGGAGATGTATGTGGACGATGAAAGCTGGGCAACTGGCTTGAGTGGTAGTTAAAGTGTTAAATACTAGGAGTGTCTAATTATTTATGGAGTGTTGTAGTTTATGACACAGATTTCAGAGGCAAAATTAGGAAAGATTACAGAGCAGATGAAAGAAGTTGCAAAGAAGGAAGATGTTGATGTAGAGGTTATAAGAAGAAGAGTTGCAGAAGGTAAAATAGTTATACCATATAATGAGATTCATTCTCCAAAGGTTTTGGGAATAGGCAAAGGGCTGAGAGTAAAGGTTAATGCTAATATTGGAACATCTATGGAACATTTTGATCTAGATGAGGAAATCAGAAAAGCAAAAGCCGCCTTAGATGCAGATGCACATGCTATAATGGATTTATCAACTGGTGGTGATCTAGATGAGATAAGAGAGAATTTACTAAAAGTTGTTGATGTTCCCTTTGGAACTGTTCCCATCTACCAAGCGGGTATTAACGCGATTAGAAAATATGGTGCAATTGTAGACATGACTGAGGATGATATGTTTAATGCTTTTGAACATCAGGCTAAGCAGGGAGTAGATTTTGCTGTAGCACATGTTGGCGTTACAAAGGAAAGTGTTGAAAGACTTAGAAGACAAAAGAGACTAATACCTATTGTTTCACGTGGCGGAGCTTTTCATGCTGCTTGGATAATATATAATGAGAAGGAAAACCCGTTGTACAAAAATTTTGAGTATCTTTTGGAAATAGCCAGGGAATATGATCTAACGCTTAGTTTGGGAGATGGAATGAGATCTGGTGCTATATATGATTCCAATGATAGAGCAAAATTTCAAGAGTTGCTTGTTATTGGTGAGCTAGTAGAAAAAGCTAGGGAAAAAGGAGTGCAAACCATGGTTGAGGGGCCAGGGCATATGCCATTAAATCATATAGAGTCCAATATTCAAATAATGAAAACTGTTACAAAAGGTGCGCCATATTTTGTTTTAGGACCACTGGTTACAGATATTGCCCCAGGGTATGATCATTTTGTAGCTGGAATAGGAGGAGCATTGGCTGGCTATTATGGCGCTGATTTTCTATGTTATGTTACACCAGCTGAACATCTATGCCTACCAGATGAACACGATGTTAGAGAAGGAGTTATAGTTTCTCTCATAGCTGCACATGCTGCAGATGTTGCAAGAGGTATAGATAAAGATTTAGATTACAAACTAAGTAAGGCTAGGGAGGAGCTGAACTGGAGAAAGATGTTTGAGTTTGCTATATATCCAGAAAAAGCAAGAGAGTATAGAAACAAGAGGTTGCCAAGGGAGGATAAAAACGCTTGTTCAATGTGTGGCAAACTATGTGCTATTGAGATGGTTAAAAAATATTTTGGTAAAATAGGATAACCTATAAATATAGGGTCTATTATTACGGGAAAACATAAAAATCTAAAAAGGGGGAAAAAATTTAAAAATGGCAGAGAAAGAACATATCGCAGTTCTTCTAGATGAAAAACGAGTTTTTAAACCATCAAAAGAATTTGTCGAAAAGACAAATGTTAAAAAATGGATGGATAAACACGGTATAAAAACATATGATGAGCTATTGAAAAAGGCAGAGGATTATGAATGGTTTTGGGGGGAGGTTTCTAAAGAGGTTGTAAATTGGATTGAACCTCCTAGGAAGATTCTTGAGTGGAATCCACCTTATGCAAACTGGTTTGCTGGTGCAAAATATAACATAGTCCATGATGCTCTAGATAGACATGCAAAGGGTGACAAAAAGGATAAAATAGCCTACATATTTGAAGGGGAACCAGGAGATACGAGAAAGATAACATATGGAGAGCTTTATAAAGAAGTGAACAAGCTGGCAAATGCGCTTAAAAAATTGGGTATTAAAAAAGGTGATAGAGTAAGTATTTATCTCCCCATGATACCTGAGCTGCCAATTGCTATGCTTGCCTGTGCAAAAATTGGTGCAATCCACTCTGTTGTCTTCTCTGGCTTTAGTGCCCTAGCATTAAGAGAAAGAATAAATGATTGTGAAGCAAAAGCTGTTATAACTTGTGATAGTTTTTATAGAAGAGGTAAAAAAGTTCCTCTTAAAAAACAAACTGACGAAGCTTTAGAAGATGCTCCATCTGTTGAACATGTCATAGTTTACAAGAGAACCGGTGATGAGATACCTTGGGATGAAAAGAGAGATCTCTGGTGGCATGAAGTCATTAAAGACATGTCAGATGAATGTGAAACAGAGACAATGGATGCAAATGATCCTCTATTCTTCCTGTATACATCTGGAACAACTGGTAAACCCAAAGGTGTAATACACTGCCATGGAGGATACGCCGTAGGTACTGCTGTAACACTAAAATGGGTGTTTGATATCAAAGATGATGATATCTACTGGTGCGCCGCAGACATAGGATGGATAACAGGGCATAGCTACATTGTTTATGCCCCACTGATACTTGGTGCAACATCTATAATCTATGAAGGGGCTCCAAACTATCCAAACCCGGATAGATGGTGGGAAATAATAGAGAAATACAAGGTTACAATATTATACACCTCGCCAACAAGCATTAGATTATTCATGAGATATGGTGAAGAATGGGTTAAAAAACATGATCTCAATTCCCTTAGATTACTTGGATCTGTAGGTGAACCAATCAACCCAGAGGCATGGATATGGTATTATACACATATTGGAGGTAAAAAATGCCAGATAATGGACACCTGGTGGCAGACAGAAACCGGGCAATTCTGTATAACACCCTTGCCAATAGCACCTTTGAAACCAGGATCTGCAACAAAACCATTCCCAGGTGTATCAGCTGATGTCTATGACAACGAGGGAAAATCAATAAAAAATGCAGGTGGAAACCTAGTATTAACACATCCATGGCCTGCTATGCTAAAGGGTCTTTACAAAGCTGATGAAAGATACAGACAAACCTACTGGAGCAGGTTTAAAAACACATATTTAGCTGGTGATGTTGCTAGAAAGGATGATGATGGATACTTCTGGATACAAGGTAGAGCAGATGATGTTCTAAATGTATCCGGCCATAGAATAGGAAACTCCGAGGTAGAATCAGCTTTGGTAAGCCATGAAAAAGTCGCAGAAGCCGCGGTAATAGGAAAACCACATGAGCTAAAAGGAGAATCCATTGTAGCATTCGTGGTACTCAAAAAAGATGTTGAACCCAGTGATGAGTTAAAGAAAGAGCTCAGAGAACATGTTGCCAAACAAATGGGTAAAATAGCAAGACCTGATGAGATATGGTTTGTAGCTGATGTTCCAAAAACCAGAAGTGGAAAAATAATGAGACGATTAATCAGAGCAAAAGTTCTAGGACAGGGTACAGGTGATACTTCAACACTAGCAAATCCTGATGCAATAAAAGAACTTGAAAAAGCAAAATAATTTTTTTTACCATTTCTTTTTAAACAATCAATTTATTTCGATAATGGATCAGCAATGGATACAATAATAGCAGTGCCACTATTCATACTAGGAATTGCACTTCTCTACAAAGGTGCAGATTTTCTAGTGGATGGATCAGCAAAAACAGCCTTGTATCTTGGTGTTTCCAAAATAACCATTGCAGTTACAATTATAGCATATGGAACCTCTGCTCCTGAGGCTGGGATTTCTATTATCGCAGCATTACAATCCCAACAGGGAATCTCCCTGGGCACCATTGTAGGCTCCTGTATAACAAATTTTCTTCTAATACTTGGCCTGTGTTCAATAATCTCATCGATAAAAGCACATAGAAGGATTATAAAAAGAGAGATGCCCATGATGCTTGGTGTCTCAGCGCTACTGGCTGCTACAATACTAGTTGGAAGAATAACCTGGTTCATAGGCATTATTTTCCTAGTCTCATTTGTCGTCTATATGATATATATACTAAAAGTGGCATCAAAGGAAAGAAAAAACAACATACAACTAAATCTTGGTAGAGACAATAATATCAAAAAATATATTTTATTTGTAATCTTTGGCCTACTAAGTGTTATAATAGGAGCCAAGTTACTTGTAGATTCATCTGTTGCTATTGCCCATGCCCTATCTGTTCCAACCGTGGTGATAGCATTAAGTGTTGTATCAATAGGAACCTCTCTACCAGAGCTTGCTGTCTCTCTACTCTCAGCAAAGAAAAAAGAATTTGAGATATCTGTAGGAAACGTTGTTGGCTCCAACATATTCAACATATTATTCATAATCGGCTTGTCATCGGTTATAACACCAATACAGATTGACATAAAATCCATGTTCTCCATTTTATTCCTCCTAGTTATAAGTCTTATACTAATACCCATCCTGTACACAGGGTATAAAATATCAAAAATAGAAGGTGCTTTATTACTGATCTTATATGTCTCCTACCTTTCCTGTCTCTATATAATGTAATGTAAAAGAATAGGGTGAAAAAAAATATGATGAGAAAAAATGAGTTAATGGCAGCATTTTTGATAGCACTTTTCTTCCCGGTAACATATTCCACAGCTATCTTCATAACACAACCTGTGGAAAAAGCTGGTGTAAAAGCTTTTGAAAACCCTAGTGAGCCGACAAATGTACTATTATTATTAGTGATCCTATTGGTTGTGACTCTGATGATATTGTTGATTGCAAAATATTGGAAAAAACAGTTTATACAGTTTTTCATATTAGGGGCAGTAGCGTTAACATCTCTGTATGTGTTTTATCCATTGTTGCTTGTTTTTTTAAACACTGTTTTAGCTTTTAATTTAGCCCTGATACTAGCTTTTGTTCTTCTCATATTTCTAGTTAGATATCCTGAGTGGTATGTTATAGATCTCTGTGGTTTCATAATAGCAGTTGGTGCCACAGCGATATTTGGTATATCACTAAGTATTCCATTAGTAATTGTTTTACTTGTGATTTTAGCAGTATATGACGCCATGGCAGTTTATAGAACAAAACACATGATTGACCTGGCAGACAGTGTAATAGATTTGAAACTACCTGTTTTACTTGTTATACCCAAGAGAAGAGGTTATTCTTTTCTAAGGAAGAAGGAGCAGTTGAAAAAAAAGCTTGGAGAAAAAAAGGAGAGAGATGCATTTTTCATGGGGCTTGGTGACATAGTCATGCCAGGTATACTAGTAGTATCTGCATATCGTTTTATACCAAATGGGTTACCAGTAGCTGCTGGTATAACCATTGGAATACTGATTGGTTTTGCAGTGTTGATGGTTTTTGTTATGAAAGGTAAACCACAAGCAGGTTTGCCTTTTTTAAATAGTGGTGCAATTTTAGGTTACATCATCTCAAGTTTTTTGATCTTTGGCAAACTCGCTGGAATTGCCTTTTAAAGATTGATCTTGTAACCACATTTTTTACATTTTATCTCTTTGCCGTTAAATAACATTTTCTCATTACAGTTTGGACATCTAGCTTTTCTAATAAAATAATCTATCCACGCATTTTTGATCTCTGGTATCTCTTCTTGTTTTATCCTATCTAAAATTTTTTTATCCTCCGGGGTTTTCACCAGTATTTCTAGGTTAGAGATATCAAACATTTTTGCTGTCTCTGACCTGCTTCTATATTCAATTTTTACCCTGTGTGCTTTTTTCCGTAGGAAAAATGCTGAAATAATCACCCCACTTAGTAAACCACCTATGTGTGCCAGATGAGCGATATTATCTCCAACTACAAAAGCAAAATAAAATGTTTCTAACGCTGCGAACATCACCGCTGCAACCCACACAGGTATACGTGCAAGAATAACAATAAACATGGGTATGGGAAAAATAATTTTATCCCTTGGATACGTCGCGGCAAAAGCCCCGAGTATACCAAATATTGCACCAGATGCACCCACCAAGGGTATTATAGAATTCAGATTAAACAAGGAGTAAAAAACCGTTGCTGAAAAACCTGTTACCAGGTATATTAGAAAAAATTTCTTACCACCCACTCTATGCTCAAAAGCTAAACCCATAAAAAACAACACTATCATGTTACCCAAGATGTGCTCAAAACCACCATGTACAAACATGGATGTAAAAAGAGTATATATCTGAGGAAAAAAATCAGGGGACAAATATATTGGTCTAAAACCTAGATCATTTATGATTTCATTTGTATAAAATATAGACAATACAAAGACAAACAAGTTCGCAATCACTATAGCAAGTGTCATCGATAGTTTTTTAAAATAGGAAATAGCCAATGTCAACAATATGACAAATACTGCTATGATTGACACCAGAGACACAGGTAATATTACCATTCTCTTCTTCTCCAATCAAAAGCTATTATAATAGTTGTTATCACAAATATTATCATTATACAGATTTCATCCTTGTAATCTTTTATTTTTTCCTTTAAACCTGTGAATATTTCAGGGTTGTTAAAACTTTTGTTATAAACTGGTTTTTTCAGATTCCAATCATAAATAAACGCTTTTGCAAAATACTGTGCTATGTTACTATTATTTTCCACGAGTATACCCAGTTCTCTGTTATATAGAAAAGAGTTTTCATTCCAGTTTATACTTGAAATAAACACTGTCTTGTTATCAACAATTATACCCTTATTATGAACATTTGTGAAATATGACCAGTTTGTATAAACATGTTTAACCTCAACCGAGTTGTTCTTCAAATATGAGACTGTTTTATTGTTCATCATGTTTATATGTTCATAGTCTGGATTATGATTTAATATTATTTTCACATTAACACCATCTTTAGATTTGTTTACAAGCTCCTTAAGCAATGGATTTGTTTTTTCATCCCATGATTTGTATATGTAAAGCTGTTCCATGTAGATGCTGTTTTTAGCTGATCTTATCAGATCTAAAACACTGTGTAGGCTATTATCTGGTGAGAGAACCAGTGAAATATTGAATGTTCCAATAGTACCCATTGGTTTAAACCTGGGTTTGTAAAAACCATTAGGAATAGAATAGTCAATGGTAAAATACTCTCCCAAAGGGAATATGTTTTCATCGTAGATAGAAACATCTGGTCTAGACAGATTGTAGTCATATAAAAAAATCTTTAGCAAATAGTTTGCCAATGTTTTATTTTTTAACATGATTCCCCATTCTCTGTTTCCAAAGGTGTTGTTCACTGGCACCCCGGTTTTTCCCCAGTTTGCACTCTCCACAACAATGGTCTCATTATCTACTATCAAGTATTTTGCATGGTCAAAATTATATCGACAATATCCTTGTCTATCCTTGCCTATAAGTCTTATTTCACAACCATGTTTTGATATCTCATTTAATATAAAGATTTCTCTTCTGTCTATTCCACCAGCTGGTGAACCCTCAATTAATAGTTTGATGGTAACATTTCTACCTAGAGCGTCTATTATTTCATCCATCAGCCAAGGGTTAGTAAACTCATACATGTTCATATAGATACTCCTGTTCGCTGATCTTATCAAATCGGATAAAACCTTGAAGCTGCAATCTGGTGAGACAAAGGATGTCACAACTCCTCTGATTTTTAAGTTTTTGAATACAAAGTTTGACTGACCGATTTTCCATTTTCTCCAATCTCTCCAGTCCTTTGATGTGTTTGTATCTACCAATGTGTTATTTTTTATTTTTCTTTTTAAAATAAAACCTCTCTCTACTGCTCTTATTGAGTCACCATGCCACCCCTTAGGAGAGACCCTTGTTGTATCCCCATATACAACCATGTCTATGGTATGGTTGTATCTATCTTTCAGCGCAACTATGTCTCCATTGTTGTTCAATGCAAAGTTTCCAATCAGTTTCATCTGTGGCACATTCAGCTGGGAGTCCGCCTTGTATTCATAATTTGGTTTTTCTCCTCTCTCAATATAATAGGTTGTCGCATTTTCCGTGGCACATATAGAGGAAAAAGGTTTTAATATGGTTTCATTTGGAAAGATTATACGGTTTTGATTGTTTGAACGTTTCAAAGGTGTGTCAGTGAGATACCATCCTGAGATGTCTATCTCATAGTTGGTTGGATTGTATATGGTTACAAACTCATCATCTGAATTCTTAAAGGTATACGGGTAAACCTCTGTGATCAACACTTTCCTCTCATTCTCCAATGGATGGGAATTCTCTATAAACACTATGCATTCAGCCATGTTATTGTTCTCATTGAGTTCAAAAACATTATTGTCACTATCAACAACAACATATATCCTGTGGCAGCCCTCTTTTAAACCCTTTGTATCCCAGTATACAGATGGATACTTTGGATAATTGGTTATATTATCATAATACTTATAACCAATAATATCTGACTTGTTTAAACTATCATGGTAAAATGTTACATTAAAACCAGATGTGTTCTCAGTGCCTACATTTTTAACCTTTGCTCTTATTTTTACTATCTCACCCTCCTTAAAGCAGTTGATACACTCGTTCTTTCTTAATATGGATAAATTGTAAACTATGAGATCTGGTATTTTGAGGTTTACACTGATGTTAAGATTGTAGATTATAGATGGATCGTTTTCACATATCCCTGAAATATCAAACTTGTAGGTATATGAGGAAAGATTTTGGAAATCAGGATATATTTCTATGGTTATCAAAGCTTCTTCATTAACATCCAAAAATATTTTATTAGCCTCTAGAGTATATGACCAGCCTCTGGGTAAACCTTCTAGATTCAAAAATATTATTTCCGGTAGAGAACCTGTGTTGATAAGCCTAACATCAAAGGAAAAAATTCTACCAGGTTTTAAATAAAATATGTTCATCTCTAGATCTATTTTAAAATTATAGAAACCCTGTCTAACCGTAACATTATCATCTATGAGGATTGTTGTATTTATCCCTCTTATCAGGATTCTATAACCGGAGCCAATGGGTACAGCTAGTTTATAGTATCCAGGGATGTTTGGAAAGTTCTCATCAATGTTGTTGCCCTCAGTTAAATATATATCCAATGTTATATTATTTTTATCCTTAATTATCACTGTTTTATTCTGGAAAATAGTTGTTTCATTTTTTGCTACACCTGAGACAAAACCACCTTTTGAAAAACCATTTACAGTAGAATTGTCTAAATCTAAAAGGAGAACATCTTTATATAGTTCTGCAATTTTACCATTTTCTCTTTTACATTTAACCTTGAGCCATGCTGAAGATGAATTCCATATATCTCTATAATATTCTTTATATTCTCTTTTGAATCTTAGATGAAACCAACCATTCCAGCAGCCAGCAGAGTTTGCTTTAACAAGTATATAATAATATGAGTAACACCATTTGTCTTCATTTGGATCCCATATCTGTGTAGCAGGATATTTGTCAGAAATATTTCCTACGATATATGCTTTTATAGAAAGATTCTCAAAAGGATCTGCATTTCTAATCTCGACTTTGATAGAAAAAGGCAGACTATAGCTGTTTCCCTCTGGTATTTTACCAATATATTTTGGGAAATATATAAGATCTAGAGAAAAACAGCTATTGCTATCAGCTAAACATGTTATTGAGGAAGAAAAAAATGTGATAACAATTATTATATATACTAATGGTGCTACTTTATTCCTGTTTTTTTGAGAAAACATACATATAATCAAAAAATAGTATATAATATAAAATAATTAAAAATTTATTGTAAAAAAATAGGTTAGAGAGAAAGGCGATGGTGGTTTTTAATGTACGTAACCCCAACCGTTTCCGTGTTCACCCTCGTTTCCACCATCATCTGGTGGAAATAATGGGATCTTTTTGCCCTGCTGTGACATTGGATGAGGTTTTGTTATAATTTTAATTATGCCTTCTATTTTCTTAGCTATTCCACCATTATGTGGAGATGGCGGCATGGGCGGTGTTGGTGGCATAATGTGTATCTTATGGAGAACTAATACCCTCTTGGATAACCATATGTTCCAAAACCTTGTTGTTTTACCTGGCTCTGCATATACTGGTATAGTCCTTGGTAAATATCCTTTTTTAATAGCTGTCAAATGGACAGTCCTTGCCTTATCTATATAGACTTTTATAGAGTATCTTCCTTGAGTATCAGAAAAAGTGAATTCACCAGTGTCAGATACTATTTTTACACCAGCTATTGGTTTATATGTATCGCTATCAAATACTCTACCCTGTATTATTGCAGGTTCAATGCTATCCATATGGAGGGTTGTATCAAGGACAAGGATTCTTTTAAATGCTACATTGTAGTTGCCTAAACTATCTCTATAAACAGCTTTAAGGTAATAATAGCTGTTTTTATCCACCTGAGGTGCAGAAAATGTCACAATTGAACCATAATGGACTTTGCCAGCAAAACTTACTCTTGCGCGAACAAGCAGACAGGTATTTCCATTGTCTTTATAGACGGATACTGTGAAATCTGCTCCTTCTTTAACAACCGTCGGTGCTTCTATTTTTATAATACCAGCTGACTGATGAATGTAATAATTAATGATTCTGCTCAGAATACCATAATTTGTTTTATACACCTTATACGAACTACTGGTATACGCTGCACTTCCACTCAAGCAGATACTGAATATGGATGTTATCATCAAACCTACCATCAATACTACCAAGACTGTTTTTTTCATCTTAACTTCACCTACCATCTACTTTTGTAACATATTTTGTTAAAATTAATATATAAAAATTATAGAACAAATATCGAATTAACTATTAAGATAAATCTCATTTGTAAAAGAGTTGGAGAGTGACAGGCCAAACGGAGAGATAGGAAGGGGTGGTGAGAGGGGTTTTATAATAAACTTGGCCAGTCACTCACCACAACTTCTTACTAGTTTATATTGTGATTTTGAAAGTATTTAAAAATTCTAGAACAAATATCGAATAATAATATGGAAAAAAATTATGTTATGGTTTTCAATATGTGATCTAAGTATTCTATAGAAGGGGGAAATGATATATTTATGAAAAAAGGAGAATTGGTGTTCATTGGTTTGGGGTTATATGATGAGAAAGATATTTCGCTAAAGGGAGTCGAACTAGTGAAAAAGTGTGATAAAATTTTTGCAGAGTTTTACACCTCTGTTTTAACAGATGATTGTATTGAAAAACTGGAGGAGATGATAGGAAAAAAAATTGAGGTGTTAAATAGAGAGGAAGTGGAAGATGGGAGAGTCATATTAGAACATGCCATGGATAAAAAAGTGGCTTTTCTAGTGGGTGGGGATCCTCTGTCAGCGACTACACATGTGGATCTTAGAATAAGGGCAAAAAAACAAGGTGTTGATACAAAAATCATACATGGTAGTAGTATCTTCACTGCTATTCCTGGGTTGCTTGGTTTGCAACATTATAAGTTTGGAAGGGTTACCACTCTAATGTTTCCCCATGGAGATTTTTTTCCTAAAAGCCCTTATGAGATCATCTATGAAAATAAATCAAGGGGGTTGCATACTCTTGTTTTGTTGGATATCGATAGGGAAAATAACCGGTTTATGTCAGCAAATGAGGGTATGAAATTATTGTTTGACATGGAGGAATCCCTTGGGAAGAATCTGATAAATGATAATTTGCTTGTTTGCGTTGTTGCACGAGCTGGGTCTGATAACCCAGTTGTAAAAGCTGGTAGGATAAAAAGGTTGATAAGGGAGGATTTCGGATCGCCGTTACATACTCTTGTCGTGCCGGGGAATTTGCATTTTATGGAGGTTGAGGCATTGATTAGTTTTGCTGGTCTTGAAAAGGATGAATTGGGATAACAAAAAAGTTATATTTACTATCTGTTATATTGCATAATCACGTGATGGGATGCAAGTTAATCAAAGCATTGGTTTAATATATGGTAACGTTGGTTCAACTGAGTTTAATTTTACTGTGGAAAATCCTGATCTGAAAAAATTTGATTACATAGCTGTTCCTCATAAAGACTGCGGAGTTGTCTTAGCGCAGGTTATGGATATAAGATGCTTCTCTGATTTTTCTTTTGATGATGCAAAGTCTTTGTTAAACAATGATATAGGGGGTCTAAATGTTAAGATCGAAGGGGATTTATCTGCTCATGCAAATGTCATAGGTTATAGGGATGCAAAGGGGTACTTACAAACTCCGAGGAGGCCTTTTGAAGTCGGCGAACGAGTTTTTTTAGCTGATAAAGAGTTGATAAGAAATGTTTTAGGGTTATCAAGTAATGAAAAAAATGGTGCCTATATTGGGTTGTTAAAAGGACATAATCTACCGGTTTATCTCTCAATTGATGCACTGATACAGAAGCATATATGTATCCTAGCTAAAACCGGTGGTGGAAAAAGCTATGCATGCGGTGTTTTAGTAGAGGAAATGTTGAAAAAAAAGATTCCACTGGTGATAATAGACCCCCATGGTGAATATGTTTCCCTAGCTGAGCCAAATAAGGAAAAAAATGAAATTGCAAATATGCAAAGATATAAGATTTCACCAAGGGGATATAAGGATCAGATAATGGAGTTTTCACCTCTTTATAAAAGAAGTGAGGATGTTGTTCATCTCACATTGGATGGTAGAAATCTTGAGGCACGTGAGATAATAGATTTGCTTCCTAACAAGTTATCAGGGCCGCAGATGGGTGTACTATATCAGGCTATAAAGGAGATCAAGGAGTATAAATCTGTTTATAATTTGAGAGATATAATAGAGGCTGTGAATCGGAGTAAGAGTAGTGCTAAATGGGCTGTGATAGCAGCTTTAGAGGCGCTTGAATCCATAGGTGTTTTCTCTGATAATGGTCTCCCCCCAGAGGGGATTGTTAAAAAAGGCAGGTGCTCCATAATAAATCTAAGAGGTGTACCACCTGATATACAGGATGTTATAGTCGCCAGGCTTTCTAAAGAACTCTTTGATGCGAGAAAATCTGGAAAAGTTCCGCCTTTTCTAATGATAGTGGAAGAAGCACATAATTATTGCCCTGAACGTGGTTTTGGTAATGCTGTCTCATCTAATATTTTGAGAACAATAGCATCTGAGGGTAGAAAATTTGGAATGGGACTCTGTGTTGTAAGTCAAAGACCAGCGAAAATAGACAAAAACATTATATCACAATGTAACACAAACATTATACTGAAGGTTACAAACCCAAATGATCTCAAAGCAATTGTTCAATCTGTGGAAGGACTAACTACAGAGACAGCAGATGAAATACAACGTTTACCTGTAGGTGTAGCACTGGTGGCAGGAGGATCACTTTCTCTGCCTATCTTGGTTGAAATCAGAACCAGGGAGACAAAACATGGTGGTAAATCCATAAATGTCATATCCAAAGGAGAAGAATTTCCTAAACCAACATCTACTATAGCCAAAGAGAGATACACAACAACTATACCCCCTCCACCGAAAACAATAGAGAGACCCACAAAAGCAGAATATGTGCACAGGGTTGCCAATAGATTAGGCTGGGTTCAAACAAGTGATCCACAAGAAACAATAGAAATACTTTCAAAGGAGGCGAAAAAAATGAAAGAAGATGTCTACAAATACCTAGATTCCCTAGCCAAACTAGGAAAAGTATTCTGCCATGAAAAAGAACCCAATTGTATAAGATGCCCAATGAATGAGGTATGTAAATATAGAAAAGAAAAAACCCTAGTAAAGAGAAAAGGCTTGATATTTAGATGAAAAAATTGGTTTTACTTATTCTAACAATAGCCGTAATGGCTGGCTGTGTAAAAATAGATTTTTTTAACAATATAGAAGTGTATTATGAGAAAGATGTAACTACGGTGATGATGACTATTAATTATGGATATGTTGTAAACTGTATGAAAAACATTAAATATAACATATTTTGCACACTTGGGGTTCCCTCATCAAACTATGAAAACATTCTATCCGTTAAATGGACAGACACCCCCATACAGGATATTATATCTGGAAACAAGATTTTCAAATGGAACATTAGCGGTTCCGTAGCCAAAAAATATAATCTTACTGTAAAAGCAAGCCTAATATCCACTGCTTTTTTGGTGAACCTATCTGATTGGAAAAACGCTTTAACGATAGAAAAATTGAAACTCTATCATAATGATTTGATAAAACAGTATTGCCATAATGCTTCTAATGGAAGTGCTAATTTAATAGAACCATATAATCCTATGATACATGACATTGCAACCATGGTAAAAAACCAGTGTAAATCAAACAATACATTTATACTAGCCAGGGAGTTGTTCAGATGGTTAAAAGAAAACACGGTATATAAAACACATGAGAGTGGGGGGACTCAGAGAGCAAGTTTCACATTGATACAAAAAAGTGGAGATTGTGATGATTTAACCTTTTTGTACGTATCTCTATGCAGAGCTTTAGGTATACCTGCAAGGTTTATCAAAGGATACATGGTTGACAGCAGTAGAAACATTATAGCACATGCCTGGGCTGAGGTCTTTGTAGGTAATGATATTGGTAACAATGGATGGATTCCTGTTGAATGCGCTGGTAATATATCAAAAAAAGATAAAAAGAGTATAGAGTCTGAGATTAATCAACATTTTGGCATTGAGGATGCAGCTCATATAAGGGTATACGTGGATGATGGAAGCAGGGAATCCATCAACAACTCTATATCCAGGATTGGGTATGAAATCTTTGGTGACGAAAACAGTATCAATGTACAAAGTTTTAAGATTGTAACAGAGTATAAAACCATAGATGAGGGTAGTCTAGTGGTATATAAAGATGGAACGAGAAAATTTGTTAAAAACATTTGACCTATTTTATATATTTCTAGGGGGAGTGTAAGAAGTAGAATTTATATATTAAAAGTTGTATACTGGCTTTTACCTCATTACTACGGAAAACTTTAAAAACAATATAAGGGTGTATCTAAAAAATATGGCACGTGGATTATTTGCTGCTAGAAAAATCAAAAAAAGCAAGAGGAAGACTAAGTGGAGTAATAGATACTATAAGAAACGTGTTCTGAGACTTAAAGAAAAATCTGATCCACTAGAGGGGTCACCTCAAGCTAGAGGTATAGTTATAGAAAAAGTTGGCATAGAGGCAAAGCAGCCAAACTCTGCTATAAGAAAATGTGTTAAGGTTCAGCTTATAAAAAATGGTAGGCAGGTAACAGCATTTGCACCTGGTAATAATGCTATCAATTTTATAGATGAACATGATGAGGTTGTTATAGAGGGTATAGGTGGTAGAATGGGTAGAAGTTATGGTGACCTACCAGGTGTTAGATATAGGGTTGTAAAGGTGAACGGGGTCTCATTGAATGAGCTGATTAAGGGAAAAATTGAGAAACCAATGAGAAGATGAGGATAAAATGAGCAAAGAAAAAAGTAATAAATATGAAACCTGGGTTTACCTTTTTCCTTTCTTGGAAAAATACAAGGATCAGGAGATAAAAATAGAGGATCAGGGATTGGTCAAGTATATAAATCTTGACATGCCCACTCTCTACACTGGCGGAGTTTATTCAAAGAAGAAGTTTGGAAAATCTAAGATGTCATTGATTGAAAGACTGATAAACAATATGATGAGAACAGAGGATTTCACTGGTAAAAAAACAAAGGCTTTAAGGGTTGTAAAAAAAGCACTTGGGATTTTAGATAAAAAAACAAAGACAAATCCTCTACAGATTGTTGTAAACGCGATTCAAAATGCGGCGCCAAGAGAAGAGATAATACGTCTCCAGTTTGGTGGAATCGCAGTACCTAGAGCGGTTGATGTCGCACCCCAAAGAAGAATAGACATTGCACTTAGAAATATCTGCCAAGGAGCAATCTCTGCGTCTCATAAAAACAAAAAAAGCATAGAAAACTGCCTTGCGGATGAGCTTCTAAAGGCTGCAAAGAATGACAGCTCCTCTTTTGCAATATCAAGGAAAGATGACATAGAAAGAATTGCAAGATCTGCAAGATAAATTTTCAAAGAGGTTGAGATTATAATGGGTAGGAAAGAGGATAATATTAAGAGGGCACAAAATCTGATGGATAAATTAGATCAGATAAGAAACATTGGTATAGCAGCGCATATAGACCATGGTAAAACAACCTTATCTGACAATCTTCTCGCTGGCTGTGGCATGATGAGCGAAGAACTAGCAGGTAAACAACTAGTATTGGACTATGATGAACAAGAACAAACAAGAGGCATCACCATACAAACCGCTGCTGCATCCATGGTTCATGAGTTTGAAGGAAAAGAATACCTTGTAAACCTATTAGACACACCTGGGCATGTGGATTTCGGTGGAGACGTAACAAGAGCAATGCGTGCAGTAGATGGCTGCATCATAGTTGTATGTGCTGTAGAGGGGGTTATGCCACAAACTGAGACTGTTATAAGACAAGCATTAAGAGAAAAAGTAAAACCTGTGCTTTTCATAAACAAGGTTGACAGACTCATAAACGAGTTAAGAGTTACACCTGAAGATATGCAAAATAGATTTGTAAAGATAATCGCTGAGGTTAACAAATTAATAGAAAAGATGGCACCTGGGGAGTTTAGAGATGAATGGAAGGTAAAAGTTGAAGATGGAAGTGTTGCCTTTGGATCCGCATATTACAACTGGGCAATATCTCTACCATATATGAAAAAAAGTGGGTTAACTTTCAAGGATATTTATGAATATTGTAATAAACAAGATCAAAAAACATTAGCAAAAAAATCTCCATTACACGAGGTTATCCTGGATCTAGTAGTAGATCATCTACCCTCACCAAAAGAGGCTCAAAAATATAGGATACCACACATATGGCGTGGTGATCTAGAAAGCGAAGTAGGAAAAGGTATGCTCAACTGTGACAAAGATAAACCACTGGCTTTGATGATTACAAAAATAATAATAGACCCACATGCTGGCGAAGTTGCAATAGGAAGGGTTTTCAGTGGAACTATAGAAAAGGGCCAAGAGCTATATGTGGTGGGAATGCCAAATAAGAACCGTGTACAGCAGGTTAGTGTAATGGTAGGAGCTGATAGGATTCCTGTTGAAAAAGTCACAGCTGGTAACATTGTAGCAGCGACAGGGTTACGAGATGCAATCGCTGGCAGCACGGTGACAAACGTGCCAGATATGGAGCCTTTTGAGAGAATAGTACATGTATCAGAACCGGTTGTAACAGTTGCAGTAGAGGCAAAACACACAAAAGATTTACCCAAGCTCATAGAGGTTCTAAGAATGATTTCCAAAGCAGACCCAAGCATAGAGGTTGAGATAAACCAGGAAACTGGTGAACATCTAATGTCAGGCATGGGAGAGTTACATCTAGAAATCACAGAATACAGAATCAAAAATGATTATGGGGTAGAGATAGTATGCTCACAACCAATAGTGGTATACAGAGAGACTGTAGGGAGAGCTACGCCTCATCCATTTGAGGGAAAATCACCAAACAAACATAATAGATTCTATTTTGTTGTCGAACCACTCCCTGCTAATGTGATAAAAGCATTATATAACAATGAAATACCCACTGATGCAAAAAAATATAAGAAAGAAGTAGAGAAAAAACTTCTGGAGCTAGGCATGGATAAAATTATTGCAAAAGGAGTATTTGCAATACAAGGTTTAAACATTTTAACCGATGTAACCAAGGGTATACAACATTTATTCGAAACCAGGGAGTTAATAAAAGAGGCTTTCAACGAGGCTATGAAAAAAGGACCTTTGGCAAACGAGCCGCTGCAAGGCGTCATGGTAAAACTGGTTGATGCAAAACTACATGAGGATGCAATTCACAGAGGACCAGCTCAAGTTATACCAGCTGTCAAAAACGCGATATATGGTGCAATAATGCTATCAGATCCAATAATATTGGAGCCAATGCAAAAAGTTTTTATCAACACCCCCCAAGATGTAATGGGAAACGTTTCTAGGGAGTTAAACCAACGCCGTGCAGTTATACTTGACATGAAAACCGAGGGTGACATGGTCACGATCGAGGCAAAGGCACCTGTTGCAGAAATGTTTGGTTTTGCATCAGCTATAAGATCTGCCACCGGTGGAAGAGTACTTTGGAACACAGAAAACATTGGTTTCGAACCACTACCCAGGGAACTACAGGATAAAATCATTAGATCAATAAGAGAAAGAAAGGGTTTGAAACCAGAGCCGTACCCGCCAGAATACTACATGGACTAATAACCTGTGATTTTATATTTTCCAATCACCGGTTCATATATCTGACCATTTCGTTTCAACCTCTCCAAGATCTCCTCTGCCTTACTTGCCTCAATACCAGCCATCTCTGCCTCTCTTATCACATCCGCTCGAGCTGCATTCCCATCCTTGGATTCCTCGCAAATCCTCTTAATTATGTCAATAACGGTTCTCATCCTCTCCTGCTGAGTATGACTTATACCAGTGGCTATTATATCTATATCAAACTTACCTGTTTCCCTGTCAAGACTGACTCTTCTTAGATACTGGTCTATTATCGAAATCGCTCTCTGTGCATCCTCAACCGTTACCTTACTACTCAATCTTACTCTCGCGCTTGCCTCCGCTAGTCTTACAAAAGCCTCCAACTGTCTAGGTGTAAATGGTATGGAATCCTCTGATGAGGCACGTAATGAGACATAATAGTTTTTGATCGTCTCTATAGCCTCCTCTGTCATAACTGGGAAAACATTTCTCTTTGCATAGGCGATATATTTTCTAAGAAACTCTGGTTCAAAAACTGGTTTAACAATCTCCATGAGCTTTTCTTCCTCTGATTTTTTATGCAAAGATTTCTTTGACTTGGAAATATGTTCATGAACCTCCCCAGCCTTGTGAGCCATTAGAATATGAGCGGCTAAATCAGAGTCTCTATCAACATTTGGCTTATCTATGATAGAAAAAATTAGATCAAACCTGGATAACAAAGCAGGTGGCATATTAATCTGCTCATGTATAGGTAAATACTCATCAAATCTACCTAGTTTTGGGTTCGCAGCAGCCAACAAGGCACATCTTGATTTCAGCGTAGCATTAATACCAGCTTTTGCAACAGATATCTCCTGCTGCTCCATAGCCTGATGCAATGCGCTTCTATCAGAATCACTCATTTTATCAATTTCATCAATAGCTGCTATTCCCATATCCGCCAACACCAATGCACCAGCTTCAAGAGTCCAATGCCCCTCACCAAACTCGTCTCTAACCGCTGCAGCTGTGAGACCAGCTGCAGATGATGCTCTACCAGAAGCATAAATGCTACGTGGAGCAAGTTTTGATATATATGTTAAAATCTGAGACTTAGCAGTACCTGGATCACCCACCAGTAGCACATGGATATCTCCTCTTATCCTTGTTCCATCTGGCATGTTTTTTGCTACACCACCAAACAGTTGAAGTGTTAACGCATCCTTTTCAACTTCCATCCCGTAGATAGTCGGCGCTATGCTTTCTCTTATCTTCTCATATATCTTAGGATCTTTACTCACCTCTAATATCTCTTTTTCATCCTCATCTGTAACCTCAACCTCTTCAAAAGCAAGCTCTTGTTTTTCAATGCTAATAGCACTCAAGATTTTATCAAAGGCAGTAAGCCTATATGTCCCCCTTCTCCTTTGATGAGAATGCAATATACCATTCACTATAACCCTATCACCAGGTGCTATGTCACCAACCAGGTCATCCTCTAAATAAACAGAGATCCTTTCTGGCTGAGCACCACCTCGCAAACCCTCTGGGCTTTCCTGCAACTCTATTTTTTGGAAATCTATAAACTCTGATAAACTTGGTAAAAGTTTAAAAGAAGAACTTCTACCGCAACCTCCTTGATCCTCATAACACTCAGCAGGCTCTTTAACTATGTCCTCCTCCTGCTCAAGTTTGATCACTGCACCACATTTTTGACACTGAAAAGCACCAACCTGAAGTTTAGGTCTAACCTCTGTAACCTTCTTTACAAGCCCCTCCATAGCCACCAGCTTACCCAGATGAACAGATCTAAGTTTTCTAATACCAATCCTGTTAATATCTGGCAAGTTAAACACTCTAAAATGTAACCTAAGCCTCTCACCAGTAGATACCTCTGTATTTTTTAACGCCTCCTCCGCATTATAAATCGTATGATAAGGGTTTACTATTAGACTCTCAGCTAGATTTGGATTAACACGATCGATATCCCAATAATCAACATATAAACTTCTTTTCTCAGGATATGAGAGAGCAATGTTTTCGATCTCTGTCTTATAATGATCTAAAAAGAAATTCTCCCAAAGCGAAATTAAATTCTCATCTCTAAGCAGCTTCGCCAAATTATTTAGCACCTCCCAATCTAAAGAGAATATAATATTAACCGCCAATTGATTATAAATTTTTTCACAAGCCAATTAAAAGTTAGAGATGCAACCTGTTGTCATATTTTAGAATTTTTTTAAAATATTCTAACTTTTCACTTGCGTTATCATCCTTCTCAACAGGGATTACCTTTATATCCCAAATGATTTTATCATCCTTGAGATACAGTTTCGAAATAGTTGGAAGATAACTCACTTCTTTTATAAAAACTCCTTTTTCATTTTTAACAATTGTTATATAGAGGATAAAAGCAGCTCTTAGCCTAAATGATCTCAAACCACAGACAAAATCACCTAAACTATACGCGATAAATGTCTCCCTGCCATCGCTGGTGACATATTTTTCAAAAGGTTGTATAACATGAGGGTGACTACCAAGTATTATATCTGCTCCACCCTCCAAGATATATTTACCCCATTCCCTCTGCATAAAATTCGTATGATTAACATATTCCAATCCCCAGTGGGGTGCTACTATAACCAAGTCTACATTGTCTTTATTTTTCACCTGTTTTATCCATCTTATAAGCTTTGGAATATTGTTTTTACCGTAGAAAAAAGATTTGGTAAACTTATAAACCTGTTTGTATCTATCTGATGGAATCATCCTGTAAAAATGAGGGTTGGTAAACCTGGCTATTGAGAAAAATGCGATTCTAATACCCCCCACCTTTTTTATTATGTAGGGTTTTATATTAAAAGGGTCTCCTTTTGCCTCTTCGATTTTTGATGAGGGTATAGCGCCTACAAAATCAATTTTGTTTTCCTCAAGTGTCTTTATAGTCAAGTCTAAACCGTTTGATAATCTATCCAAAACGTGATTGTTTGCAATGCTTACTATATCCCATCCAATTTTTTTCATTGCAACTGCAAATGCGGGATGGGCATTAAATGTATAGGGGAACTCGCCACAGTACACCTCTCCGTCATGTAGAACAAAAGGATCTATTTTTTTCTCTATAGTTACAAGTTTTCCATTTTCATATCTACTTTTTCTTATCAAGTTTCTCGCCAGGGGAACTTCTAAATTGGCATAGGCGATGTCTGCTGAGGAGATGTATTTTGAAATAGGTTCTAAAATATGTAGATAACCACTTGCTACTTTTTCATCTGGTTCTTCTATAGAGTTGTCCATGTGTTGATGTGCAACTCTCTGTAAGTTATCATCTAGAAGTAGGTCTCCAACTGCTGATATTTTTACTGAGCTACCTTCTTCATTTTCACCCTTGAATCTGAGCCTAATGTAGATACACCTCATCTGAATTGTTAAAAATCTTTTTTTAGCGGGTGTAGAAACGTCTTGAGTGGATGTGCATTGCAGCAATGCTGATTTGCCCACCTGCTTTCTCAACCCTGCTAACCCTTCGAGCATCGAGAGTCTGCAGTGAGACTGCTCCCTTCCGGGCCTGGCCTGGTCCCTGCAGTAAAGAAGGGCATGCAACCCTCCAGTTGCATGCTACCTTCACCTTCGATCCCGAAGGACAAGGTCTCACAGTCTGCAGGCGGATCAGCAGCTGCATACAACACCGCCTCTTGACTTCGGCTCCGGCTGAAGACGATTTCCGGTGACAGGGGACGCCTAACCCCCCAGCCTATTCTACACCTTTCGCCATTTTTTCATTGAGTAAATAAGAAATATATTTAATTTTCCCTAAATGCTAATATATTCTTCTAAGCAGCAAGAACTGGTTTCTAAAGAACCTGTAAAACAACCATGCTAAAGTTGCGGTAACAAAGGCTGTATCCCGTGCAACATACCAAAGTTGCTTCTGAGCTATAGATGTTTTTCCACCGCCATAGTAGAAACCAGCGAAATATGCATCCTCCACCAGAAAAACTAGGGATATTACAAATATGGCGATTATTATTATATCAATGTAGAAAAGCCATTTTCTCCACGTCTTTCTATCTATTTGATTTAATCTCTCATATATCATCGCTTATCTCCTTTTTTGGAAACAAATAGTTTATATATGAAACTTACCAAAAAATGTTAAAAAACAGTTTTTTAGAAAAAGTCGCTTAGCTTGGTGACCTTAACTTTATCATTTGTGAACAATGATTCTATTGATTTTTCAACTAGTTTTATTCTCTGGCAGGCATAGTCTGGTAGGTTGTATTTCTCAGTGAGCATTTTTGAAATTTCAAGGTATTTTTTGATTGATCTCTCATGAACTGTTAGTGTTAGATTTCCTCCGCATTTGGTGCAGACTCCTTTTAGGGGTATTCTCCTGTAGACGGTGTTACAGATGGGGCAGCGTACAGATTGCTTGCTAAATGCTCTAAGGTTTCCAAGGATATCTGGTAGGAAATGTCGCTCTATTACTTTACATGCAACATCTGCTTCGTCTACTGCTTCTATTTTTGCGGCCAGGCTGAGTTGTGCGTTCATCTTATCTGTCATGGTTTTTAATGTTTTGTATGCAGATGCTGGTGGACCTCTAGAGATATCTGCTGTGTTATGTGTAAAACCAAAGTTTTCATACTGGAATGGTGTACCCAATCTTGATGAAACCAGGTCCATTATTTTTTCCAGGTTTTTTGGGTGTTCATATTTTGTTGTTGCCTTGTAAAACTCCAGCGGGTATCTCGGTAGCATGTCTAGGTTGTGCGCCTCCTTGTCTACCTCTGCTGGGTCTATACGAGTTGTTAGTATAAGTGGTAGATCCATTTGACCACCGCGTTTATCTGGCACATATGCATGTGAAAAGTTTAACAGGGCATCCATGAGAAGCATCAATCCATCCTCGTCACCATCGCAGTTACGGCGTTTCGCTGCATGATAAAAAGGGTGTGCAAAGCAGACTTGTGCATCAGTAAACCCTATTATTCTTGCTGCAACTCCTGCAGAGGTATGTGGTGCAAGACCTACAACTATGTGACCTATTAGGTCTTCTATGTTTTTGATATTGTAGAATGATCTTGTTTTGTAAAATTTTGTGAGAAGGTCATCGATGAATTTTGATACTTTTACAAAATACTGGGCGCATTTTCTTGAGATTATAACATCTTGCACTTTTAGCTCACATATTTGATCCCCGTTTTCTAAGGGGCTGCCCTTGTAGTCTTTGGTGTATCCTAGTTTTTTTAGTTTTTCAACGCTAACACTTATTTCTTTGGGTTTGAAATGTGTTAATGGTGCGTTCG
>Ga0190304_1000234_pt1 | contig 25664 bp, 31 predicted proteins | sample 48700712_MG_FD_161670 | JGI IMG/M metagenome (GOLD analysis project Ga0190304, IMG submission 161670) | Hydrothermal vent sediment bacterial communities from Southern Trench, Guaymas Basin, Mexico - 4870-07-1--2_MG | ecosystem: Environmental > Aquatic > Marine > Hydrothermal vents > Sediment ...
GGTATCTTCACTTGTAAAGCCCTGAAAAGATCGTGCCTGACTCCTTTTATCTCTGTCCTCAACCTGATTTGTCTCTTCTTCGTCTCAATGTCAACTGCCGCAACTTTCCCCAACTCCCACAAGGCCTCTTTGAGACTCATGGATAACCCTGCCTCTTTGAGCCTCTTTATCACCTCTACCACCGTGCTGCCTTCAAAGGTGTTGCCGGGATAAACCTCGTAGGTCAGGGGCATTCCCTCTTCATCCAGCAGCACACCCAGAACCACCTGCACCTTGTCTGCCCTGTTTCTTTGCTATATCCAAAGCACTTGAGCTCATCGGATATCTCGCTCTCAAAGTACAGGGTGGTGAGATCATAATAGACCACGCTCACTTCAGGCCTGAACAGACTCAACTCCCTTATCCCTTTGTGTGCGTGCCTTTTGAGGTCCTTCTCTTTTTCACTGAGTACATCCAGTGCCCTTTTTTAGCTCATGGCTCATGGCTCATAGCTCATAGCTCATAGTTCATAGTTCATAGCTCATAGCTCATAGCCATCCGCTAGCAGCCGTCAGCTAGCAGCTAGTATCATCATCCACCCTGCCCACAGCGCAGATGGTCTTGTGTTTGGGACCTGTCTCTGACCTGTAAGACTCGGCAATCTGGAAGTAGTAGATGGGGTTACTCTTGGATCCGCCCTTTACCCTCTTAAGGAACATGCTCTCCTCCAGTCGATGCTAATGGGAGATATGCCATATTAACTCGTGTATGTCAGGCGTGGAGTGATAGGAAAATTCACAATAAATGCAACTACGAAATAGAGGGTTTTGAAAAATTCGGTGGCATAGATGAGCTTATAAAGCGGAGGGTGGATTCAAAATCCCCGGTTAAGTGTCAAAGTCGGGAATTAAGTAACAGCTACTTGTTTTTTGGCGAATTTGGCCTTCTTCCACTCCTGGCCAAGCGAGACCCTACCTTTCACCTGATACTGAAGCTGTCATAAAAATCACCTCTTACGTCCAAAAACCCCAGAGAGGGTGGCATTGCCTGCCTGTGCGTTGCACCTGTCTGCGTGCGGGCACGCACAGGCAGGCACAGACACATCCGAAAGGGGCGTATCCTTTTGGATTACTTCGGTCCGTAATTGACACCCGAAGATAGGGCAATCTCCCTGCCCCATGGATCCTTTAGAGAAGTTACTGGGCGTTAAGAGGCCTTTCTCTCCTCTTGCCCTTCATGCTCCTTGGTGGCCTGTGAGGCGGCTGTCGTCACAGCAGGAGGCTCTTCTTTGTCCAGGCGGGTTACGTCTTCCATTTCCCTAGCAGCCTTACGGAATTCCCTCAGGGCCTGACCCATCCCACTCGCCACATCTGGGAGCTTTTTTGCCCCAAAGAGAAGGAGAACGACCAAAAAGATTAATAGAATTTCCGTAAATCCAATGCTTCCCATATTACCCTCCTTAAGGCTAACGGCTTACTTTTATTGTAATACATCTAGTTCCCTCTGCCTGTCTATTTCTACCCCACACTTCTGATTTGCCTTTTTGTAACATATTTCATCAATCCATAGCAAGAATGATGGGGATTTCAATCCCCATATAATTCAGGAGTTCCCCCAATTTTTCAGCCGCCGGACACCAACCCTAATGTGAGCTGTAAATCCTTCCTGAATCAGTGACATCTCCCAATCCATACCTCCCTCTCGGGGGAAATAAGGCCATTTGCACCCCATTTTTCTATCCTCTATCCCTCATCGGGCCCTCCTTTCCTTTCCTAACCCACTATTCTCTTTCCTCTCTGCCTTGATTTCCTCCCTTTTTCGCCTTTTTTAGGCACACCAGTCCCTTTTACCATCTTTTTTAGCCCCTGATGCTCTTTTCTCCACTAGGCAAATGCCAGCAGGTTATATACCTGTCTGAAGGCCAGATACCCAGGACTGCACCTCCCAAACCTCAGCTTGTAACGTCTGCCGCTTCTTATCACCCGGCACGCCATGTAGATCAGCTCCTGGATCACCGTCTTTATTCTCCTGCGCTTGGCGGGATGCCTCACAGGCGATACTTCCCCTAACAAACCCATCTGTCCTATGTACCTCAGTATGTTATAGGTCAATACGGCCAGTGACATGATCAGGGCATTGGTGGCAAATTTGCCAGAGGGCAGCCTCTCTATGCCCAGGTCGCTCTTGAATTCACTGTGGAACTGCTCACATAACCCATGACCCTCGTAGAGCCTGATGATCTCTTTTTCCGAACATCAGCGTGGGAGACGCCACGGCACCTCCTTACTCTCCTGGCCAGTTGTCTGTCCATGGCAGTGAACCTGTTGAGGCACAGACCCACCAAAGCCAAACCCGTGTGGACCGTGTAAAGCTCCTCATCACACTGCTCAATTATGAATCTCTTCATCTTACTCACCAACCAGGTGAAATTTTTGTCCGGGTTAGTATACTAGATATATCCTGTGCTTTGAATGGGTTATGCGGGAAATGGACCCTCAAAACTCACGGATTGAGGAGAAAGACAGGGAAGATCTCTTATCTTTTTATGGTTTTCCTGCAGAACACTGGCATCATATCAGAACCACCAATCCTATAGAGTCGACCTTCGCCACGGTGAGATTGAGAACAGCAAAGACCAGGGGATGTGTATCAAGGGCAACTATACTGGCAATGGTCTACAAGCTGGGACAAAGCGCTCAAAAGAGATGGCATAGGATTCGGGGATACCGTCGTCTACCAGAGGTAGTCCGGGGGGTGAAGTTTGTTGAAGGCATAGCACAAAAGGAAAGACCTCAGCAGAAGGCTGCTTGAGATGCCATACACCAGATTTGACTATAACTCGATGGTCTTGTGTTTGGGACCTGTCTCTGACCTGTAAGACTAAGCAATCTGGAAGTAGTAGATGGGGTTGTTCTTGGATCCGCCCTTTACCCTCTTAAGGAACATGCCCTCCTCCAGTCGATGCTAAGGCAGCATATACTCCATTGATCAGCAGTATGTCAAGTGTAAATTGGTAAAAAGTTCAGGGAAAATGCGACTACGAATCTGAGGGTTTTGGAAGGGTTGAGGACAAAGACGGGCTTATAAAGCGGATGGTGGGTTCAAAATCCTCGGTTAAGTGTCAAAGTCGGGATTGTTCTCATGACCTCCTTCAACTCGGAGGCCACCAGGTACCCATGCTGAAACCCTCTCTCGTAGGGCTCCCCCTCGATATGGACACAGATCCAACTGTTTTTATCAAAACGATAGCCCTTGCCGTAGGTCTTGAGTCCTCCTCCCCAGGCCTGAGCCGAGAAGACCAAGACCAGGGCCATCACAGCAGCCACAAAACCCATCCTTTTAAACGCTCCCATTAGCCACCTCCACCGCCCGTCCGTAAAGAAACTAAACCCGCTCACAAACAAGAAACCAGTAACTGAACAACCGACTCTCCAACTCTGGATGATCTGGAAATCTGGAGGCAACAATTCTCCAGAACCTATCATTGTGCTTCCTCTCCAGAAGATGAGCCAGCTCATGGAAAACCAAGTATTCAATGAGCCTACCCGGCAAAAACCTGGCAAGGCTATTGACTGTGATGTTCCCCTTTGAGCTGCAACTAGCCCATTTAGTGCTCATCCGGCGAAAGAGAACCTTATTAACTTCAACCCCCAAGAACCGGCTTCCCCTCTCCACATAGGAATGGACTAGTTCCTTAAACTCTCCTTCAGACCTTTCCTCCAGGGTCAATCCTCTGGCAGCCTCCAAGTGCCTCTCGATGAACTTCGCCTTCCTAGAGATCCAACCCTTGTGCTTCTCCAAGATCTCCTTGGGATCGGTACCTGGAGGCAAAATGAGGGTGAGTCTACCCGTCCTGAACTCAATCCTGGGATACTTGACCTTGCGTACCAGGACCTTTGGAGACTCCACGCTCAGATCAGACACCATAGTTCTCTAGCCTCTCCATTAACTGGTTGTGCAACCGGTTCATCTCCTCCAAAGAAAGCCCATAACGGGCCTTGGCCTTTCTCATAAAAGACCTCACCCTCTCCTCCACCCTCTTCCTCAAAGAATCCTGGATCAACCATCCAGGGATCAACCAGGAAGAGATCTCCTGGTAGAGACTCCTAACCTCATCCACCAGCTCTTCCTTCTCCCCCAGCCCACCCTCCAGGGCCAAAAGCAACCCATACTCCGCGTCTGAAAGCCCCAGGCGCTTTTGCCTCTCGTGCAGGCGACGGATAGAGTCCACTATTTGTACACCTCCCTCGTATATCACGTTGTAGTCCTTAACCTTCTGCCTCCACAGTTGCACCAGCCTCTCCACTCTGCCTACCAGAGACTCGTATATGGGGTTTCTGGCCCTATCCACCAAAACCAGTTTGTTAAGGATAAAGAGGACATTGGCCGCCTTTTCCCTACTGCTTTGAGCACTCTCCTCCAGTTTCCTGAGGTAATCCTCGTCAAACCCCAAAGCGGGTAGCTCCTTCAACTCCCCAATCTCCGTGGCTTCATGGATAAACAGGACTGTCTTTTCAAAAAACCTGCTAACCTCAGGAGCTTCCTCGACCTTGACGGCCTCCTTCAGATAGTAGACGTAAACGGCAGAGAGCCATTTGTAATCCTCAAGGTGCTCCACCTTCACACCATCGGGTCCCAACATCTCAAATAGCCTGCGCAAGGTCCTATACCCTCTCACAAACTTCTTCTCCGACTCTTCATCCGTTGTGATCCTCTCCACGGCCCTCAAAAGGGTGCCCCGGTCATATCCCTCCCCCACTCCATGGAACAGGTCCTTCAGCTCTTCCAAACTGGAAACAAATTCCTCTCTAAGCTGACCCATGTCTTCGATTGCCCCTTGCAGATCCTCTCTGGCGTAAATCTCAAAGGCCCTCTTCAGGTCCTTGAGAACGCCCACGTAGTCAACGATCAATCCCGCTTCTTTCACATCCCCGTACGGTCTGTTGGTCCTGGCAATGGCCTGCAAAAGTCTATGTTCCTTTAAGGGTTTGTCCAGATACATGGTTTGGAGGATAGGGGCATCGAAACCCGTCAGGAGCATGTTGGTGACAACAAGGATTTTGGGGTACTCCTCTTCTTTAAACATCCTCACTGTCTCCTTGTTTATGCCCTCTGTGTCCCTACCAGGGAAGGCTTTGAGGAGCTCCTTTTTATAGCCGGCCACGGGTTCCTCTTCTTCGGCCCTGTAGCTCATGACTACCTGGGTGTACCGGAAAGGTAAGTGCCTATCCAGCTCCCTTTTGTAAAAGACACAGGCATTTCGGCTGGCTGCCACTACTATGGCCTTGAAACGCCCATCTAGATTATCCAAAAAGTGCCGGGCCACGTCCTCTGCCACCACCTTTATCCTTTCGGGGTCCTCCAGGAACACCTTTATGGCATCCAGCCTATGGGAAATCCTCTCCTCTAGCTCCTCCCTTTTAATCTCGGGCAACTCCTCGACCTCGGCTTCCCAGAAGGCCTCTAGAAGATCCCTTCTCAGATGAACATCCCTTTCCAATCTGGGCTGATAAACGATCTTCACAGTAAACCCGTCCCTCAAAGCATCCACCACGAAGTATCTATCCAGATAGTGCTCCTCAGGGGGATAGGCGAACTCCCTATAGGTGTCCCTCCCCACTTTAGCTATGGGGGTACCGGTGAAAGCAAAGGCAAAGGCCTTATTGAAGATGCTCCACATCTGGGCAGCCATGAGACCATACTGGCTCCTGTGTCCTTCATCCACAAAGAGGATCACGTTTCTCCTGTCCAGAATGGTTTCCCCCCTTTGGGACAGGCGATTCAACTCTTCCCGGACTTCCTCCAATTCCCCAGGCCTGAATTTATGAACCAGGGTGATGAAGAGTCCCCTCTTGCCCCTGTAGCCGTCGTGCTTCAGCACTTCCTTCAACTGGGCGATGGAACCGATCACCTCGGGCTTCATTATATCCAAAGCCGAGAAATCCTCGGAAAGCTGCTCTTCCAATTCCCGACGATCCACGATGAAGAAGATGGAAGGGGTCTCCATCTCCCCTTTGTAAAAGAGCTTGTGGGCAGCAAAGATCATGGTGAGGGTCTTGCCTGAGCCCTGCCAGTGCCAGATTAGCCCCCGATTTTTGGTATCCTTTCCCTTCATGCCCCGGATAACCCGATCCACAATCTTGTTGGCGGCTCGATACTGCATATAACGGGCAATGACCTTCCCCTTTTCCCCCTTCTCCTCTCTGAGGAAGATAAAGTTGGTCACCATGTCCAGAAGAGTGGCAGGCTTCAGCATGTCTACAATGGAGTCCAGTAGATCCTCGTCTTCTAAATCCTCGGTTCTCCACTGATAGGTGTTAACATCATCCAGCCAGGGAACTATGGGGAAATATCTGGCAACCCTCTCAGCGGCCACGCCTATCTGGGCATACTTGAAAAGTTCGGGAGCCTCCCTCTCGTATCTCTTTATGCGCCGGTAAGCATTGACCCAACTCTCGGACAGGGCCACAGGATTCTTGCACTCTACAACCACCAGAGGAATGCCATTCACATACAGCACAATATCGGGTCTGATGGTCTCCAGGCCCTTATTGACCACCTGGCTGCTCACAATGAACTCGTTGTTCTCGGGGTTATCCAGGTCGAAGAGGCTCAGGTATCTGATCACCCGCTCCTTCTCCAGCTTTATGGGCACCCCGTGCCTAAAGAAGTAGAGAATCTGGCTAGCACCCTCGGCCCCCCTGCCCGTGAGTTTCAGTTTGTTGATGGCCTTCTGGATCTCCTCCCCTGTGATGTCCAGGGCTTCGTTTATCCGCTCAAGGGCCCGAAAGAGGTTGGGGATAAGCAGGGGCTCCTCCAGATCGGTGCGCTCCAGCTCATTGGCACGCACGAAACGCCACCCCACCTCCCGGAGCCTTTCCACCAGGTGGTCTTCCACCAAAGATTTTTCGTCAAAACCTTTCATTAGTCCTCATCAACCTCGGCCAAGCCCTCCATGGCCCTAGCCTCAGGATTTTTCTGTTTTTAACGAGCCAACTCCTCAAGGGCCTTGCGATGATCACGTATGGAATCCCTGGCAAGACGCTCTATACGAGCCAATCTCTCACGTTTGATGGGAGGAGGTATCAAAAGAATGTCACCACCAATCTCCACGACCTCGTAATGTCGTCCTTTATCAGCTCCTTCAGGGCATCGGGGACAAGAATTTGATCTTTCTCCTTCCGGGCTATGCCTAAATATTTCATCTTCACCTCACCTAATACTTTTATTGTGTCTTTTAAGCCCCATCTTTTTACTTCTGGCTTTCCCGAAAAAGGAGGAGCATTTGCTTCCACATTGCATTACCCCAGCCATCCATCTCCAGACGACTATGGCAGTGCAACCTCTTTCTCTTGGAGTAAGCTGGCTATTGAGCTGAGGACAAAGTCTCTGGCATCTAGGATCTCCAGGAGTACGGGTTCCCCTTCTTTCGTGAAGTGGACGATGATCTGGCCTTCTTCTTGGGCATAATCAATGGGCTTGTCAGACAGCTCTATAAGCAGAGCGTCTACGTCTTTGCTGTATCTAATCTTTCTCATACCTTTTCCTCCTACCTAGATACGCAGGTGGTTCATGCATCTTCAGCAACTCCATTTTCAACTCCTTTCTGCCTGCGCGACTTTCACTCTCCTCCTTCCTGTCAACAGATCCTCCATGAGACCTCGCTTGATTCTCTCCAGCTTTTCTTTGCGCTTCCTCAAAAGCTCAAGCCTCTTGTCAACAGTGGAAAGAATCTCAGCAATCTTCTTCTGGTCGGGGAGGGGGGGAAGGGGAATTAAATAGTTCTCAATCTCCCGTCTCCTTATCGCTTTAAAAGTGGAACCAGCAGATAGTGTTTCAAACTTCTTACCATTAAACTTTAACAAGTAGAATAAGAACAAGTAATCGAGTTTGTTTCCTTTCACCCGGATGGCTGAAAGACCCCTTCCAATACAACACCTAAACGGAGCAATGTTAACTTCTCCTACTGGTGGCAGAATGTCATGTGGTTCAGCGATTTTAATGGGATTAGAGCAATAAAAAGTTGGGGTAGGATAAATCTCCCCAAACTCTATTTTCCCTTGGAAAAAGGGCAACCCTTCTCCCTTTTCGTTATAAGTCGAAGAGGGGGGAGATTGTCCCATTATCAGTTCTGTAACGCTTTGATCACCTAATCTTACCACCTCCCACCCCTTCGGTATCCTCCCAATCTCCATGTCCTTGAATTCATTGCGCCCGATGCCCCTAGTCAGAAGCTCCTGCATTAGGCCCTCTTTCAACCTTTGCGTCCTCTCTATAGCCTGATCCGCCTTCTCAATAGCCTCATCCACCGTTGAAAGAATCTCAGCGATTTTCTTTTGTTCGGGGAGAGGAGGGAGGGGAATAAGAAAGCGCTCAAAAAGTGATTTCTTGATAATTGGGGTCGTGGTGATTCCTGCCCATCCTTTTAAGAGGCTTTTTCTAAACAGCAGCGCGTAATAAACATAATGAGGACTTGCCTTTTGATTGCATATGATAGAGTTAATTTGCTGATTGGTTATGCACTCACTTAAGGCTAATGCCACCTCACCAACAGAGGCTACACAAGTCACCATGACAGAGTCTCTCGGGATAATTTTCCCCCTGTTGGCGCCTTTTTCCGTGACCTTTCTTTCAGTTCTGTTCACATACTTACTCATAGAGAAATCCGTAGGTGTAACAAATGGATAACCTTCTCCCCAATATTCTTCAATCTTAGTGGGGGGTGTTGTTCCTGTAATAACTTTCCCTATGTTAGATATTCTTACCACCCTCCACTCTTTTGGTAGTCTTCCAATCTCTGTTTGTTTGAAGCTGTTACATCTATTCATTTCTTAATTCAACCTATTGGCATTTAGTAGCTTCCAGAAAATCAATGAGAAAATTCGTTATTTATGCAATTCTTTCCCATCATCTACTTCATCCTTCTCCTTTTCACTATCAACAATCTTAATAGGTATTGGCACTTTCCCCATAAAGAGTCCCACAAGGCCTCGACGAATGAATTCCTGATCTAAAACTATATCCGCATATCCCTTGGGGATATATGCGCTCCTCATAATATGCACCTTATCAAAATCATAACCTAGCGATCTAGCCATTTCATAAAGCAAATCGCAAAGCAGCTCCGCAGACTTTTGTGAGCATAAATTGAGTTTCGCCTGATATGCAGGATCACCGAGATCTTGAGGGTAATTTTCGAAATTATCTAACAATAACCTCCACTTCTCTCTAACTTCCCTACTATCATAGAATTCGATATCAATCATGTTAAGAGCTTCAACATGCGAAGGAGAAAGAGGAGCTGCCCTTGTTGCCATCAAGGATTTAAATACCTTCATTTTTCGCTCTTTTCTTTCTTTGGCGTCTTCAACAAATTTCTGGATTTGAACCGCTAAAATTGGTCCAATAATAATTGCTATAATGATAAGCCAATCATTCACCCCCATAATCTCCTCCCCTCAAAAAATTATCAAGGTCCGTTTCCCCTTCCTGTATTCTGAGAAGTTTTTTCTCCGCCCTCATTCCCAGGGCCAGAAGAGTCTCTTTAGCTTTAGAACTGTGTTTGACATTTGCCCCCCTTGACATCCATGGCTAAATGTCCAAATGTACATATAGCCTCATCCACCCATGGTGGAAGGAGATCTTTCACCGCCCTTTCGAGGAAAGGGCGGTGATTGTGTTTATAGGCGTTTCTCATATTTTCTCCTCAACCTTCTCCTGGTGCTTTCTCCCTCAACGTAATAGGCTGTCACGAGAAGACACCTATTCCCTTTCCTCTCCAAGACTACCACATAGTCGTGGTCTTCTACCCATAGATAAACTCTGACTTTCTTGCCTTTCTCTAAATACTCCCACTCCTTAATTTCTGGACGATCCGAGTTTTCTATTATCGGGCGTATCCACGGCAGCCTTTTGGCCCTGCCATAGTCTACTAATCTTTCTCCCCCTTGCTCCTTAGTTACCAGGTGCCAGAACGCTTCCTTCTTATCTGAATCTACCTTCCTGCTATCGCAAAAAACCCTACAAGCTCTATAAAACAAAGGCCTCTCTATAAAATCTCTTCTGAAAACTTTTTACAGATTGTCTAGCACTTCACACCAATCCCCATCCAAATTTAAAAATGGCGGAAGAAATGAAGGGAGATTCAAGTCTTCACTCCTTTACAACTCTAGGCTCAAAAACAAATATATTGAATTTCTCTTCCCATGGAGGTGATGTAGAGGTGAGACTTTGCCCTGATAGCTTTTCCAATTTCTCAACGATCCTAACTTTAGTCTTATTCTCTAACAAACGTCTGTTTCTGTATCCTACTGCACCAATGAGAAAGTCAGCTAATTGCATAAGTTCAGATTCCTTAGACCTAATGTGCTGTATAACAGGTATTGTATCCCCTTTGAAATCTTGAAAATTGCGACAAAGAACGTCCTTTAATATTCTCACCTTAGCTGCGCTTCTAGTATCCTTTATGTCAAGATATATGTTATACTTACATTGAGGATTCAAAATGTTTCTCAACATATAGAAATACATCTTATAATAGAAAGAATCATGACTTCCTTGATTAAAGTAATTATGATTCAGCTTAGACTTGTCAGAGACCACTAAGCATCTGAAATTTAGATCCATTTTCGCAAAAAAGTACTCCACTAACTCCAAATAGAAATCCTCCTTAGATTGGGACACTTTAGCCCATTTCAACTCTCCTCTAGCATTGTACTTTTCTTTGAGCTCTCTGATCTCTTTAGAAACCACCCTCACCTCTGATTTGGGACACCACACCCCTCCAATTAGCATCACAGGCTGGTGATCATGCTCCAAGTGGCAACTCTCGTCGCAGTAAACGTTATACTCAACACCTGCAATCATTGCTGCACTCATTTAGAACCCTCATCTTCTAACCAATTAGAACCTAAACTCCTAATTCCCTTAAATACTTCTCTATCTTTTCCTCCACTTCCGCCAATTCCTGATCTAATTTGCGGAGTTCTTCCCATTCTCTGGCCACGTCTATTCTTCGGTTTCCTCCTGGGGAAAGACATAGAGGGTGACATTGAGGTTGTACTCGTTGCTCTCAATTTCACCCAAATCCACGGCATGTTGGAACCCCTCCACATTTATAGACTCATTGTATGCTCTGGCGATATTCTCCATGTGCTCATATCCCATCGGCAGACCTCGCATATGGGTCCTCTAGCATCTCATGGCTTCTCACTTAGGGCATGGGGCTTGATAGTGGCTTAACATCAGATTCCCTCATCAATCTTATCCCTGTTTTCCCTCAACCATTCGATCAATTTATCCAGCTCCAGGGTTATCTCATCAAGATGGTCTCGGCAGATGTTGTATAGCTCCTCAGAAGTAATTTCGTGATAGAAATGTGTCATCCTATTTCGATAACCTGCCATCTTAGTCAACAACTCTGCCTCTCTTTCGTTTAGTACCTTTTTCTCTAAGAGTCCTCTAGCTATCTCTTTGTATTCTGCAACCGGATAGCCAAAACCTTTAGCTAATATGTGGCGTCCAAGGTCTAGTAGCGCTTCCAAAGCACGCCTCAGATAAGACTCGGCTGAGGCCGCATTGCGCTTGTCTTCTAAAAACTTTTCCATGTCATCTAGTGGTAACTCTTGAATGCACCTCATCATCTCTCTGATAAAAGAAATCCTTTCACTCACCACCCCTTTACTGATCTTCCCTGCCGTCATTTTAAAACCCCAAAATCATTTTTTGCCTTTCTCTTTCGTAAGGAAGAAGGTCTGCAGCTTTTCTCATGACATAGAGTTGATACTCAGCCTCGTAGACTGGATTGCTGGCATAAAGGAGCTCGCCGGTTACGATTCTAAATGCTAAAGGGGTTCGAACTTCTGGTATCACCACAAGATCCACCCGATGAACACCAAAGATGTCCTCTAAAGCCAAAGCAATCTCCACTTTCTCCTCAACCGTCAACTTTCGTTCGGGCTTTATGCCTATGTCAAGGTCAGATGGCCCGGGAGAAAGGGATACCCTTTTCCCTTCCACCATTTCAAAAGCCTCCTTGGCCCTGCTACCAAAGGCGTAGATGATCTGTATGTCGTATCCGTCGGCGAGTTCTCTGAGTTGTTCTCTAATCTCACTCATCCCATTTCAGCCTCACAGGCGTTCTCAATAGCTGCTCTATCATCCCTAGTCCCATCTTCTCATTAGGATTACAATCCCTAACCATTAGGATTTAAACTCCTAATTCCCTCAAATACTCCTCAATCTTCCTCTCCACCTCCACAAGTTCCTTTTCCAACCTGCGGAGTTCTTCCCATTCTTTGGCCACGTCTATTTCTTCGGTTTCCTCCAGGGGAAAGACGTAGAGGGTGACATTGAGGTTGTAGTCATTGCCTCTGATTTCTTCCAAATCCACAGCCCTGGAGAATCCATCCACATTGGCAAACTCACTGTACGCTTTGGCGATCTTTTCTATGTGCTCATCCCCCAAACGATTGAGCTTTCTCACCTCGGGATGCTGCTCGTACTCATTGCTGGCGTTGATGAAGAGAACCTTGCCTTGCCTCTCTTGGGGTTTACCCTTGCGCAGGACAATGATGGCTCCTGGAGCACCGGTGTTGTAAAAGAGCTTCTCGGGAAGTAGAATGACACATTCTATCAGATCCTTCTCCAGAGCAGCCCGGCGGATGGCTTTCTCCTTGCCTCCCCTGAAAAGGGCCCCATTGTCTATGACTACGGCTATACGGCCCCCTTCTGCCGCTGAGGCCAACAGATGCTGAATCCAGGCCCAATCGGCAGACTTTTTAGGGGTGAAGCCAAAAGGAAACCGCTCTTTCCAGAACTCCCCTTTTTTCAACACCTCCTCAGGATAACCGTCCTGGTTCCAGGGAGGATTGGTGAGTATCACCTGAAACCTGGTGTCCTTAAAAAATTTGGGATAAAGGAGGGTATCCCCCAGGGCAAGCTGGGCATCTTTGATGTCGTGGATGTAGAAATTCATTTTGGCTAAAGCCAGGGTCTTGTGGTTGGCCTCCTGACCGTAGAGGAAGAGCTTGTCCGCTTCGTCCTTCCCCAGCTCCTTCTCCACGTACTTATAGGAGAGAATGAGCATTCCCCCAGAACCACAGGCAGGATCGTAAACCCTCTCTCCAGGCTTGGGGTCAAGGATCTTCACCATGAGCCTGATCACCTGGCGCGGGGTATAAACTTCACCTTCCTTGGCCTTCTGGGGCGCAAAATACCGAAGAATCCACTCGTAGGCGTCTCCCAGGATGTCTGGCGAGACGTTGGTAAGATTGTGAGCGCTAAAGAGCTCAAAGAGTTGCCTCAGAATCTCGGCGTTCTCAGGGCTGGAAGTGAACTGAAGAAAGTCCACATTCTCGAAAATGTCTCTTAGATTAGGATTACGCTCTGCCAGGGCCTTCATGGCCTGAGAGAGATTTTGGGGAAGATGAGCTGGATCCTTTCTCAGGTTCTCCCAGAGATACTCCTCAGGAATATCGAAGTCATGATAAACCAATTGGTGGGCCTCCTGAACGGCCTCAACCTCTGTGAAGCCATCGTCTAAGGACTGCCTGTAAGCCCTCTCAAAGTCCTGTTGCCACTTGTCACAGATACGCTTGTAGAAAAGGAGAAGAAGAATGAAGCTGTAATCCACCCTGGTGCGAATGAGATCGGCCGCCTTTTTTAGAAGGGCCTCCAACTCAGAGCGGGTTAGTTTGGGCTCCTCCTCCTCTTCATCTTTCCCATTCTCCAGGGCTTCAGTGATGGGTAGGAGCTGCTGACGAATCACAGTTTCAGGACTGATAAGACGGTAGATCTTTCTGCGGGCGTCCTGGGGATCTGGCTCCACAGACAGGTATTCACCCTTACGGAGCTGGGAAAGGACAACGTTCACCTGGGCCCGGGAATCCTCGTGATGCTCACCCAAGACCGCAGCCGCCTCCTGAGATCTGAAAGGACGATCCTGGAAGTGGGCCCAGAGGGTCTCGTACCGCTTATGCACCCAATTAGATAAACTATTAACCATGTCGATTATATAATAAGCCCAATCACTAACTTATCAAGTATTTCCCACCATGAAGTAGCCAGGCGAGCAAAGGGTAAAATCCCTTGAGATGCCTACTCCCCCACCTCTAAACCCACCCAGCGGGCTGCCTGCTCCAGGCGGCTGTCCAGAGTCCAGAAGACCGCACCCACCCGGGCAGCAATGGCCAGGTGCAAGGCATCAGGAGCCCTCAAGGGATGCGTCATAGCCATTATCCAGGTGACAGCCTGATCAAAGTCCTCCGACTGGACAGGAACAAGACCTATGGCATTTTCAAGAAGATGAGTATCCAGAGCCCTCATGACCCGTCGGGCATGGGCCTCCTTCATCTCCCCCATCCTGCACCTCCTGGCCAGCAGGGAAGCAAACTCCGCCCGAACCAAAGGGCTAATAATAATACTCCCTGGAGGTAAAGAGAGAAGCCTATCCTCCACCACCTCGCTGGCAGGTTCGGGAAGGTAGAAGGGAGCAAGATAAAAGGTGTCAATGTAGTGCAACTCTTTCAATACCTGTAGTCCTCTCTCATTCCCACCACAGCCTTGGAAGCGGGTTCACCTTTCACAGAGATACTCTCCCTCAATGCCCTCATGCTGGTCAAAGGAGCCCCTTCCCCCACAGATTTGATAACAGCCACCGGCCTCCCCCTGCGCAAGATCAACACCTCTTCACCTTTCTCCACCATGTCCAAAAGGGAGGAGAACCTGGCCTTCGCCTCTCTCACGCTGGCCTTTATCATATCTCACCCCTTTGTGACCTCCTTATGTGTCTACATTAGTACCCACCTTGACCCAAGTCAAGGAAGACCAAAACTTCCATCCAAACAAAAAGGGGGCCTTTCAGGCCCCCTCAGGCTCTCGTGAGGGCTGTTTCACAAGAAGAACATCATGAAGGTGTGGGCCGTGTCTTTGGCCAGGGACATAAGAGGCTGGGGATAGATGCCAAAGAGAAGGGTAAAGACGCCCACCACTACCAAGGCCACAACCAAGCCCTTACCAGGAGAAGGCCGGGGTAGGGGCTCAGGATTTTGCATATACATGGCCTTGGCTATCCTGAAGTAGTAGAAAAGGGCCACCACCGAGTTGAGAGCCGCTATGACCACCAACCAGTAGAAACCCGCCTTTATCGCCGCTGCAAAGAGGAGAAACTTACCCACAAATCCCGCCGTGGGGGGTATGCCCGCCAGGGACAGGAGGAAAACCACCATGATCACCGCCAGCAAGGGATGGGTCTGAGCCAATCCCCTAAAGTCGTCAATGTCATCTCCTACAATGTTCTCACGCCTCAGATAGATAACCAAGCCGAAGGCTCCCATATTCATGAAGGCGTAAGCAAAGAAGTAGAAGGCCATACCCTGGACACCCACCTGGTTGGCCGCCAGTACACCCAGAAGGATATACCCTGCATGGGCCACACTGGAGTAGGCCAACATGCGCTTCACATTTTGCTGCATGAGAGCCGTCACATTACCAATGGTCATGGTAACGGCGCAAATGATCCACAAGAGGATCTGCCAGTGAGGCTCCAGGAGCTGTATACCGTGGTAGAAGACCCTCACCAAAGCAGCAAAGGCCGCCGCCTTGGGAGCCACAGAGATGAAAGCCGTTACTGGAGTAGGAGCACCTTCATAAACGTCAGGAGCCCAGAAGTGGAAGGGGGCCATGGCGATTTCCAGACCGAAACCCGCTGCCAGCATGAACATGGCCACAATGAGGAGGGGATCCTTAGCCAACTCCCTTCCTCTTATCACAGAAGCAATCTGGGACAGCTGGGTAGAACCCGTGGCGGCATAGATGAGGGCAATGCCATAGAGGAAGAAACCAGAAATGAAAACACCCAACAGGAAGTATTTGAGGGCCGCCTCAGTGCATTTGTGGTCAAACTTCATAAAGCCTGCTAAGACGTACACCGAAAGGGCCATGGTCTCAATGCCCAAGTAGATGACGATAAGATCAGCGCCAGAGACCATGATCATCATGCCCAAAGTACAGAAGAGCATGAGGGCGTAGTACTCCCCCAGGCTTACTCTCTCTATCTCCAGGTACTTAAGGGAGAGGAGAATGGTGATGGCCGTGGTGAAGAGAAAGACCTCCTTGAAGAAGAGGGCAAACCTATCCAAAACGAAGGTGCCGGAAAAGGTGGTGGCAGGTTGAGCCATTTTGCTCCAGAAAGTGGCCGTCACCACTCCCACCACAATAACCCCCAACAAGGCCATATAACCCACCACCCTCTTCCTGTCCCTAGGGATGAAGAGATCCACAAGAAGGAGACCACAGGCCAGGATCAACATAAGAATCTCTGGCACTATGAGGGAGAGATTAGGTACAGGTACCGTCACACTCATCCCTCACCTCCTCAGTCCAGCCTATGGGACTTCTCCCTCTCACTCACCTTCAAGGAGGAAGGGGCCCCCGCAAAATCGCCAGATTTTGTGGGGTAAAAGAGGGCCTTCTTGAGCTTGGCTTCATGCTGGGCTTTCTGTTTGAAGTAGTCGGGATTCACCTGCTCAACAAGGTGATCCACCGTCACTTTCATGATGTTGAAGACAGGCTTAGGATAAATGCCAATCCAGATGAAAGTGATGACCAAGGGGGTCATGTAGATCCACTCCCTCAGATTCATATCGGCGATACCAATGTTCTTGGGATTAGTGATCCGACCAAACATGGTCCTCTGATAGAGCCAAAGCATATAACCAGCACCCAGGATGACACCGGTCACGGCAAAAGCAGCATAGCGCCAGTTGTACTTGAAAACACCAGCCAGACAGGTGAACTCACCAATAAAACCATTGAGACCGGGCAGACCTATGGAGGAGAGCATGGTGATCATGAAGAAGGTGGCAAAAGCAGGCACCACTTTAGAGAGACCTCCAAACTCTCTGATGAGCCTAGTGTGCCTCCTCTCGTATATTATACCCACGATAAGGAACAAGGCGCCCGTGGAGACACCGTGGTTGAGCATCTGGAGAATGGAACCCTGAATACCTATGGGGTTCAAGGCGAACATGGCCAGCATAACCAGTCCCATGTGGGAGACGGAGGAATAAGCCACCAGTTTCTTCATATCCTCCTGAGCCAGGGCACACAGAGCACCGTAAATGATGGCTATAATGGACAACAGAGCAATGAAAGGAATGAAGTAACGAGAGGCTTCAGGGAAAAGAGGCAGGCTAAAGCGCACGAAACCGTAAGTCCCCATTTTCAGCAAGATACCAGCCAGGATGACGGAACCAGCAGTAGGGGCCTCCACGTGGGCATCGGGAAGCCACGTGTGGAAGGGGAAGAGGGGCACCTTGATGGCAAAGCCAAGGAAGAAAGCTAAGAAGAGCCAGAACTGGAACCCACCAGGGATGTGCATGTTGTAAACCCATTTGACATAGTTGAAAGACCACTCACCTGTAGTGTGGTGATAGAGGAAGTACATAGAGATAATGGCAATGAGCATGAACAAAGAGCCAAAGAGGGTGTACAGGAAGAACTTAATGGCAGCGTAGAGCCTCCTCTCGTATCCCCAGATACCGATGAGGAAGTACATGGGGACCAACATCACTTCCCAGAAGACATAGAAGAGGAAGAGGTCCAAAGCAACGAAAACTCCCAGCATCCCTGTCTCCAAGACCAGCATGGCGATGTAGTACTCCTTGTCCCTCTCCTGGATGTAGTTGAAGGAAGAGAGGACGGATATGGCAGTTAGGAAGGTGGTGAGGAGAAACAGCAGGAGACTAATGCCATCCACACCAAAGTAGTACTCCACCCCCAAAGCCTTGATCCAGCTAAACCTCTCCACAAACTGGAAATGCCAGGTGGTCCTGTCAAAGGCGAACCACAGAGGTATAGAGATAAGGAAGTCCACCAGGGCCACGGCAAAGGCAAAGTATTTGATAAATTTTACTTTCTCCTTGTTCACAAACAAGAGAAAGATGGCCCCGGCCAGCGGCAGATATGTTATGAGGGAGAGGATGGGAAAGCCGAACACGTTAGTTCCAAAGTTGGGCTGCATGGGTCGTTCCTCCTCCTAAATTTTTACAAAATATTTATGAATATGTAGACGGTGACCATCAGGAAGAGACCCAAGACCATATAAAGCATGTAATTCTCCACAAGTCCGGTCTGGATCCTCCTGAAGACCCGATAACCCGTTCTCACCAGCTCTGCCGCACCATTGACGGCCCCATCCACTACGAAGGGCTCCGTGGCCACCCGAGTGACCCAGGCAAAGGTCTTAGTAAGCCAGGAAGCCCCATTGACAATGCCATCTATGATCCACTGGTCGAACTTCCAGGAGACATAGGCAAGGTCCACCACCCTCCAGATGATGAGGGCCCCATAGATCTCGTCCACCCAATATTTGTGATAGAGGAGCTTGTGCAGAGGCCACATGTATCTCTTGAGCAGGACTACTGGGTCCAGGGCCTTTTTAAGGAAGGTGATATAAGCCAGTGTGATACCCAAAATGCCTGCCACTACAGAGATGAGGACCAAAACAATCTCGGGGAACTCCTCTTCGTGTGCTGCATCCTCAGCAGCTCCTTCATGAGCCTTCACGGCCTCATGGGCGGCCTCACCATGGGGAGCCTCTACCGCCTCATGGGCACCATGGGCAGCGGCTGCCCCGTGGACCACCGCTTGGGCCTCGTGATAAGCCTCATGAGCACCGGGATGATACTCCTGGATGACGGGAGCCAGAAAAGCGCCGAAGTAGGGCTTGTGCTCAGGGTTCTTCAACCCAAAGAACCCCGCAAGGGCAGCGCCAAAGGCCAAAAAGATGAGGGGAATGGTCATGACCTTGGGAGCTTCATGGAGATGATGCTCTATCTCGTGGGGAATCCTGGCCTTGCCCGTGAAGGTCATGAAGACAGCCCTGAAGGTGTAGTAAGCCGTGAGAAAAGCAGTGAAGGTACCCAAGAACCACAGGAAGTAGTGGCCCGTGTAGAAGGTGTGGGCCAAAATCTCGTCCTTGGACCAGAAACCGGCAAAGGGTGGAATACCTGCCAGGGCTAGAGCACCTACGGTAAAAGTGGCGGCAGTGACAGGCATCCACTTCCTCAAGTTACCCATGATCCTTATATCCAGGACATCCATCATGGCATGCATAACAGAACCCGCTGCCAGAAATAGGAGACCTTTAAAGAAAGCATGGGTCATGAGATGAAAGATTCCCGCTGCATAGGCCCCCACACCGCAACCCAGGAACATGTATCCCAGCTGACTCACCGTGGAGTAGGCCAGAACCCTTTTCAGGTCATACTGAGAAGTACCAATAGTGGCTGCCATGAAAGCTGTTAAACACCCCACCACGGCAACCACTTCCATGGAGAAGGGAGCCATGTTGTAGAGAACGTTGCTCCTGGCCACCATGTAAACACCCGCTGTCACCATGGTTGCAGCGTGAATGAGAGCTGACACGGGAGTGGGACCTTCCATGGCGTCGGGCAACCACACATAGAGGGGTATTTGGGCAGATTTACCAGTAGCACCCACAAAAAGAAGCAAAGTGGCAATGGTAACCACCTCGGGGCTCAGCATGTGGGCCCGCTCAAAGACGACTTTGTAGTCCAGAGAGCCCAGGTAGTACCACAAGGTGAGCATCCCTATGATGAAGCCCGCATCACCAATCCTGTTGGTGATGAAGGCCTTCTTACCCGCATTGGCCGCCGAATCTCTTTCGTACCAGAAACCGATGAGGAGATAGGAGCAGAGGCCCACACCCTCCCAACCCACAAACATGAGGGCGTAGCTGGAACCCAGCACCAAGATAAGCATGAAGAAGACAAACAAGTTTAGATAGGTGAAAAAACGGGCATAGCCCGGATCATGGCCCATGTAACCAATGGAGTATACGTGGATCCAGAAGGAGAGGGTGGTAACCACCATGAGCATAACAGCAGAGAGTTGGTCTATGAGAAAGGCCACCTTGATGTGAATGCTACCGGAAACTATCCAATCGAAGAACTCCAGAGTCCCCGTGTGACCATTGAGCACATCTAGAAAAACCAAGATGGAGAAGAGCCAGGAAAGACCGAGGGCTGGCACGGCGATGAGGTGAGCCTTTTTCTTAATGTACTTCACACCAAAAAGGCCATTAATGACAAAGCCCACCAGCGGAAAGACCGGAATCAACCAGGCGTATTTTACCATCTCCCCCCTCCCCTCACCATTTCAATAGATTGATGGCGTCCACGTTGACGGTGAGCCTGTTCCTGTAAAGGGCCACCACGATGGCCAATCCCACAGCAGCCTCTCCCGCTGCCACGGTGATGATGAAGATGGCCAAGATCTGGCCAACGAGGTCTCCCATGGCTGAGGAGATGCCTATCAAGGCGATGTTCACCGCGTTGAGCATGAGCTCGATGGACATGAGAATAATAAAGACATTCCTCCTACTCAGAGCTCCCACCATCCCTATGATAAAGATGATGAGGGAAAAGATGATCACATGGTTCAAAGGTATCATCTCCTCACCTCTCCAATTTATACTTGGCCAGCACTATGGCCCCGATCATAGCCGCCAACAGGAGGATGGACGCCACCTCAAAAGGGAACAGATATTTAGTATAGAGAACCACTCCCACTGCCTCGGTGTTGCCCCCTGCTTGAGCCATCTTGGCAGCCAAGCCCCCCGTTTTCTGAGCCAAATTGCTCAGGAGAACAAAGGCCACCTCCACCACCAGAAGGAGAGCTACAAAGGCCGCTATGATCCATTGACCATGGGTCTGTTTCACCTCGTCCTCCTCGGCCTTCACCAGCATGATGACAAAGATGATGAGACCCACCACGCCACCGGCATAGACCAGCACTTGAATGGCAGCCAGCAATTCGGCGTTCATGATGACATAGGTAGCCGCAAAGCAGATGAAGGCGAGGATGAGAAATATGGCACTGTGGACAGCCTTCCTTCTGGTGACCACCATGAGGGACATGATCACCGCAAGGACAGCAAAGACATAAAAGAACAGCTGTGACCAGCTCATGGCTTTACCCCTTTCACTTTTTGAAGCTCCTCTCCCAAGCCTTGTAGTCGGCCTGGAGCTTATTGATATCAAAGATCATCTCATTCCTGTCGTAAGTAGCTGCTTCGTAGTAGCTGGTCATCTCTATGGCTTTGCCCTTCACTGGACAAGCCTCCACGCAGAGACCACAGAAGAGACAAACTCCAAAGTCTATAACGAAGTCTACCAGTTTCCTCTCCTTGCCCTTTCCTTCGGTCTTGACGGTGATACATCCAACAGGACAGGCCCGGGCACACATGCCACAAGCAATACACTTGAGATTTCCCTCCTCATCGTGGGTGAGACGTATAACACCACGAAAACGGGGATAAGGAGTCCACTTCTCTTTGGGATACTGCATGGTAATGGCCTTCTGATAGTTGTAGGTGACCGTCCGCCTAAGCCCTATCAATAAGTCCTTCATGAGAACTTTCTGCACCAGACCCACCTTGTCACCTCCTAAACCAGCATCATCACTACGCCCGTCACCACAATGTTGGCTAGGGCAATGGGCAACATGATCTTCCAGCCGATCCTCATGAACTGGTCATACCTGTATCTAGGAAAGGTGGCCCTCACCCAGATGAAGAAGTAGAAGAAGGCACACATCTTTATAAGAAACCAGACAATGCCCGGCAGCACAGGGCCCTTCCAACCTCCAAGGAAGAGAATGACAGCCATACAGGAGACAACGATCATATTGGTGTACTCCGCCAGGAAGAAGTAGGCAAACTTAAAGCCGCTATACTCAGTATGGAAACCGGCCACTAACTCGTTCTCAGCTTCGGGAAGATCGAAGGGTACCCTGTTAAGCTCACCAAGAGCGGCGATAACGTAAACCACGAAAGCCACCGGCTGATAAACAATGTTCCACACCTTGCTTTGGGCCTCCACAATCTTCACCAGGTCCAAGGACCCGGAGATCATAAGCACACCCATGATGGAGAAGCCCAGAAAAATCTCGTAAGAGAAGATCTGAGCCGCCGACCTCAGGCCTCCCAGGATGGGGTACTTGGAACCCGAAGACCAGCCGGCCAGAAGCAGGGCGATTGTCCCCACGGAAGCTAAGGAGAGGACGTAAAGAACACCAATATTCAGCCGGGTGACCATAAAATTGTAAGAGAAAGGAATGACGGCTAAGAGCACCAGGGCACACACCAGGTTGAGAATGGGAGCAAAATAGAAAGTCCAACGATCACTGTCGTGTGGCACTATGTCCTCTTTCACAAAGAGCTTGAGACCATCGGCAATAGGTTGCAGAAGACCGTGGGGCCCCACCCTCATAGGTCCAAGCCTCAATTGCATATGGCCTATGATTTTACGCTCAAAGTAAGTCAGATAGGCCACTATCAGAAGGGCTACAGCAAAGACCACAATCATCTTTATAACAACCAGTACCAACTCCTGAGCCATCTCCTACCTCCTCACCTGTCCACTTCGCCCAGGACCACGTCTATGCTCCCTATGACAGCAATCACATCAGCCACCATGTGCCCCCTCACCATGGTGGGAACGGAAATGAGGTTGGCAAAAGAGGGAGCCCTAATCTTCAACCTATAAGGCTTAGGCGAACCGTCGCTTACAATGTAAAAGCCCAACTCCCCTTTAGGGGCCTCTACTGAAGCGTAAACCTCCCCTTCGGGAGGTTTTATCACTTTGGGCACCTTCGCCATGACAGGCCCATCTAGCTTCTCTAAAATGTCCAAGCACTGAGAGACAATCTTACAAGACTCTCTCATTTCCTTAAGTCTCACCAGGTACCGAGCATACACGTCGCAACCATGCTCCACGGCTATCTCCCAGTCCAGCTTGTCGTAGTTGGAGTAGGGCTCATCCTTACGGATATCCCAATAGACCCCGGAACCACGGATATTGGGGCCAGTAAGTCCAAGGTTGAGGCCTTCCTCTCCCGAAATCTTTGCCACATTTACCGTCCTGGAAAGCCAAATGCGGTTCTTCAAAATGAGATCGTCATAGTCCTGGGCCTTCTTGGGAAAGATCTTGCAGAACTCCCGGGCTTGTTCGATAAATCCATCAGGCAGATCGTGAGCCACCCCACCAATCCTGAAGTAGCTGGTGGTGAGGCGGGCACCACAGGCCATCTCGAAGAGGTCGAGAATCATCTCCCTCTCACGGAAGCAGTAGAGAAAGACGGTCATGGCACCAATGTCCAGGGCATGAGTAGCCAACCAGATAAGGTGACTAGAGATCCTAGTGAGTTCAGCCATCATCACCCGAATGTACTGTGCCCTCTCGGGTACCTCTATGCCCATTAGCTTTTCCACAGCCAGGACATAACCGAAGTTCATGGCGTGGGAAGAGATGTAGTCCAGACGGTCAGTGTAAGGGAGAAACTGGGGATAGGTCTTGGCCTCGGCCAGTTTCTCCATACCCCTGTGGAGGTAACCGATAACGATCTCTGTATCAACGATTCTTTCACCCTCCAGGGCCAGAATGAGCCTCAACACCCCGTGGGTACTGGGATGTTGGGGACCCATGTTGAGCCACATTTCACGGGTCTTGAGGGTATCCCTCATGAGGTCTTCGGTAACCTGCCCCTCCACAGAACCCTTATCCATCAACCCCTTTTCCACCATGACATTTACCCTCAGAGTTTGTTGGTGCTGGCGCAGTGGGCCTTTATCCAGGCCTCCCGATATCCCGGGGGCCCCTGCAGGGGATAGTCCTTCCTCAAAGGATGACCTTCCCAATCGTCAGGGAGGAGAATCCTTTTGAGGTCGGGGTGGTTTGCAAACCTAATACCCAACATGTCGTAGACTTCCCTCTCATACCAGGTGGCTGATCTCCACACGGGGAAGACGCTCTCCACCTCCTCATCCTCAGCCAACTGGACTTTGAGCCTTACCCGGTGTTTCTTGGGTGTGGAGTAGAGGTGGTACACCACCTCAAAGGGCTTCTCCCGCTCTGGATAGTGGGTTCCAATCACCTCGGTAAGAAAGTCGAACTGGGTCTCGGAATCGTCCTTGAGGAAATGACACAGATCCACAATCCCCTCTTTTTTCACCAGAAAGGTGATCTCCCCCCTGAAGTACTTCACATCCTCGATAAACTCCCCCTTAACATCCTTTACTCTCTTCACTAAAGGCAGGGTATCCACATCCACCTGGGGTTCCTGAGGAGCTTCATCCTTTGGAGCAGCAGCCTTCTTTTTAGCAGCCTCTTCGGCGGCAGGAGCCTTGGGCTTCCTTTCTTCCTTGACCTTGGAGACTTTCTTTTCTTTCTCTCCAGCCATGGCTCCACCTCACTTCCTGAAAACCTTCATCTTGTCTATCTTCTCCTGAAGCAGAATCACCCCATACATGAGTCCCTCTGGCCGGGGAGGACAGCCAGGCACATAGACATCCACAGGCACAATTTGATCCACACCCTGGACCACGTGGTAGGTGTCGAAGTTCTTGCCCGTGTTGGCACAGGTGCCCATGGAGATGACCCACCGGGGCTCAGGCATCTGGTCGTAAACCTTACGAAGAACAGGGGCCATCTTTACCGTAACCGTCCCCGCCACAATCATGACGTCCGACTGCCGGGGGGTAGCCCGAAAGATGACGCCAAACCGGTCAAAGTCGTAACGGGAGGCCCCGGCAGCCATCATCTCAATAGCACAACAGGCCAAACCAAAGGTCATGGGCCACAGGGAAGAACGCCTGGCCCAGTTCACCACCTTATCAATGAGCTGGGTCAAAGCGTTGTCCGGTAGTTTCCTCTCTATCACTCCCATTCCAACGCTCCTTTCGCCCAAGCGTATACGTAACCCACCAAAAGGATCACAATGAAAAGAAACATCTCGATGAAGCCCCACCAACCTATACGCTCATAAACCACCGCCCAAGGATACATGAAGACAGCTTCCACATCGAAGAGGAGGAAGAGCATTACTATAATGAAGAAGCGGATGGGTATCCTCTCATTGACGGACATGAGAGGAGGGATACCACACTCATAGGGAAAGAGTTTTTCAGGATCGGGCTTATTGGGTCTCACCAAATATGCAAAGAGCAATGCCCCAACGCCAAAGCCAATAGCCAAAGCAAAAAAGAGAAGGACCGGTGTGTATTGACTGATGTGCTGATACATGATTCCACCCTCCACCGGGATTAAAGCCGGGCAAGGGTTAGCATATTGTGATTTTTATTGCAACCCTTTCTTAGACCCATATGAACTGGGGGTTTTTTGTGATACATTGTTTAAACCTGTCCAATGGGTCTAGAAAGGGAAATAACAGGAAAATAAAACGACAAGAAACTTCAGGAGTAAATTATTTAAACCTGGATTTTGCAAAAGTAGGGAATAAAAAGAAGGATCCTACCACCCCCAGAAATTAATTACGTAGAAGGGCAAAAGTCAGTAGGTAAAAGAGGCTTTTAGCGGATAGTAGATATTCCTAAGAATTAACAACCCAAAATCCTGGCCACCTCCCGGGCAAAATAAGTGATGATGATGTCAGCACCCGCCCTCTTGATGGCCAGCAGAGTCTCCATCATTACGCGCTCTTCATCCACCCAGCCCAACTGGGCAGCGGCTTTGATCAGAGAATACTCACCACTTACATTGTAAGCCACTAGGGGTACCTGGGGGAAGGTATCCCTGATAACCCTGATGACGTCCAAATACGCCAGTGCAGGTTTCACCATGAGCATATCGGCCCCTTCCTCC
>Ga0190304_1000236_pt1 | contig 25575 bp, 23 predicted proteins | sample 48700712_MG_FD_161670 | JGI IMG/M metagenome (GOLD analysis project Ga0190304, IMG submission 161670) | Hydrothermal vent sediment bacterial communities from Southern Trench, Guaymas Basin, Mexico - 4870-07-1--2_MG | ecosystem: Environmental > Aquatic > Marine > Hydrothermal vents > Sediment ...
CCAATTTCAGAGGAACATCCAAAGCCATTAAAAGACCAATAATCAGAAAAGACAAATAAAAAACCAAACTACCAGCAAAGGCAAAAAGCCCTTCCAATTTTGCTCCTAAATCACCAAAAAAACCTCCTTTGCCTGGAGAAAATAAAGAAATTAAAGAAAGAAAAGAAAAGAAGAAAAAAGAACCGCCGAGAATGGTTGTTAAATAAAGATGATGAATCCTTTCAGAAAGAAAAAAGACCAAAGAAAGAAAAAAGAGAGTTAAAGGGAAAAACCAAAAACCCCAGCCAAAAAGAAAACGACCAAATTGATTTATTTTTTGACCAACCAAACCAGTTAAGTTAAAACCGCTTAAAAAAAAGAACAAAGAAAAAGCAAGAAAAATAACCCCAACAATACTCTTTTTGGTCTCTGACTTAAGAGAAAAAATCTCTTTTTTTCCTCCGGGAATTATTTTTTTTGTTTTTTTTAGCGGTTCCTTCTTATTAGGCATCTTTATGAATTCTAAATCATCTAAAAAATTATTTCAAATCTTTGTATAAGATGAGTGCATCTTTGGCAATTAGCAATTAGCTATTGGCAATTAGCGATCATCAAACAAAAATAAATTCTAAATTCGAGATCCTAAATTCTAAACTTCTTGTCTAAGGTTTAGGGTTAAAAGGTTAGGAAGCCAGTTTGGTAAAGGGGTTAGGAAGTTGGTGTTATTATCTATTTTGGTTTTTTGTTTGCATTTTGTTTTATATTTCTAACTTCCTAACCTAACTTCCATACCGGCTTCCTAACCCTAACCCTTTAACTTCTTACTATTTATCAGATTAGGATATAATTCTAATTTCCTTTTCTAATTTAACTTTAAATTTTTTAAGAACCTCTTTTTTTATTAAATTTATTAATTTTTCAATATCTTCTGTTTCTGCTTTGCCAGTGTTGATTATAAAATTAGCATGCTTTTTAGATATTTGAGCACCACCAATAGTTTTTCCTTTTAAACCAGTTTTTTCTATTAGATAACCAGTCGGAATAAGCTTTTTTTGAGGAAATATCTTTTTTAATTCTTTTTGAATTTTTTTGGGGAATCTATCAAGAGGAACATTTTTAAAAATCGAACCGGCCGACCAACTACCAATTGGTTGACTCTTTTTCCTTTTCTCTAAAAATTCTTTCATTTTTCTTTCTATCTTTTTCTTTTTTTCTTTCTTTAATTTTAAAACTGCTCGCCAAATTATTTCTTTCTTTTTTTGAAAGATGCTCTGCCGATAATCAAAATAACACTCTTTGTTTTTTCTGATAATTTTTCTACCAGTTTCAATATCTATGCTTTCTACTTCCTCAACAAAATTAGAAATTGACTGAGAAAAAGCGCCGGCATTGCCAAAAATAGCACCGCCAACTGTTCCAGGAATACCAATTGCCCACTCTAATCCTGAAAGATTGTTTTTTAAACATTTATTTAATAAGTTTGCTAAAGAAAGTCCAGCGGAAACAATAATTTTATTATTTTTAATTTTTATCTCTTTGTTGCTTATTTTTAATAAAGCAGATTTAACTTTTTTCTTAAAAAGGACATTAGAGCCAGCGCCTAAAGGAATAATTTTTAATTTTTCTTTTTTTGCTTTTTTTATTAAAGATAAAAGTTCTTTTTCGGTTTTAATTTTTTGAAAAAAATCACTTTTACTCTCAATTCTAAAAGAATTAAATTTTTTTAATTCAACACTCATTAGTTTATCTCAAGCCAACTACCGATTGGACTGTTCTTTGTAATTCGCTGACCTTTCTGCCAGGACCAATATAATGAGCCGAAATAACGATTTTAACACTCGGTTTGGCTGGTGAAGGATTAATTATCTCTTCAAAGCTCAAAGAATCAACATAAATTTTGTTTCCAGTTAAAGAATATTGACTTTCACCATTCTGTTTGATATAAATCACTCCATTATTCAAACTGAAAACAGTTGGATCTATTGAAGCATTGCTCATTTTTAGATCTAAATCACTTCCTGAACAAGAATTAATGCTTTCAGCTTGACGGATGTTGTAAGAAATAACACTTAAAGCACTATTAAGATTTCTTTCTAATTCTAAAAGAGCGCTTGAATATAAAAACGACTTTTTTATCGGCCAGAAAAAATTACTAAGAGATATTAGAACGATTGAGAGAATGGAAATATAGATTAATAATTCAAATAAACTGAATGATTTTAATTTTCTTTTTTGAGGCATTTTTTCTTTGAAATACTTAATTAATTTTAATATTTGAAATACTTAATTAATTTTAATAAAAGATTGCTTTATTTCAAGATCTCAAAACTCAAAACTTAACTTTCAAATTCTAAATCCGAAATCCTAAATCCTAAACAAAATTCTAAATTCTAAATCACAAATTCTAAACGTTTGGGATTTGGAGTTTGGGATTTAGGATTTTGTTTAGAATTTCGCCACAGCCCTAAATTCTTTAGGGCTGGATAATAAATTTAGAATTTTGCCCTGTACCACTGAAGGGTACAGGGCAACCCTGAACCCTTTAGTGGTTCTGGGTTGGATTTTTTAATATTTAACTCGTTAACTCGTTAACTCGTTAATAAATTAATAAAACAATAAATATCTATAAACATCTATTATTATTTTAGATAATCCAAAGGATTAAGTGAACCGCCAACAGGCATTGGTCCGCAGAATTTGCTTTCTTTGATTAGAAAGGTAGAAGCGTCATAAACTCCAAAATGAAGATGAGGTCCGGTGGAATAACCGGTATTTCCTGAATAGCCAATTACCTCTCCCCTTTTGACCTCTTGACCGATTTTAACTTTTATCAAAGAAAGATGAGCATAAAGAGTAACTAGGTTGTTAGGATGCTTAAGAGCGACAAATTTTCCATAAGCGCCATGCCAGCAATATCTATCTTGATTTCCTAAAGCAATAACTTTGCCTTTAGCGGCTGCCTTTAATGGTGTGCCGATATTTAAAGCAATATCAATGCCATTATGAAATCGGGAATGATAGTGCTTTAGAGCAAAAGCAGTTCTTCCATATCCTTGAGTCAATTCTCCTCTGGCTGGCCAATCAAGGATTCCTTTAAATGGTTCGGGTAGGGCTTTCAAGTTAATCTTCTTTCTTAGTTCTTCTTCAAGTTCATCAATTTCTCGGGCAATGGCTATTCTTTCTTTTTCTATTTTTTTAAGAAGCAATTGATAATTTTTTTCTTTACTTTTTGTTCTTTTTAATAGTTCCTTTCTGTTTTTTATTTCCTGTTCGGCAACTTGCAATTTTGCCTGGTAATTATCTGTGGCTATTTTCTCTTCATCCTTTTTTGCTTGTAAATTTTCTTTTCTTTGACTGATTTCTTTTTTTTGTTCTTTTATTTCTTCTAACTCTTCATTAAGAGAGTTTTCTAAAGAAACCAAATTTTGAGTCTCGTTTAAAATACCGGTTAAATTTTTTTGAGAAAGAAGAATCTCTAAGAGATTAATTTGGTCATTTTCGTACAACCTTTCGATTATTTCTTTAATTCTTTCCTTTTTTTTCTCTATCTTTTCTTCTAATTTATTTATTTCTAAATTAATTTTTTCTATTTCTAATTCAAGAATACTTATTCTCTCTTGAGTAATTAACAAAGAGTTTTTTAAGCTTTTTTGATAAAGAGTATCCTTTTCTAGCTGTTTTTTTAAGCTTTGAGCAAAAACTCTTGAACTTTTCAATTTTTGGCGAAAAGTTTCTGCCTGATTTTCTAATTCTTTAAGTTTTTTATTCCTTTCCTCTATTTTTCCTTTTATTTCTTCAAGGGAATTATCGGCTAAAACATTTTTCTCAAATAGAAAAATAGGTAAAGAGAAAGAAAAAAGAATAAACAGAAAAATAGCGATTTTTAGTTTAAAATTTTTCATTTTTCTAATTTAGCAATTGCTTTTTCTATTCTTTCTATTGTTTCTTTCTTGCCTAAAACAAGCATTAGTTCTATTGGTGGTGGTGAGGCCTTCTCTCCAGAAAGAGCAACTCTCAATGGCCAAAATATTTCTCCCCTACCAACTTTATCTGCTAAAGAGAAAAGTTCTTTCTCTAAAACATTTTCTTGCCAATTTTTGTCTTCTATTTCTTCTAATAATTTTTTAATTTTTTTTAGATTATTTTTTGTTTGGGAAAAAGATTCTTCTTGCCAAGGCAACAAACTTTTTGAATAAACTGGTTTTTTGAAGAAAAATTTAGTTAATTCAGGCAGCTGGTCTAATCTTTTTAATCTGTCTTTAACTAAGGGAAGAACTTTTTCTAGATAATTATCATCTATTTCTTTGAATTCTTTTTGAAGAAAAGGTTTAGCAAATTTCTTTAATTTTTCTAATTTTAAATTTCTAATATGCTTGGCATTAAGCCAATCAAGTTTTTTGCTAAGAAAGATAGCTGGACTTTTTTGAATTTTTTTTAAAGAAAACTTTTCTATTATTTCCTCTAGAGGAAGAAATTCTTCTTCCTCTTCAGGGTGCCATCCTAGAAGAACCAAAAAATTCAAAATGGCTTCTGGTAAATAGCCTTTTTCCTTATAATCCCTTAAAGTTATTGATTGTTTTCTTTTACTTAATTTTGTTCTGTCAGGATTTAAAAGTAAAGGAATATGAGCATATTTTGGCCTGGGAAAATTTAAGGCCTCAGCGATAACTATTTGTTTAGGAGTATTAGAGAGGTGGTCGTCGCCTCTAATAATGTGAGAAATTTTCATTTCATAGTCATCAACCACTGAAGCAAAATTATAAAGAGGAGAGGAAAAATCTTTAGCAATAATAAAGTCACCTATTAAACTTAGATTAAAAGATACTTTGCCTTTTATTAAATCATCAATAGAAATTGTTTTTTCTGGCATTTTAAGACGAATAACGTACTTCTCCTTTCTATTTAATTTTTCTTTTACTTCTTCTTCGCTTAATGAACGGCAACGACCGCTGTATTTTGGTGCTTGTCCGGAAGCAATCATTATTTCTCTTTCTTTTTCCAGTTCTTCTGGTTGGCAAAAACAAAGATAGGCCTTTTTTTCTTCAACTAATTTTTTAAGATATTTTTGATAAATCGGAATTCTTTGACTTTGGTGATAAGGCCCAAAATTACCAATATAGCCTTCTTGAAGATTTAAACTCTTTTGGTCTTTGAAGTTCTCCTGAAGATGTTCTGGTAAAATCGGTCCTTCATCCCAGTTTAAGCCTAACCACAAAAGACCCTCTAAAATATCTTTTTCCCATTCAGGAGATGACCTCTCTCGGTCAGTATCATCGATTCTTAAAATAAAAGAACCGTGATGTTGGCGAGCAAAAAGCCAATTAAAAAGAGCGGTCCTAACTGTGCCAAGGTGTAAAGGACCAGTTGGTGAAGGGGCTATTCTTACTCTTATATTTTCTTCCTTCTTCTCCATTTTACTTGATTTTAAAGGAAAAGCGATTTAAAATCAAATAGATGAAATGATTTTGAATTGTTTAAAGGTCTTTTTTCTTTCGATGACGCCTTTTGGTGAATTAAGGATCAGTATTCCGATAGGTATTTTTTATTATCACCTACCCTTTTGGTTGTCTTTTATGGTTTCTCTAGTTGGTAACATTTTAATCATTTTTTTTCTTCTCTTGTTCTTTAATTTCCTTTCTTCTATTTTAGAAGAAAGGTTTCCTTTCTACAAAGAATTTATTTCGCTTTTAAAAGAAAATAAACGACAGAAGTATAAGAAATCTTTCAAAATTTTAGGTTCACTTTTTTTAATAATTTTTGTAGCTATTCCTCTGCCTTTTAGTGGTGGCTGGAGTGGTAGTTTGCTTGCTTCAGTTTTTAGAGTTCCTTTTAAAAAATCTTTTCTACTAATTTCTTTAGGCGTCTTTTTAGCAGGAATAATAATTCTTTTAACCTCTTTAGGTGTTGATTTAATTTTTCATCTATGAAAATAGAGAATTATTCTTTTGGCAAAATTACAATTGATGGTCAGGAGTTTACTTATGATATAGAAGTTCATGCTTGGGACGGAAAAATTTTGAAGTGGTGGCGAAAAGAAAGTCATATTTTTGACAAAGAAGATATTGAGAGAGCTGTCAAGGAAGAGCCGGAAATAATTGTTTTTGGCACGGGTCAATCAGGAATGGCTGAATTGAGCCAGAGAGCAAAAGAGTTTCTTAGAGAAAAAAATATTGAAGTAGTCGAAAAAACCACAGAAAAGGCAATAGAAATTTTTAATAATTATTCGACAAAAAACAAAAAAGTTGCTGGCCTCTTTCATCTAACTTGTTGATTTTAAAAAAGAAAACTGGCGTAGCCGACAACCGAAGAGTAATCGCCAATTACCTCTCCAGAGGTAGAATAATGAAGTAATTTGGGTTGCCAGTTATTTAACTGACAAATTTTTAAACAAGTCAAAACAGGAATTAAACCGCAAGCATTAATTTTTTCTTTTTCTATTTTCAAAAGTTCAATTGCTTTAATTGTTTGCTTATCCTCTCTTTTGGCTTCTTCTATTGGTAAATAATGACTTAAATCAGTGCTAATTATAAAGAGTGAGTTTTTTTGATATTCATTTAAGGTTTTGGCCACTGAAAGAATTTCTTCTTTATTTAAATCTCCAAAAAGCAAAGGAGTAATTTGGAAATCTATTTTTGGACTAATAAATTGAAGGAAAGGAAGTTGAACTTCTAAAGAATGCTCTGGCAAATGAGGTTTGTCAAAAAAAGAAAAATATCTTTTTTCCGAAAGATTTTTATTTATAGATTGATTAACGTTTATTTCTCCCAAAGGAGTGGACCATAATTCTTTTTCAGTTAAAGCCACGAAATCAAAATGCAAATAATGGCTTGGTCCTAAAATAAAGATATTTCTTTTTTTATTGATGACTTCTTTAAGGACAGAAAAGGCATAGGCAGCTGTTTGACCAGAAAAAATGTAGCCAGCGTGAGGAGAAATAATGCCATGAATTTCCTGCTTCCTTATTCCTTTTATTTTTCCTTGAAAAAGATAATCTTCCTTGACTTTTTGAAAAAAATTTGTCAGAAGAGAAATTATTTCTTCTGGAGAATTAGGATAAAAACTTCCTGAAGCTGAAGGTAATCTTATTTTTTTCTCCATAAAGAATGTTTTTAATGAGAAATTTTTTTGATTTTAATTTTTAAGTTCTGCCATCTTTTATTTTTTTTAAACTCTTCATAAGTTAAAGCTCCTCGATGAGCACCAATACTTTCAACAACTGAAGTAGCATTGGCTGAAGCCAAACGAATAGGTTCTTTTAAAAGTGAAGGGTTTTCAATTATTTTTCTTTTTAATTCTTGGCTATTTTTTGCACCAATTTTAATTAAGCCAGCAATGAAAGCAGCGGCAAAAGAATCACCAGCGCCAGTTCGGTCAACAATTTTTTTGTTTGGAAAAATTGAAGCTGAGAAAAGATAGTAACCATTAGAGACAACAACTCCTCTTTTGCCTTTGGTCATTACTATAATTCCTTCTACTAAATTATCTAATTTTCTAAAAATTTCTTTTTCTTTGTTAAAAGGAATCTTTGTTAAATATGAGGCCTCTTCTTGATTGAGAATAAGAACGTCAAAAAAATTGAGCAATTTTTTCTTTTTTTGATAAATTTCTAAATCTTTCAAACTTGGGTTACTAGCCAGAAAGAATTTTTTTTCTTTAGTTCTTTGAATAATTTTCTCCAAAAGATATCTGTCGTTTAAACTAGTTCCTTCGCCGGCTAATGGAGCTAAATAAAGCCATTTTGTCTTTAATTTTTTTAGAAAAGAAATTGAAAGGTTTGGTCTTCTTTTGGCGTGAAGAATTGTTCTTTCTCCTGAAGGCAGAGAGAGAATGACTGAAATAGGCGGTTCAAAATTTTCTTTTAGATAAGCCAAGGAAAAGTCAACCTTAACTTTAGTTAAATCTTCTTTTATTTTTTGACTGAAAATATCCTTACCAAAAGAAAAAATAGCACTTGTTTTTAAACCTAATTTAGCGAAGCTAATGGCTGTATTGATTGCTCCGCCGCCACTACTCCAAGAAATATCACCAACTGATATTTTTGAGCCCAAAGAAAGACAGAGGCCTCTTTTAGTAGCAAAAGAAGATTCTTTTAGAGTCCGACAGCTAAAGTTTTTTAGGAAAATGTCAAAAGTGGCTGAACCAATTGTTGTTACTTCAAACATTCTTTAAAAGATTATATCTTTTCTTTTATTTTTTAGCAAGAAAGACTATTTTAAATAAATCTTTTTAGCTTTCTTGTGTTCAAGAAAAGTTCGGGAAAAAACTGTTTTTTTTGTTTTTCTATCAGTTAAATAATACCAATAGTTATTTTTCTCTGGATAAACCGCTGCTTTGATAGAATCTAAACCCGGATTACAAATAGGTGTTGGTGGTAAACCTAAGAAAAGATAGGTATTATAAGGAGAATCTATCTGATAATCCTTTTCTTGTAAATCAGCAGCTTCAAGCCAAGAAAGATTGTATTTTTTCATTTTAGCATAAATAACTGAAGCATCTACTTGTAAAGGCATTTTTCTTTTTAATCTTCTTAAAAGAATATCAGCTGTTTTGGGTTTCTCTTCAGAGAAGAAAATTTCTTTTTCTAAAAGAGAAGCCAAGATAAGAACTTCATACAAGTTTCTTCCTGATTTTTCAATGTCTTCTAAAAGAGTTGAATTAAGATGGGAAGAAAAGTTTTCCAATAATTTATTAACTACTACTTCAATATTATTCTCAGAAACTAAAAGAGGAAAGCGATAAGTATCAGGAAAAAGAAAGCCTTCTAAATTTTCTTTTTTTGGTTTTTGGGCTAAAAATGGATATCTGTTTATTTGTGATGGACTTGGCTGGAAGTTGATTAATTCTCCTTTTTTTATTACTCCTTTTTCACTTAAAAGATTATCAAGCCAATAAATTGTTTTTCCTTCAGGAATAGTTATTTCTACTTCTTCTAAAAGAGGGCCTTTAACAATTCTTTCAGCTATTTTTTTAAGGGGAAAAGAAGGGGAAAGATAATAATTGCCCGGTTTTAACTTTCCTAACCAACCTTTGAGAAACAGATAAATTTCAAATGTTTTGGCCGATTTGATTAGCCCATTTTTTTCTAAATTTCTAGCAATCTCTCGAAATCCTTGGCCTTTCTCAACTTTGAAGCTTATTTCTGAAAAGCCGTTTTTTTCTTTAGGATTATTGAATTGATAAAATAAAAAAGAAAAGAAAAAAAGAAAAATAACTAGAATAATTAAGAAAATAAAAAATAAATTCCTCATTCTCATAGTAAATTACATTTTGCTAATGATACCTAGAATAGCAAAATTAATCAATAAGTTTGACCCACCATAACTAAGAAAGGGTAGGTTTATTCCGGCAACTGGTAAAAGTCCTAAATTTCCACCAAGATGAACAATGATTTGACCGAGAAGCATTGCCGAGAAACCAAAAATAAAAAGTTTCTCAAAGTTACTTGATAAGGACAAAGAAAATGCCTTGCTTTGAAGATACCAAAACAAGAAAAGATAAAGAGAAAAGAGAAAGAAGACACCTATTACTCCCCATTTTTCGACAAAAACAGCAAAAATGAAATCTGAATGGGCTTGAGGTAAGAAATGATAATTCGTCTGAATTCCTCCTTTAAGCCCTTGACCAAAAAATCCTCCCTCGCCAATGGCTATTTTTGCTTGATTTATTTGATAATTTATAGTTAAGATGTTTTCGCTTGGTCTAAGAAAATTAGTAATTCTCTCTTTTTGATAATCTTTAAGAATAAAAGACCAGGCAAAAATTGAAGCAATAATAAAAATAAGTAATAAAATCAGAAAATCTTTAGTTTTGATGCCGCTGGCTAAAATTATAGCAAACCAAATAAAAAATAAAATTGAAGCATTACCTAAATCTGGTTCAGCTATTATCAAAGAGAGAGGTATCAAAAAATAGATGCCTGAAAAAATTAGATGCCTTTTTCGCCAAATTTCTATATGGCGAGAAGAAAAATATTTAGCCAAAATTAAAATAAGAGAAAATTTAGCAATTTCTGAAGGTTGAAAACTAAAATTGCCAAATCTAAACCAGGCCTTGACGCCGTGAATTTGTTGAGATTGACAAAGAACTAAAATTAAAAGAAGAATTGAGAAAAGATAGAAAGCAAAAATAAAAAAACGGTTATTTTTTAGATATTTGTAATTAAAAAATTTAACGAGTGAGATCATCAAAGAAAAACTTAAAATATACCAAATTAGTTGCTTTAAGAAAAAAGAAAGATTATGGTAAGCGAGGGAAATACTTAATAAAGTAACCAAAGAGAATAAAGCTAAGAAAAATAAAATTAAGTAAAGCGACTTATTTTTCATTTTTTCTAGTATACCTTGAGATATTAGCAATAATTCCTAAAGAAAACAAGAGAGTAGCCAACGATGTTCCTCCCTTACTAACAAATGGTAAGGGTAGACCAGTGAAAGGAATAATTGAACTGACTGCTGCTAAATTAATAAAAAATTCTAAAGCAATTGAAGAAATCAAGCCAATTACTAATAATTTAGCAAAATCATCAGGAGCGGCTAAGCCAATTTTAAAACCTCTAAAAACAAAGAGTAGAAAGAAAATAATAAAAACGACTGAACCAAGAAAGCCAAACTCTTCACCTATGACAGCAAAAATTGAATCAGTTATTACTTCAGGAATTAATTTTTCTTTAAGAGAAGAATGAAAGAACCCCTTGCCAAAAATTCCTCCTGAACCTAAAGCAGTTAAATTTTGATTTGTTTGGTAGTTAATACCCAAGGGATCTATTTGAGGGTTAAGGAAGGCCTTAATTCTAGTGAAGCGATAAGGGGTAGAAATGATTACAATTAAAAAAATAAAAGCAAAAAGAGTAATAGATGAAAAAAAATAAGAAATTTTTCCACCACTAACCAAATAAAGAATAAGAGCGGTGAGAAGAAAAAGTATTGACATACTGGTAGAGGGTTGTTTAATGATTAAAAGAATAAAAAGGCCACAAATAAAAAGAAAAGAAAAGAAGGAAGCAAGGGATTTTCTTCTCTCTTCTTTTTCTAACCAACTAGCCAGATAAATAATGAAAAAAAGGCGAGCAATTTCTGACGGCTGAAAAATAAAACCACCTAAATTCAGCCATCTTCTGGCGCCATTAATTGTTAAACCGAGAGGAGTAAAAATTAAAAGCAAACTAATAAGTCCTAAAATAAAAAGAGGTAAAGAAATTTTAAGAAATTTTCGATAGTAAAAGAAATAAGCGACAAAAAAGCCAATTAATCCGGGAATTAGACCGTAGAGAATCTGTCTTTTAATAAAAAAACAACTATCGTCAAACTCTAGTTTAGCCAAAGGAGAAGAAGCAGAAAAAAGCATTATTAAACCGAATGAGACAAGTAAAAAAGATAAAAAGATAAAAATTAAATCTGGCTGATGAGACCTTAATTGTTTTCTTGAGAAAAACATCTATATTTCTTTAGATAATTCTTTTAAAAGATTTTTTGCCTTTTTGGAAAGCTTCTTGGGAATTTCTATTTCAATTTTCAAAATTAAATCTCCTTTTTCTTTTCTTCTGCCAAATTTTGGCAAACCATAATTTTTAATTTTTAACAAAGAACCAAAGGAAACACCTTGAGGTATATTAACTTCAAGAGTTTTTCCTTGAATTGTTTTAATTCTCACTTTTCCCCCTAAACAGGCCTGAACGATATTTAATTTTAAGGGCATAATCAAATCATCGCCATTTCTAATAAAGCGTTTGTCTTTGAGGACATTAATTAGTAGATAAAGATCTCCTGGGCTTGCTTCTCTTTCACCAGCATTTCCTTTGCCAGAGATTTTTATTATTTGACCATCACTAACCCCTGGTTCAATTTCTATTTCTAATCTTTCTCGCCCTAAAACTACTCCCCTACCCTGACAATTAGAACAAGGATTTTTCAGAATTTTTCCTAAACCATCACATTTTGGACAAGTACTTATTCGAGAAAAATTACCAAAGAAAGTCGAACGGGTTTCTCTGATTTTTCCTTCTCCTTGACAAAAAGAACATTTAATGTACTCTGCTTTTCCTTGATAGCCCTTGCCTTGACAGTAAGGACAAGGTTTTAATCTTTGGTATTCAATTACTTTTTTAGTTCCTGAAGCAACTTCGGCTAAAGTTAAATCTATTTTTAGATTAATATCTGAACCATGACGAACATTTCTCTTTTTTCTGGCAAAGCCAAAATTAGCAAAGAAATTTTCTAAAATTTCCTCTAAATCTTCATTAATAAAAGAGAAGTCAGAAAAAGTTTCTCCCTGCTGACGATGCCAATCCGAAAAGCCAAAGGGCCAACTTTTTGCTTGAGAAAAATCACCAAAATCAAAGCCACTTTTCCTGGCAAAGTCATATTGTTTTCTTTTTTCTTTGTTAGAAAGCACCTGATAGGCCTCATTTATTTCTTTGAATTTTTTTTCGTCACCACCACGATCAGGATGATATTTATGGGCTAATTTTCTAAAAGCTCTTTTTATTTCTTCTTCTGAGGCGTCTTCAGGCACTCCCAAAATTTTGTAATAATCCTTTTCCATAATTGTATATTTTATTTTTTTTATTTTAAAAAGTCAAAATACTTTTATTGATATTTATTGATACTTATTGATATTTGTTGATATTTATTGTTTTATTGTTTATTAACGAGTTAAATATTAAAAAATTCTAAATCCGAAATCCTAAATCCTAAACGAAATTACAAATCTCAAATCCCAAATCCCAAACGTTTAGAATTTGGAACATTGTCCAGAACCATCTCGGGTTCTGGGCAACCCCGTACCTCATATGGTTCGGGGTTGAATTTTGCCCAATACCACTATAAAGGGTATTAGGCAACCCAGCCCAGCACCACTAAAGAGTACTAGATTTCCGAAAACTCTTTAGTAGTTCTGGGTTGAATTTTGTTTAGAATTTCGAATTTAGAATTTAGGATTTTCTTTAATTAGCTTTAAGCTTTAAGTTCTACGCTTTAGCTTTGCACTTTGAACTTTGAGCTTTGCGCTTACGCTTGTTTTGAGTTTTGAGATTGAAATTTTTAGATACGGTTTTTAGATTGTGGTTCAGGGTTGGATTTTAAGTAAACCAAAAAAAGAGAAATCTTCTATTTTCACACTTTAATTAAAATCCCAATTCTTCTTTGGAAACATCTTTAAAGGAATAACGGAGATAATTTAGTGAAGTTAAGGCAATAATTAATATCTTTCCTAAAGGAATAGTCAAATAAGAAAACAAACAAAGAAAAGGAAGAATAATCAAAAGATAGATTCCTATCAAAAAGCCAAATTTAATTAAATTATTTTCAGAAAAAAAAGAGATTTTTCTTTCTAAATAAATCTTGGCAATTTTGCTCAATTTTTCCTTAACTGATATTTCCTCGTCAAGGTAATCAGAAATTTTCTGAGAAAGAATTACACTCCCCGGTTCTTTGGCTCCGTAAACATTCTCTGAAAAATCCTCTAAAGTCATCTGCCAATCAAACCAAGGATAAACTACCCTGATGACTGGCAAAGTTCCTTTTAAAGAAAAATCCATTCCTTTTTTTAAAAAGACATCTAAACTTGGATGATCAGAAAGAAAAAATGGAAAAATTATCACTAAAATTAAAGATAAATTAAGAAGAAATTTTCCTTTTAAAACCAAGCGAGACCAACTAAATTTTATTAAATTTTTATTTTCACGTCTAACTAATAAGTTAGTTAAAGATAATAAAAGAAAAACTAACAAAAAAAATAAAAGTGAGCCTCGCCAAGAAAATAAAACTTCATTTAATTTGAAAAGAAAGGAAGGAAGGAGAAGAGAAAAAGAAAGAAGAAAATTTAATTTTAAAAGAGAGAAAAAATTTTTAAAGACGATACTATTTAAAACAAAGAAAAATTGAAGCAAAAAGAGGAGGAGAAAAAAAAGAATTATTTGAGAAAGATGAAAAGAAAAACCTGAATTGAAAAAGGATATCCATTTAAAGGAGAAGAAGAGACAAAGTAAAAATTCAATAATAATTAGAGATAACTCCTTCCAAAAAACTTCACTTGCTTTTCTTCTCCGATTCTTAATTTCTTCTAAAAAAACATCTTTCATTTAAATTTTTGATTATTGCTTATCATTACCTTTCTCTTCTTTTTCTTGGCCTGGTTTTTTTTCTTCTTGAGAGGACGAATACATCTGTTGACCGATTTTTTGCAAAGAAGAAGAAAGTTCATTCATTTTTCTTTTAATCTCTTCTCTGTTTTCGGTCTTGATTTCTTCTTTCAGAGCATTTAGTTTGCTTTTAACTTCTTCCTCTAAGTCTGAAGTTATTTTTCCTTTAGCATCGTTGAGAGTTTTTTCGGCTAAATAAATTAAATTTTGAGACTGATTTTTTAATTCAACCAACTCTTTTCTTTCTTTGTCTTTTTCAGCAAATTCTTCAGCTTCTTTTTTCATTTTTTCTATTTCTTCTTTTGATAAAGTAGTGGTTGCTTCAACTCTAACTGATCTGCTTTTGCCAGTGGCTTTGTCTTTTGCTGAAACAGAAAGAATACCATTAGCGTCAATATCAAAAGTTACTTCGATTTGAGGAACTCCTCGTGGAGCCGGCGGAATACCATCAAGAATAAACCTAGCCAAGGTTTTGTTATCAGCCGCCATTGGTCTTTCTCCTTGAAGAATATGAATTTCTACTGAAGTTTGATTGTCTGAAGCTGTAGAGAAAATTTGGGTTTTTGAAGTAGGAATAGTAGTATTTCGAGGAATCATTGGCGTGGCTACACCTCCTAAAGTTTCAATACTTAAAGTTAAAGGAGTAACATCTAAGAGTAAGACATCCTTTACTTCGCCAGCTAGAACTCCTCCTTGGATAGCCGCTCCCATCGCCACAACTTCGTCTGGATTAATATCTTTAAGCGGCTCTTTACCAAAAAAGTTTTTAACTGCTTCTTGAATGGCCGGCATTCTTGTTTGACCACCAACCAAAATAATATCATCAATTTCCTCTAAAGAAAAACCCGCTTTTTTAATTGATTCTTTAGTAATCTCTATTGATTTTTCAATTAAATCGCGGGAAATTTCTTCTAGTTTCGCTCGGCTAAGTTTTATTAAAAGATGTTTTGGTCCGGAAGCGTCAGAACTAATGAAAGGAAGATTTATTTCGGTTTCTATAACCGAGCTTAATTCGTGTTTGGCTTTCTCAGCCGCTTCTTTCAGACGCTGCAAAGCCAAAACATCTTTTGATAAATCTATTCCTTCTTCTTTTTTAAACTCTTCTAAAAGATAATCAACTATTCTTTTGTCTATATCATCTCCTCCTAAATGAGTATCTCCATAAGTACTCTTTACTTCAATAGTATCTTCAGAAACTTCTAAAACAGATAAATCAAAAGTTCCTCCACCAAAGTCGTAAACAACGATTTTTTTATCTTTTTTCTTTTCAAAACCATAAGCCAAGGCGGCAGCTGTTGGTTCGTTGATAATTCTTCTTACTTTCAAACCGGCTATTTCACCAGCATTTTTTGTTGCTTGCCTTTGGCTATCATCAAAATAAGCCGGCACAGTAATAATAGCTTCCTCTATTTTTTCTCCCAATCTATCTTCAGCATCATTTTTTAACTTTTGAAGAATCATTGCTGAAATTTGTTCTGGCGTCCACCACTTATCTCCCATTTTAATCTCTATTCCTCCTTTAGATGATTCTCTTATCTGATAAGAAAGAATTTTTTTATCTTCTTGAACTTCTGGATCATTAAATCTTCGGCCAATCAATCTTTTAACTGAATAAATTGTATTATCTGGATTGGTTACTGCTTGTCGTCTGGCTAAAACACCAACCACTCTTTCATTATTTTTAGTAATAGCAACAACCGAAGGAGTAGTTCTTTGTCCTTCTTTATTCTCAATAATTTTTGGTTGGCCACCTTCAACTATGGCCATTGCCGAATTGGTTGTTCCCAAATCAATACCTAAAATTTTAGCCATTTTTTATTTATTTTTTACTGTTTTTATTTTACTTTATTTTTTACTAACAGGAATTTTTCTTCCTGCTTCTTTTTCTTCTTCTTTCAAAGGAAAGAAAACTCTCAAGAGACCGTCTTCGATCTTGGCTTCTCCTTTACTTTCATCAACTTCTTTAGGTAAGGGAATAACTCTTTCAAAACTCCCTTTTTTTATCTCTTTTCGGTAATAATTCTTCTTCTTTTCTTCCTCTTTTTCATCTATTTTGCCGGAAATTCTCAATTGTCTATCTTTAACTTCTATATCAATGTGTTCTGGTTTAAAACCAGCCAATGGCGTCTCGATAAACAACTTACCATCTTTTTCGTAAATATCAACCTGAGGCTCATTTAGACGAAAAGCAGGAAGAAAAGGAACTAAATCCTCTTCAGAGAAAAACCTGTCTACTTCTTTAAAAGGATCCCATTTTATTAGTGACATATTTCTTATTTTTTACTACTCCCCCACCACCCAGCACCACTCTTATCCCGATTAAGTGTGGCAAAAAAGTCCTTTGGACTTTTTTGCTTCCTTTATCTAAAGAATATTTTGAGTAAGGAGTTATTCTGTTTAATTGTCGTAAAAGTGGTACTGGGTGGGGTGGAGTAAAATTTAAACCGACCTTGAATTGTTATTTTCCTACTTTGACTTTGGCTGGTCTAATAACTTTACCGTTTAAAAAGTAACCTTTAACTAAAACCTCTATAATTTCATCTTTTTTTCTACCTTCTTTTTCTTCTAAAATAACTGCCTCATGAATTTCCGGATTAAATCTATCTCCTTCCTGAACTTCTATTTCTTTCAATCCTTCTTTCTTCAAGACGTCTAAAAACTGGGACTTTATCAAAAGAAGGCCTTTTATTATCTCTTCGTTAAGATTTTTTAAATTTTCTTCTTTTAAAATTAAATCAAAATTATCAAGAATAATTAAGAAATTTTTAATTAATTTTTCTTTAAACTTTTGAAATAGTTCTTTGTTTATTTTCTCTTGTTCTTTTTTGTAATTTAAAAAGTCAGCTCTTTCTCTCTGCCAGCCCTCTAAATACTCTTTTCTTTCTTTCAAACAACTCTCAAGTTTCTTTTCTAACTCTCTTTTCTCTTCTTTGCTTTCTTCTTTTTTGGTTTCATCGGTCTCTTTTTCAATCTCTTCTTTTCTCTTTTCTGTCTCTTTCATATTCTTATTTTTCTTATAAAAAATTTTAATCTTCTTTTTCTCTTTGTCAAGTCTGTTGGATTTGAAAGTTTTCTCTTGATTAGTAAAATAAAATTAGATAGATATTCGTAATTTATTGTTTTATTATTTATTAACGAGTTAACGAGTTAACGGGTTGAATGCTATAAATTCTAAATCCGAAATCCTAAATCCTAAACAAAATTCTAAATCCCAAATTCTAAATCCCAAACGTTTAGAATTTGGGACATTGGAATTTAGGATTTCGTTTAGAATTTCGAATTTAGAATTTAGGACTTTCTTTAGTTATCTTTAAGTTTTACGCTGTGGCTTTGAGCTTTGCGCTTTGAGCTTTGCGCTTAACTTGTTTTGTTTTGAGATTTTAATTGTTATATAATCTATGGATCTCTCTAAATTAAACGAAAAACAAAAGGAAGCAGTCAGGCAAATTGAAGGACCTCTCTTGCTAATTGCCGGTCCAGGTTCTGGCAAAACTAGAACTTTAACTTATCGTTTGGCTTATTTGATGGAAAAAAATATTTCAGCAAAAAACATTCTGGCTCTTACTTTCACTAATAAAGCCGCCAGAGAGATGAAAGAAAGGATAGAAAAACTTTTAGGAAGGAAAGGTAATTTGCCTTTTTGCGGCACTTTTCATAGTTTAGGAGTAAGAATTTTAAGAAAGGAAAATAAAGCCGTTAAAGAACTTTTTCAAAGAAAAAGCAATTTTATTATTTTTGACAAACAAGATAGTTTGTCCTTAATCAAAAAAATTCTCAAAGAACTTGATTTGTCTTCTGAACAATTTAATCCGAATGTTGTTGCTAGTCATCTTTCTTTTGCTAAAATCTATTTAAAATCACCAGCAGATTATGCCGAGGAGAGCCAAAACTTTTTTGAAAAAACTATTAGTAAAATTTATCAAAAGTACGAAGAGAAACTTATTGAATACGGGGCCTTTGATTTTGAGGATTTAATTAGCAAGACCGTTATTCTTTTTCTAAAGAAACCAGATATTTTAAAAAAATATCAGGAATTATTCAAATATATTCTTATTGACGAGTACCAAGATACTAATTTCAGCCAATATCAATTAATCAAACTTCTTTCTAAAAAATATCAAAATGTCTGCGCTGTCGGTGATGACCAGCAGGCAATCTATGGTTTTAGATTTGCTTCTTTTAAAAATATTCTCAACTTTGAAAAGGACTTTCCTAAAGCCAAGGTGATTTTTTTAGAAGAAAGTTATCGTTCTACCCAAAATATAATTGAAGCGGCTAATTCTCTAATTTCTCACAATATTTTTCAAAAACCAAAACAATTATGGACAAAAAATAAACCGGGTCCACCTCTTTGGCTTATTGAAACAAGTAGCGAAAAAGAAGAAGCGAAGGTTATTGCTGATAAAATTAAAGAACTAGCTGAAAGAGGTACTCTTTTAAAAGAAATAGCCATTTTCTTTCGAATTAATGCTCAATCAAGAACAATAGAAGAAGAATTAATTAAGAACAATATCCCCTATCAAATAATCGGCGCTTTCAAATTTTATGAAAGAAAAGAAATAAAAGATATTCTCGCCTATTTAAAATTATCTTTAAATCCAGAAGATAAGGCATCTTTAGAAAGGATTATCAATTTACCGCCAAGAGGAATTGGCAAAATAAAAAAAGAAATAATTATTGCTAATTTTAAAAACTTAATAAAAAACAAAAAAGAAAGAGAAAAATTACCATCAGAAGGAAGAAATTTTCTAAATTTAATAGATGATTTTCATCAGAAAAGTAAAGAGTATAATTTAACCAAATTGATTAAATATATCTTGGAAAAGACAAATTATCTTGCTTATTTAGAAAAACTAGAAAAAGATGGTAAAAGTCGACAAGAGAATGTAGAAGAAATCTTTTCAATTGCTTACAACTTCGACAAAGAAAAACCACCGCGGGGGTTAAGTTTGTTTTTAGATTCGGTTTCGCTTCTTCAACAAGAAGCCGATGATTTTCCTTTTTTAAAAAAAGGAGTGAGTTTAATGACCCTTCATGCTGCTAAAGGATTAGAATTCAAAAAAGTTTTCATTACTGGCCTGGAAGATGGTTTACTTCCCTATTGGAAGTCAAAAAATAAAGAGGAAGAATATGAAGAAGAAAGACGACTTTTCTATGTTGGTTTAACCAGAGCTAGTCAGGAGGTTTATTTAACTTATGCTGAAAAACGTCTCCTTTTTGGAGAATTCAGTTTAAGCAAACCTTCACCTTTCCTTCAAGAAATTCCCTCTCATTTAATTACTTTCATCTCCACCTCTTTCTTTAAGAAAAAAGATGAAATTTAAAGCAAAAAAGTTTTTGGGTCAGGTTTTTTTGAAAGATAAAAGAATTCTTTCTCTAATTGCCAAGAGTTTAGAAATCCATTCAAAGGAGACAATTTTAGAAGTAGGAGCCGGCTACGGCAATTTAACTGAATTTATCCTTAAAGAAATTAAAAATAAGGGAAAAATTATTGCCATTGAAAAAGATAAAGAATTGATTAAAGTTTTAAGAGAAAAGTTTGGCGAAGAAAAAAAATTAGAGATAATTTCAGGAGATATTAGAAAAATTGATTTGGAGAAATTTCTTCAAGAGAAAAAAGTAAATAAAATTGTTGCTAATCTTCCTTATTATCTAACCGGTTTTTTTCTTAGAAATCTCTTAGATTTAAAAAAATATCCTTCAAGAACGGTTTTGATGTTACAAAAAGAAGTAGCTGAAAAAATTCTTTCTCCGAAGAGCAATTTCTTTTCTCTTTCCTTTTCTTTGGTGGCTAAAGTAAAAAAAATAAAGATTGTTAACCGAGAAAAATTTTCACCTAAACCAAAAGTAGATTCTCTTATTCTAAAAATTGACTTTTTAAAAAAACAAAAATCATTTTCTTTTCGTCAGGAATTCTTCTCTTTTCTCAAAAAATGTTTTTCTCATCCAAGAAAGACTCTTCTTTCAAATTTAAAAAGATATGAAAGAAAAGAAAAAATAGAGGAGATTTTCCAAAAACTCTCCTTAAGCAAAAAAAATAGACCCCAAGAATTAAGTTTGAATGACTATTTAAAAATTTTTTCCTACTTTTCCTCTAAAAAAATTTAATTTATTCTTCAACTTTCTCAATCGCTCCTTGAGGGCAAATTTCTTCACCACCACATTTAGCCAACTTCTCTGAATCAAGGATTTTAGCTTTGCCACTCTTATCAACTTCTATTGCTCCCGGACAATTAACTTCGCACATTCCACAGCCAAGGCATTTTTCTTTATTAACTTTATATTTAGCCATAATTTTATTTGCTTTGATTTTGATTTGCCGACCTTTCAAATCTAAATCTAAATAAGTTTTAACCTCTTTTCAATTTCTTTTTCTATTACTTGTCTATCTTTGCCGTATAAAGATAAACTCTTCTTTTTTATTTCTTTCCCTCTTTCAACCAAACCTTTTTCTGGTGGAAAAGTCTTCATATTAAAAGGCAGAGACGGTTTACCTTTAGTTATCAATTTAACATAAGCAAAAAAGTTTTCCAGTTGGGTCAAATCAGAAATTTTAAGCAAGGGTTCAAATTCTTTAATTAAAAACTCGGCATCCTGGCTGCCAACTCTGAAAATAACCATTGTACCAACATTACCAAAAACCGCTTCTTTGATTTCATCTTTGAGTTGAGCAATGAACTGATGGGCGATAATTAAATTCAAACGATATTTTCTAGCTTCAGAAAGAATTGAAGCAATTGTTCTGGTAGTTAAATTTTGAAATTCATCTAAATAAAGATAAAAATCCTTTCTTTGACTTTCAGCTAAATCAACTCGAGAAAGGGCAGCCATAAAAATTTTACCAACAATTATCATTCCCAAGAGTCGAGCATTTAATTCGCCGATTTTTCCTTTGGCGAGATTAACTAAAAAAATTTTCTTTTCATCCATTATCTTTCTAAAATCAACTGAACTTTCTGATTGGCCTAAAATAGGCCTTAGATAATCATTACTAATAAAAGAATTAAGTTTGGAGGTGATATAAGGAGCAATGTTTTCCAAAGCAGCTTCGCCACCGGCTTTTTCGGCTTCTTTCAACCAGAAATTATAAACCAAACTATTTTGGCATTTTTCTAAAAGAGAGTGCCTAAACTCTTCATCTGTTAAAACTCGGGGTACTTCAATTAAAGTAAATTTATTCTCTGGCCTATCCATTAACAGAAGTAAACTGTTTCTCATATATTGCTCAAACATTGGTCCCATTGTTTCTTGAGAATAAAGCTGATAAAAAATTTCAATCATTTCGTTAGCAATAAAACTTTTCTGTTCTGGTTTTTCTGGATCATATTCAAGCATATTTAAACCAAAAGCCACTTCAGGATTGCCTGGTTCAAATAAAATAACATCTTCTTTTCTTTCCTCAGGAATTAAACCAAGCAATTCTTCAATTAAATCTCCATGAGGATCAATCAAGCAAGCACCTTCACCGTTAATAATATCTTGAAAGGTCAAATTTTGAAGAAAAGCCGATTTACCAGTGCCAGTTTGACCAATGATATAAAGATGCCGTCTCCTATCTTCTTTGGCTAATCTAATAATTGTTTCTTGATTGTGATAAGTATTTTTACCCAAGATTATTCCTTCTTCAGACAAATCTTCTGGTGGAGGTAGTTCTTTAACTTTTTCCTTTTTAATCTGAGAGGTAGAAAAATAAGCAAAAGGAGGATGCCAGAGACCGGCTAATTCCAAAGAAGAAAGAGGAAAGGCAATTTTTGGAGAAAAATTTCGCCAAGAAAAATCAATAATAAAATCATTAAGATTTTTAGGTCTTTTAATTTGAAAAGAATTTCTCCCAGGAAAATCAAATTGGGAAAAAGAAGAAGAAATTTGACTCAATAACGACTCGGCTCTTTCTTTAGTTGAAGCCGAAGACAGTAATCGCAAATTAACAGAAAGAAAAGGGTAACTTGCTTTTTTCTCTAAATCCTCGATTAATTTCTCGTCTATTTTTTTCTCGGTAACTCCTCTCTCTTGTTTTTCGGTTGAAGGAGAAAAAAAAGTAGTAATTATTTCTAAAAGAAGATCAAAAAAACTAATCAAAAGATTTTTTCTTCCTAAAGAATCTGATAAACTTTTTCCTTCTTTTAAACAACTAATAACCTTTTTAAGTTGGTTATTTTTTCTCTCTTGTCCTTTAACTATTAACTGAAAAGCCATTCCTTCACCTTCTTTAGCAAGCTTGTCAAAGGTACCAACAACAATTTCCAAAGGGTCTTTTTGAAAATCAGAAGCAAATTTGATAGGCAGGGGCCAACTTTTTTTTAAAGTTAAATAAACACCAGCACTCTGGCCTTCTGGGTGAAAGATGTTATAGTCAGGACAAGTTTTAACTTGAATTTCTGGCCAAAAACTTTCTGCTAATTTTGTTAGCCATTCTACTTCTCCTTGCTGGCAAGCCAAATAAAACCGGATGTTTTTTTCAAAGCAAGGAACAGCAATTTCAAAAACAAAATCTTCTTTTTTTTCAGATAAAACACCTAAAAATTGGGAGACCTTTTCTAATTCTTCTTTAATTTCTTTTTCTCCTTCTTTTTCTATTTGAATGGGAAAAGAAAGGCAAAGAAGCCGCTTTTCTAAGCCAGAAAAAATTCTCAAAGAAAAAGATTTTCTTTTTAAAAAAATAAAGAGAGTAAGAAAAAAGAAAATAAAGGTCAAAGAAATAAAAAACAAGGAAAACATTTTTATTTACTTTTTTAAAATCTCAAAACTCACCCTGTCATCCGACAGGGTGCCATATCGGATGATATGGCAAATCTGAATTTTCAATCGAATATTCATTGGAATCTTGAATTATGAATTAGGAATTATGAATTAAGAATAAATCTGGAATTATGAATTTGGAATTAAGGTTTTGATTTTGAACTTCTAAACTTCCATGATTCATGATTCATGATTCAATTTGGAATTTGTCTTGAATTCAAGATTTTAGATTTTAGATTTCTTTTGGAATTTGCAATTTAGAATTTGGGATTTGTTTGTAATTTGTAATTTGGGATTTTTAATATTGAGCCCGTTTAATTATTCTCTAGTCCGTTTGCCTTATTCCTTTCTTAATTACTTCAATAAGATTATCATGAAAAGCATCAATCAGCCAAGGATTTTCAGTCTGAAAGACCTTTTGAGCCGTTTTTTTAATGCCTTGACGAAAAGCCAAAGAAAGATAAAAAGAAAGTTTTTCTTTATCTTCTTGAGGAATTTCTTTTTTAAGAGAAATTTCTTTTCTTTCTTCTTTTTCAGGATAAAACTCTTTTTCTAAAATGCGGCCAATACTTTCTTTTAATTCTTTCTCTTTTTTTTCTTCTTCTCTTTCTCTTTCTTCGATTTCCTTTTTTTCAACTACTGGTAAACTTTCTTTAATTTTTTTAACCTCTTTTTTAAATATTTCACTGGGCTGAATAAATTTTTCCTCCATATTTCTATTTAAATTATATCTCAAAACCAAAAAATAGCAACTTTTTGCAATTAGCTATTAGCTATTAGCTATTAGCAATTGGCAATTGGCAATAGATATTCATAGATACTTACAGATACTTATAGATATTCGTTGATATTTATTGAAATTTATTGTTTTATTGTTTATTAACGAGTTAACGGGTTTAGTATTAAAAATCCGAAATCTGATAACCCAACCCTAAAGAATTTAGGGCTGGGTAATAAATTTAGGATTTAGAATTTTAAAATTTAGATTTAACTTTTTAGATATGGTTTTTAGATTTTAGATTTGAGATTTGAGATTGAAATTTTTAGATGTAGTTTTTAGATTTTATAGAAAATTCGATATTGACATTTTTTGATTTTTTATCTAAAATATATTTAAATTAAAAAATAAATAAGGAGGCAAGAATGGAAAGAATATTTAGGGTAGAAGTAGAAGGGTATAAAATCTCTTTTTTACTAGAAACAAATAAAAAGATTAGGTTGATAAGTTATTCTTGCCCAAAAAGTTATGGCGACCCATACTTACCAAAACATGTTTACAAGAAAGCAATTCAAGTTCTCAAAAAAAATAAAAAATAAAAAAATAGCGGAAAATCCGCTATTTTTTTTAATAATTTGTTGCGGGGGCTGGATTTGCACCAGCGATCTCCAGGTTATGGGCCTGGCGAGATACTACTTCTCCACCCCGCTATCTTCTTTAAGAAAATTCAAAATTACTTCGGTTAAATTAGGTTTCTCTTTGCCGAAGATATCTGTACCATGACCGGCTGCCTGGTAAAACTGGGTTTTAAAGAACAATTTTTTTTCTTCAGCTAATTGACTTAATTTTTCAACTGAATTAAAGGAATAGTAATCATCTTGACTGGCAACTGCTAAAATTTTCTGATTTTTCTGGACATTTTCTAAAAATTTTTCTGTTTTTAGCCCCCGATAATCAAGGCCTGGCGAAAGAAGAACTGCCTTGCTAATTTCAGGATTTAGAGAAAGAAACTCTAAAGCAAGATTAGCACCAATTGAAGCCCCAACTAGATATTGATTTGATAAAGGAAATCCCTTTTCTTCTAAAAATTTACTAGCTGCCTTTAAATCGAGGATACTTTTTTGATGTTCACTATCAGAAAAATAACGATAATCAAGGTCTTTGCCATCTAGTGTCTCTCGACTCTCTCCGTGACCTCTCAAATCAATAGCTAAGCTAGAAAAATTATTTTCTACTAGTAATTCAGAAAAATTCTGCCAAGATTCCTTAGTAGCTGGCATCATATGCAAAAGAAGAACTGCTTTTTCTCCTTCAACCTTCTGCCAAATTCCTTTTATTTTAACACCGTCTTCGGTTATTAATTCAATTTTTTCAATCATAGGTACTTTTTCATTCTCTTTCTTTTGGAATTGGGGAGTTTCTTCTAAAAGTGCCTGCTTTTGAGAAAGATTACTCTCTTTTTCTTTCCAAAAAACAAAAAAACCAACAATAACAACTAAAACAACAATAACCAGAAAAGTAATTCTCTTCATATCTTTCTCTAAAAATTTTATTAATTAAGTCCGTTTTGTCAATTACTTATAGCCCAATTGCCAATAGCCAACTGCTGATAGCCCATCCAGCACCACTCTGGACGGTAGCCCAGAGTGGTGCTGGATGCTGTGCCCCGTGAGGGACTCGAACCCCCAACCCCTGGCTTAAAAGGCCATTGCTCTACCAATTGAGCTAACGGGGCAAATTAACAAAAATAAAAACTTCGTTTTTAAGGGCTCGCCCCGTCATTCGACGGGGCGCCCTGTACCGTATTTCGCAAAGCGAAATTCTGGTACAGGGCGAACCCCCAACCCCTGGCTTAAAAGGCCATTGCTCTACCAATTGAGCTAACGGGGCATTGAGCCTGAGGTCGGATTCGAACCGACGACCTACGGTTTACAAAACCGTTGCTCTGACCAACTGAGCTACTCAGGCATCTTTGAGCCAACGGCCGGACTTGAACCGGCGA
>Ga0190304_1000237_pt1 | contig 25559 bp, 14 predicted proteins | sample 48700712_MG_FD_161670 | JGI IMG/M metagenome (GOLD analysis project Ga0190304, IMG submission 161670) | Hydrothermal vent sediment bacterial communities from Southern Trench, Guaymas Basin, Mexico - 4870-07-1--2_MG | ecosystem: Environmental > Aquatic > Marine > Hydrothermal vents > Sediment ...
TGGTTCGGGGTCCCTGTTTGGAAAATTTCCATCCAGAGAACAAAATAATGGAAAATATTCTATTCCAAATCTGTTCAGAAGTTTTGGCAAAACAACGGAAGCAACACCGTTTCCGCAGTCAATAACCACCTTCATTTTTGCATTTTCTAGGGTTATCTTGTCAGATATGAAGTTAATATAATCTTGTAGAATGTTTTTTCTAATAATAACTCCTTTGCCTTCTGTAAACTTTTCGGAATGGATATTTTCTTTAATTTCCTCCAAACCGTTTTCCAAACCAATTCCTTCTCCCTCTCTGTTGTAGAACAAGAAACCTTGATATTCTTTTGGATTGTGGCTGGCAGTTATGCAAATTCCTCCATCAAAATTATAATACTTGATTGAGAATATTATCAAGGGAGTGGGAACAATTCCGATATCAATTACTTCTGCCCCGCTTTCAGTTAGGCCCTTGATTAAATTTTCTTTTAAAACTTCTCCTCCTATCCTGCCATCCCTCCCAACAACTATTTTGCCTTTATTGAATGTTGCAAAACTTCTTCCAAGTTTGTACGCGAGTTCTTCATTTATTTGTATCGGATAAATGCCTCTAATATCATAGGCCCGAAAAATGCTCTCGTCTGTTTCCATAATATTATTTTTTTATTTATCCAGACCTCTCAAAACTCTGCTCTTCATTGGAAGATTCATTTCACAGTAACAGATTTTGCCAGATTTCTTGGCTTATCGGGATTATTTCCTCTTGCAACACTTATATAATAGGCAAGCAATTGCAGGGGAATAACAGTCAGCAAAGGATAAAAAATTTCCTCCGTCTCGGGAATTCTCAGCCAGGAATCAAAAAGTTCGTTTTCTTCATCAGATACTCCAATAAGGAAAGCCCCCCTCACTTTTGTTTCCTGAGCATTATTTAATGTTTCTTCATAAGTGTAATCTTTCGGACAGATAACAACGACAGGAGTTCCGTCTTCTATCAGAGACAAGGTTCCGTGTTTTAATTCTCCAGCCGGCATTCCTTCAGCGTGAATATAACTCGTTTCCTTTAATTTTAGAGCCCCCTCAGAGGCAATTGCGAAATCAATTCCTCTCGCAATATAATAGAAATCCCCTTTATCTTTCAATTTAATTGCAAGTTTTTTTAAGGTTTCCTCATTTTTGGTTATAGTTTCTTCGACTTTTTTTGCAAGATATTCCAACTTAATTTTACAGGCCCGAATTTTGTTTATTGTGGCAAAGGCGAGAAGATATAAAATAACCAATTGTCCGGTAAATGCCTTTGTCGATGCGACAGCAATTTCTGGTCCGCAATTTAGATAAAACACAAAATCCGACATCCTCGCAAGAGAAGAATTTTCAACATTGGTTATTGCGACAATTTTTGCTCCGTTCTCCTTTGCTTTTTTAACGCCTTCGAGAACATCTGCTGTTTCACCGGACTGCGAAACCGCAATTATCAGAGTATCTTTATCAACGGAATCAATAAAATACTGAAATTCATGAGCCATTATAACTTCAGAAAATTTTTTCGCAATTTTAGAAAATAAATATCGGCCTACAATTGCCGCGTATCTTGCAGTTCCGCAGGCAGTGAAAATAACATTTTTTGCCCTTAATATTTCCATTGCCGTCTCAAGCAATTTTTGTTCATTCTGCTCCGCAGCTTTTTTTATTGTTTCTGGCTGTTCAAGAATTTCTTTCAGCATGTAGTGCTCTTCTTTTAAATCTTCCTCTTTTTCTTCAAATTCAATTTCTTCTATTTTTTTGTTTTTCTCTTTCCCTGTTTCAACATCGAAAATTTTTATAGTCATTTTAATTTTCCCTTACAGATTTCTTCATTCATTTTGTTCTAAAACCGCCAACTCGTTATCATTTAAAAAAATAACCTTGTTTGTTTCCGTTATAAAGGCTCTATGGTCAGAGGCAATGAAATATTCTTCTTTGCCGGAATTGTTTTTTATTCCCACCACCAGAGGAGAACCGTTTTTCACGCCAACCAGTCCATTAAAATCTTTATGCAAAGCAACAATGGCATTTCTGCCCTTTAATTTTAAGAAGGCTTTTCTTACCGCTTCGGGAAATTTATATTCATCATATTCTTCAATAAGATGGCAGATTATCTCCGTATCTGTTTCTGATTTGAAGTTATGACCTTTATTCAGCAATTCTTCTTTCAATTCTCGAAAGTTTTCTATGATTCCATTATGCACGACACAAATCCCGTTATCTTCGTTAGTATGCGGATGAGCATTATTTTTTGATATTTCTCCCATTGTAGCCCATCGAGTGTGAGATATGCCCAAATTTGAATCAATTTCAGGTGTTTCTTCCAGTCTTTCAAAATCTCCAACGTCTTTTATAATTTTGATTTTATCCATTATTTTTAAACCGAGACCCCAGGAATCATAACCTCTATAATTCAGTTTTTTCAAACCTTTTTTTAATATCGGAACAGCGTTATTATTTCCGACATATCCAAATATTCCGCACATATTTTAACAAGTCGCAATCTTTAAATATATGCATATTACTTGGTATTACCCTTATATTTATCTTTTTTAATTTTTTTATTTAATTTTTTTATATATGCGCTGTGAAAAATGCAACAGATATATCAGATACAGTTATAAATTAATTAAATATATTTATATATTTAATATATATATTAAAAAAATATTATGAAGATGCTTTTTTTCTGGGCAATAATTTTTGGATTAGTTTTAGTTGCTCCTATTTTTGCTTATGTTGGTCCGGTCGCTTATCAGACAGAGCAGGTTTATGCGGATTATAATACGAACGGTTCTCTTTCTTCAGAAACCTATCCGGAATGCAGCGATAATTCAAATCCGTGCAGATTTGGCTTCTTGGAAGTTGCCCTGCCAAATACCAATGACACACTCCAAACAGTCAGGATAAATCTTTCTGGAACAACAGATACAAATTTGAATTCAAAAGAGGCTTACAAAGCGACAGTTTCTTCTTCTTCTGCCATCTGGGCCAAAACAAAACTTTATTTTAATACAAGCGGTGGGAACTGGGATAACCCAAGTTATTATTATAAGATTACAAATGCAAATAAAGCCCCAGCAATAGAATTTAATGTTACTTCTTATTCAAATGAACAGGGAGGTCATGATTTATACGATCACGATAATATTGGTTCCGGAGGCTCAACAAATAATATGACCTTTGTAATAACCGCACACAATCCTTCAACATCCAAAAATTTGACAAATGTAGGGATAGTAATTCAATTTGATACAAATACTAATGGTGGGGCCGATGCCGTAAATATTACTTATACCTCTTTAGGTTCTAGATCTTCAAGTGATGGCGCAGATGGTTATTATGACAGAATAACCTGGAGCGGCGATATAAATGCGGGAGGAACACAAACCTTTACTATTTACGCAAATATTATTGAAACAGACAACTTTGCTAATGGCACTACTAGTATAAATTTAGATTCTGCTTCATCCGATAAGGGAGTAAAAAGTTCTTATTCCCAAACCTCAACTTTGACTGGTTTAACAATAGCGTATAAATATGCGAGAGGTCCTGTCAGGCAGGGAATTGATATGGCCGAAACGAGCGGAGGCGGAGCCTGGGATGTCAGAGGCTTTATAACTATTCTGGCAAAGAACTCTACAGAAGTTAATGGAAATGTTTTGACCTATAACATTTCAAATTGGGCAATTTACAATGTAAGTGCAACAACGGGGGCTATAACAAATAAATTGCAGGAGGGAACCTTTACCCCATCAAACTTTACGGCAGATTATGGAAGATTGTATACAACAGACCCGGATTATTCTAATGATACCACCAGAGTTCATATAACTGGAACAAAGCCTTATGTGGCTTCTTCTTTTGACTGGCATATAATCTGGAACGATACGAATCCAGATAATTATGTTTCTTATATTAATACAACTTTAGATTTGCCAACTTTATACAAAATTGATATGGCAACATCTAAAACTACAAATGGTTACTTAGCTGTAGAGGCAACAACAACTTTTAACATAACAGATGAAGTTATCTATCAGGGGGATAACAATGCTCCTGGAAAGAAAATTGTTATTTTAAGTGTTGTTCCCAGAAATACAACCAGCGGATCTCAGAGATCTCCCTTTAATATAACAGAAAGTTCGATAATTGTTTCATTTAATAATGGTACAGATTATACTTTAAAAACAGGAACAGGAACAGAAAATGGAGTAACTGTTACAGTTACAGACCCAAGCGGAGATAATAATGGATTGGTTAATGTTACAATACCTGATTTAAGTTCAACAAATATAGGTAAATATTTGGAGCAAAATGAGAAAATAAAACTATTTTATGAAGTGTCTTCGCCAGCAGATTTACAATTGGGAGATGCTTTTAATTTTACTGGAAATTCAACTATAACAACTCAAAGCGGAACTCCAGAGACAGAAGCACCAAAACCTGTATCAATGTACACTTCAGGAAAACAATTGGTTGGTTATAAAGATTTGTGGGTTCCGGATCCGGCAAATCCGACTTTAGTGAATGGAAGTTTGGTTGCTCAGGTTTTTGGAGGCGAAATTACCGGAATTAAATTTGTTGATTATGTTCCTTTGGGAACCGACTTTGCTTGTTCCAGATCTTCTGTAACTTTTTGCAATTCAACAGACGGTTCAACCTGGAGTTGCGGTGTTAGCGAGGATTATAATGTAACTGAGAGAGGAACCATTACTTTATCCGATGGAACTAAAGTCCATGCCTGTGAATATACAAATGGCAATAAAAGCGGGTGGACTTTAAGCAGTGGTGCTGCAGTTAAAATATTATATCAGATAAATATAACCCAATCGGGTTTATATGAAATACCGATGGAACTGGCAGGTTTTGACCCTGCTCTTGGTAAAAAGGTCTTTTCTACAGCTTATGGAGTTGTTAGAGTTACAGTTCCAAGTCCACTGGTAGAGCCAATAATAAAACAAACAGATTTCCTGACAGCAAGGACAATAACTGTGGGAAATCCCGTTGCTTGGGTTAAAGATTTTGATGTTTATAATCCAAATCAAAGATGGGTAGAATCCGAATTTAAAATAGATGTTTTTGAAGATACTACCGACGGATTTGTTTCTTATTTGAATAAAAAAGGAGAGAAAATAGATGAAAAAGTTGTTTTCAAAAAAGAAAATGGAACTACCGTGATGGTTTGGAAAACGAGACTGGCACCTCTGGAAACGAGAAACTATGATATCAGAATTTTAACTCCGCCCGTTTTGGAAACGGATAGAGACGTTGAAGTGATAAAGAAGTTGGAAAACAAGATGGTTGAATTAAAAATGTCAATATTCTTGAGGAGCCTTGCAATGGAAGACTATGAAAATGTTGCCATAAACTTACCAATTTCCAGAGACAATATTCTTTCCGTTAAAGATGGTTTGGGAAATAGTTTATCCTATACAGGTGGAAAAGATCTGACAACCATATTAATAAATAAATTTCCAGCGAAAGGTTTAAAAGAAATAAATATAAGATATAAACAAAGTTATCCCAAAATAATTATTACTCCAGACAAGGAAAGATATAGTTTGAACTCGACGGTAACTCTGGATATTTTGGTTATTCATGGCGGAGAAGAAATAAATAATCCTTATCTGGAAACTGAAGTGTACACTCCAGAAAGGAATCTGGTTTATTCAAATATCCAGGATTTGGGGAAATTAGATCCAATAGATAAAACGAGTATCTCCGAAAGATTTAGAGTTCCAGTTGGAGCCCCGACCGGAACGTATTTGGCGGAAAGCAGATTGAGATCCGATTTAGCAATTCTGGCGACGGGAACTGGAAATTTCTATATTGTTGGTACAACAGCAAATTATGGAAATTTAGTGGGTTATTTAACAATATTATTCGCCATAATTCTCCTTTATATGAGTGTAAAAAGATTTTATATTATTAAAAAACAAAATAAATGATGGGAGGAATAACAGGATATGTATATTTATTTGGAATAAACATACCCATTACGGAATTGCTACTTTTGCTCTCTCTTGTTATTATTGTTTATCTGGCCATCCTGGAATTTGAATTCAGACAGATTAGGAAAATTACAAAAAAATTTGATGATGAAGAACTGATCCTTACAAAAAGCATAAGAGAACTGAGAGATTCTGTTAGTGAATTGAGAAATACAATTAATGTTGGAAGAAATGTAGAGAGACCGGATAATAATAAAGCTCAATAAAAACATAACTCAAGCACCCCTTAGGAAGATATCTTGTATTTTATATAATGCAAGATAATTATGGAAAAGAGGATGCTTACTTCTATTTTTGTCGCATGTCTTGCCTTGATTTTATCATCACTATTTATAAATGTTCATATTGCGGGAGGATTTTTGGGAGTTCAAAAAGGAGAATATATTCTGGATTTGAGCAACCTTTCTTTCAGATACATTCTGACAAAATTTAATGATTCTGCTTCATTTATTTCTTCCGCAGAATTTGATTTTCCAGAAAATGGCGGAAATAAAACATTTTATTTATCAATTCCAAAAAATGCGACAGTGCAGAATATCAGCATGAATTTGACTGGTAAAATTACTACTATTTACATCAAAAATATAGTAATCAAGAATGGAGTTACGGTAGGGCATTTGCTTGGTTTATCTATGGGCAATGTAGTTGGAGATGAAAGCAATGAAATAATTGCTGGGAGAAGTGGAACAGAAGAAGAGATACCGAGTTTGTTTGTTATAAATGGAAGTAATGGAGAAATTATATGGACTTATAATATAAGTACTATAAACAGCATATATTCTACAGACGTAGGTAATGTTACTTCAAATGAGGGAAATGAAATTGCATTTGGAGCACAAGATAAAAAAGTATATCTTTTGTCTTCTAATGGTGCCAAGATTTGGGAATATGAGACCAACAATACGGTAACTTCAGTAAAAATAGCAGATATTGGTTATGGAAAAAAATATGTTATCGCAGGTTCGGAAGATAAAAAAGTATATGTTCTAAATTCTACTGGAGGTTTGGTTTGGAGTTATGCTACAGATTCTGCTGTGTATGCAATAGATGTGGGAAATCTAACTTCAAATCCCGGGAAAGAAATTGCCGTTGCTTCCGGCACAAAAATATATATATTAAATAAAACTGGAGAGTGTGTATTTAATTACCCTCTTGGAAATGCAATAACTTCAATTGCCGTGGGGAATTTAACTCTAGATCCTGGCGAAGAACTTGTTACTGGAGACAAGAAAAATATGTTATTTGCTTTTAATGTGAATGATACCAATTTATCAGAAATATGGAACTTTACTGTTGGAGATGAAATAAACAGCGTCGATATTGGGGAAGCAGTTAATAATAGCATTGGCAACGAAGTTATTGCCGGCTCTAAGGAACCTAAAGTATATACCTTTTCAAAAAATGGAACAAAAATATGGGATTTTACTACTCTTACTTACGTTTATACAGTCGTCGTTGGCAATGTTACTGTTCATGAAGGAAATGAAGTTGGTGCGGGTGATGGACATTTATATCTCTTCAACTTTGATTATTTTCCGACAAATTTAAGCATAGATGTTGGCAATGATTCGACAATAGACTGGAAGAGTTCAAAAACAAAGTTGAGAACATCAGAAATTGCAACTGGTCAAAATTTAGTTTCCGCAATTAATAATTATATAAATACCTGCACTACACCCGATACAGCAAATAATTGTCAGATTCCTTTAATTTTTCATTCCGATTTCAAAGGAAAATTAAATATATCTAATCTAAAAGTTAAATATATTTACAATGTTTCAGATTTAATTACTTATGAAAATGTTACTGGTTGGTCAAGAACAACAGATATTAAAATAAACGAATCGGTTGGAAGCAAGGTTTATAACATTACTTTTAAAGGAATCCCAGCAGAGAACATTTCAATTAAATATATTGTTGTTGATAATAGTGCAACAAAATGCGATTTTAATCTAACTTCTTATAATGTGACAAATATAACCGAATTTGGAATAGAAAAGAGAGTTTGCAATATTTCTTCAAGTCCAATCATCTTAAATGCTGGGAACTATGCAAACTTTTCCATTCTTTTTTGGGATAGTTCACAGGAAACGAGCACGCCGATTCATTTATATAATACCTCTGATTATTACTCCACTTATGGAATAGATAATTATAAGAGAAGAATAAATTTAACTTTGAATGCTACGAACGGAACTTTTAAAAACGCGACGGCGTGGTGGCAACTTAATGACTCGCAGATAGAGGGAGAAGAATTTTTATTGGTTGATTGGTATGGCAATGGAACTTTTTACGATATCACCCCACCAAATTTGACAGATAATTGCAATACTTCAAATCCAACTTACACGCAAATAATGGTTGGTTCTGATACTTTTTATGTTTGCAAGAAAAAAATAAATAACAATATGTATTTCAAATGGAAGCAACCAACTTTGAGTCCAAACAATCCCACAAATTATCAGGTTGGAGGTTCTTACAATCTGCCACCAAACTTAACCGATTTAAAGGTCTCTCCATCTTCTGATATCTGGGGCGCAAATTTTACATTTTCCGCCAATGTAACTGATATTGACAATGATGCAATAAATGTTGTTCTTTTTATTTTTAAAAATAAAACAAAGACGTGGGTAAATAAAGGTTCAAAAAACGTCACTAATGGAACTATTGTAGAATTTAATCTGACCTCAGACAAAAACTGGACGGGAATAAGCAAATTTAAAATTGAATATTTTGATTATAATGTAAGTAACCCTTTAGAGAAATTTCATTCTGCAAGAAATACAACATATTTAACCTTTACTGTTCTAAAGCACAATGTTTCCTTGATTTATAATGGAAATTGCGAAGGAAATAATTCAATTGTTTTCAGAAATGAAACAACAAATCTGTCAATTTTTATTAATGATACGAATTCGGAAGAAACAGTTATTGGAGCGAATTGTTCTCTTTGGGTCAATAAGTGGATAAATTCCACAAAAAGCAATTCCAGCGGCTATTGCAAATTTAGTTTTAACCCGGGCCAAACTTTTGAGCCAGGAAAAACAAATTGGCACATCGGAATAAAAAATGATGATTATTACAACGATAAAAATTCGACAGAATATAATCTGACCATAAAAGGATGGTTAAAACCAGTGCTTTTAAATCCAGTTAATTTTTCTTTCTATAAGAATGAAAAGGCGGCATTTTCCGCCAGATTAGTTGATAGATATGAAAATTATGCAAATCTTTCTAGTTATACTTGTCATTTTTATTTAAATGAAAGCTTTATCGGAACCAATACAACCAATTCTTCTGGAATCTGTTCTTTAATTTATACCCCAAATTGCAGTTTAAATGTCGGAATAAAAAATCTGTCTGTTGAAATTAACGGAACCCATGATTTTTATAATATCTCAGACAATCAAACCGATGAACAAATAATCTTAAGAGATAAATTAAATTTGACAATAATTTCCCCAAAAGAGAGAAACTATTACAAGGGACAAAATATTACTCTGAATGCTTCTGCAAAGGATAATTGTGGTAATGATACTACAGAAGTATTGATCAATTGGTATGTTGTAAATAAATATAAATTAAATCTTACAATTAAAGATTTATCCGGAAAAAATAGAACAAATTATCCGATAATCTTGAACGGAAGTTTTTTTAGTTCAGATGATTTTGAATTGAAAGACTGGAATTTGAATAAAACCAAAATTTTATTCAATGAAACAGAACTGCCTTTTTCTTTATATTCGTGGAAAACAGCGGACAAATTAGAAATAAATAAGAGTCAAGAATATATGACTAATCTAACCGAATTGGTTTTTTTGGTTAATTTATCGGCAAATGAAAGCAAAACTTTTGAAATTAATTTAAAGAAAGAAAATTCAAATTCTTATAATATAACTTATAATATTTTGAACGCAGGTTTTGATTCTGGAGATCTTTCATATTGGAATTCTTCTATTTGCAGCATAGTGGGCTGCCATACCAATATTTCTCATACTGGTTCCGACTATTTTGCAAATCTATCTGCCAATGGTGGAGAAACAAAGTTATTCCAGAGACTCCCTAACTTTACTTATCCAACTTCAATAAAAATAAAATACAAATCTTGGGGAGAATTTAATGAAAGCAGTTCAAGTGGAGAATTCTATATAAAAGTTGGAGAAGTTATTTGCAATTTAACAGAAGAAATTATAAAAAATACGGATCCCTCCGGAGATGTTCCAGAACCGGAAAACTGGACCATCGATGTTTGCACCAATCTCAGTTTCGCATCGGCTAGGAACATATCCGTTGTTATCTGGAACGAAGAAAATACCGGTGCGGGGGAGGGAGATGCCGTTTTTGCTCTAATTGATTATCTCTGCTTTGCAGATGAAAGTGGAGAGTGTGTAAATTTCCATTCTGGCGAGCCAGTTCAAATTTATCTGAGTTCAAAGAAAAAAATCGGTGAAAATACTACGAATTACATATTGAACGGAACAGAAGAGGTTGGGAGAAGAAAATTAGTTGCAGAGGCAGAAAAACAGTTTTACGATTCTGATAAAAAAACTCTATTTTTTAATTTAACGGGCTTTGCTTATATCAATAATCTTACAATAGTTTCCAACTATTGCACCTTTGTTAATATAACGGAAGGTCTATTAAATTATAAATGCATGCAGAATGCAAATTTATCTTTATTGTGCAAAGTTGCAGATAATTATACAGAAAAAGGAATACCGAAGTATAATGTTAGTTTTTATAATACCACCACGCTAATTGGATTTAATCTGACAGATGAGAAGGGATTATCTGTTAAAAATTCTAAAGTTGGAGGTGAAGGCAACTATAATTTTTCCTGTAATATAGCAGATCAACCGAATCTTTTTTATAATGCAACGGAACTTAATGAAAAGAAGATTAAGGTTGAGGTATCTTCGGGAAATACGACGGCAGATTTAATTCTGAGTTTGAACACTTCAACAGCGGAGGGCATAACAATAGAGAACAATGCAACCATCTTATTAAATTTCTTTCTGAATAATACTGGAAATGGCACAATGTACAATCCTTTAATAACTGTCAGTAAACCAATCGGAATTTTTATTCCGGCCATATATTGCGGACCCATACCAACAGGAAAAAATTGCACCAGACAGATTAATATTACTGCAACTGCCGGAGCGGAGATCGGAAATAACCAGATAAATTTCACCGTTGAATGGCAGAATGCAGACGGTACAAAAAATAATACAATGGAAAATATCTCAATTTATGTTAAAGAAAACAAGAGAATAAAATTCTCCGAAAATAATTTAACTCTTACCGTTCCCATCACGGCAAGCAGAACGGCAAATTTCACCATACTTAATTATGGAAATGTAGATCTAACCAATATTATTTTAAATTTAACCGGAGATAATTCTGATTTGATAAATAATTGGACAACTTTCAGCAATAATAATTTCAGTTTAAATAAAGCAAGTAATTCTACAATAAACATGATTTTGACAATACCGGATAACAATTCTTATATAAACATTTACCATCTGAATATCACTGCAACCATCCAAAATTGCACAGGAAATTGCACAGACCACCTCCCCTTAATTCTTAATATAACCTCCCGGGATTGGGAAGTTTCTCCGATTTACCTAAACAAAACAGTGGGTTTAAAAAAAGAAATAAATAAACTCGGCGAAATTATAATCACAAACAAAAAAGAAGCAGATTTTGAATTTAATTTATCAATCCTCCCGGGAAATGAAACAACAATTAATTATTTAACATTAAATGATACAAAGCAAGCAAATCAAACTTCTATAAGTGTAACAAGCAAAACAAAGAAAACAGTTGAAATTTTTTATGATACTGATAATAACTCTCTAATAATTGGAACTTACAATTATACCTTAAAAATTGAAAACTTGGACGAAAGTGCTACTCCAAAATCCGTAGAAATTCCTATCAGATTCAAAATAATTAATTTCACCGTTGATATTATTTTTCCAAAGAAGGAAGATCCTTATCCAGAAGAAGTTTCGCCAAATCAAAATTTAACAATAGAAGTAGAATCAAAAGAAGGAAATGTTCCTGTTCAGGCGGACATAAACTGGACAATTTTAATTGGCGGAGAGGAATGCATTATTACAGATTTATATTTTCATACAATACGCCAAAGGTGGTTTATTACTTGTACAGCTCCAAATATTACAGACAACCCCATTAAAAATAATCTAGAAGTTATCGGAAATTATACCAAAAAAGAAGTTGTTCTTTCCGACATAGAAGAAGATGCAATTGTTTATAAAGATTATACTTCGCCCTGGTTTTCGAATATTCACACATATTTTATAGATAATACTTCTTATACTTTGCCTAATATAACTTTTGAAGTTAATATTACAGACAACAAAGAGATAGATTCTGTATGGGCGACCGTCAATCACACCGGAAGCAATTGGAAATTAGACAGGATATATCCCATCTCCAATAATACTTTGCCCGCCGAAAACGATTTTGATAAAAGAAATTTCGTATTCAATTTTTCCAATCCAAAACGGATAGGCGACTACGACATAATTGTCTATGCAAATGATACCGAAGGCAATCCCGTAAGCAGCAAAAAGGGATGGTTTGATATTTATTTGCCAATACAAATGACGGGAAATTTAACAAACCAGGATGGAGAGAAAATCAATGCAAACTTCACTTTTTACCGGGAAGAAAAAAATTTAGCAGAACTCTACAAAATGCATGAATTTTCCATCAGAGATAATAAAACATACAACTGGACTTTGCACAAGAGAAAATATGATGTGGATGTTGATTTATTTGGTCAGAAAATAATTTTCTATGATGCAAACTTAGATTTAACCGAAAATGAAATAAAAAATCCATTTAAATTTGATTATTTTGGAACTTATATAGAAATTTCAAATAAAACAGAGGTGAACAAACCAGACGAAACTCATGTTCCTATTCTCGGATTTGTTGTGGATACAAATATAAATCTTAGTAAAGCGAGATTGATTTTGGATGTCACAGATGCTTATAATTACGTAGTTGAAAAATATGGTTGGGCAATTAATCCGCAGCATCTTAGAATTTTTAAATGTCATAATTGGAACTATATTGAGAGAAAATGCAATTCGGATTTAACCAGTTCAGACATATTAAATGCCACACCAGAATACAAGAAGTTCAATTTTACCGTTTCAAGCCTGTCGGCGTTCTTTGTTGCAGAAGCCTGTTATTCTGGCAGCAGTTTGGTTCCCTGCACTCCTTATTCTAAACCAGAAGAAAAAAAAGAAACGAGCGGAGGAACTAGCGGTGGAGGAGGAGGTGGAGGACAGAGTTACATTCCTTCAAAAGAGGAGAAAGCGATTTGCGGAAATAATGTCTGCGAAATAGGAGAAAATTGGCAGAACTGTCCAAATGACTGTCCAATAGAAAAATTTCCTCTTGTTATAGATACGAATATTGGAGACGTCAGGGTTTTCCGCGGAGAACTTAAAACTTATTGGCTTTCTATGAAAAATAAGTTATATAAAAATGTTTCAACCACTCTGGAAATTACAGAGGGTTTGCGAGACCTATTAAGTTTAAGTACTAATAAACTGACTCTACAACCAAATGAAACCAAAAAATTAGATATTTATCTGACAGTTTTTACCAATCAGAGTATTGGAACTTATGCGGGAAATATTATTATAAGAGCAGAAGGGCAAAAACAAAGCATTCCCGTTACGATCAGGGTTTTAGAATCGGCGGCACCAATTTACTCTGTTAAAGTTGAAATTGCAAGTAAAACAATTAATCCAAAAGGAACTTTGGATTTTATTGTAAAATTGGTAAATCTGGGAGAAAGAAAAAAATATCCTCTGAATTTGACTTACATAATTAAATATCAGAAAACAAATAAAATTATTGAAGAACTGAAAACAAATACGACTTTGGAAACAACAACAATAGTCAGAGAAAGTTTGCCTTTAAATATCACTGAGGAAGGCTCTTATACTCTGGAAGTCTGGGCAGATTATAAGGAAAAAAGTATTATGGATGTGGCAACTTTTGAAGTGGTTAAACCCTTATTTGAATCTCCACTAACGGTGGGATTATTAATTTTAGCTTTAGCGATGGCAGTAGCAGTTGGCGGCACATATATATGGAGATATTATCTGCTTTGGAGGAAAGAAAAGGAAAAAGAGGAAAGATACTTATATCCACTTGATTATAGAAAAGTTCCAAGAGAAGGTTTTAAAATTGGAAAATTTGCCGGCACAGATAATTACTGTTATTATGATCCAAAGGATTTGACCACTCACATAATAGTTGCTGGCGCAACGGGAGCGGGAAAATCTGTTTCTGCTTCTGTATTTGCGGAAGAGGCTTTGGACAAAAAAATACCAGTCATTGTATTTGATCCAACTGCGCAATGGACGGGCTTTGTTAAACCATGCAGGGATAATAATCTTTTAAGCAAATACAAAAAATTTGATATGGGGGATTTTGATATAAAATCCTATCCCGGATTGATTTATGATGTAGAAGAACCGGACTTTAAATTAAATATAAAGGAGTTTATTAACCCGGGAGAAATTACCATTTTTTGCTTAAACAAATTAAAATCCGGAGAATATGATGAAGCCGTTCGCAATATTGTTGCTTCTATTTTTAGAGAAAGTTGGGAAGAAAGTTCAGAATTAAAATTGGTAATTGTTTTTGATGAAGTCCATCGTTTACTTGAGAAATATGGAGGCCATGGAGGATATGTTGCTCTGGAAAAAGCGGCAAGAGAATTCAGGAAATGGGGCATAGGCATTATTATGTGTTCACAAGTGCTGGCAGATTTTAAGGAAGCAATTGCAGGCAATGTTTTGACAGAACTCCAGTTAAATACAAAATCGTTGACAGACATAGATAAAGTTAAAGCAAAATATGGAGAGCAATATTCGGAGAGAATTGCAAGAATGGGTGTTGGTGCGGGACTTATGCAATATCCCAAATACAATGATGGAAAACCCTTCTTTGTTGAATTTAGGCCAACAAAACATAACCCGCATAAAATCCGCGATGACGAACTCGTGTTGTATAAAAAATATATAGCAAAGCTTAAAGTTATTGAGGAGAAGATAAAAAAACTAAAAGAAAGAAATGTTTATACCGAAGATTATGAGGTGGACTTCAAACTTGCGACAAATAAACTTAAGACGGGCAACTTCAGGATGGCCGAAATATATATATCATCTTTGGAGAATTCCTTAGAAAAAATTTAGCGAATATTATGGTAGAAGAAGAAAATATAATCACTCCCGAAGAATTCCAAGATATTGAGAAAAGGGAGAAAGAAAAAGAAAAAAAGAAATTTACGTTATTTGGAAGAAAAAAAAATAAAAAAAAAGACCTGTCCTCGCTTGAAAGCAGAGATGCAAAAAAAGAATCCCTGGTGGATTTAACACTGAAACTTGAAAGATTGCTTGGCCGTGTCGAGATTTTAGAAAATAATAGATCAGAAGTTAATGAGAGAATTACTAATCTCTCCGAAAGAATTGGAGAATTGAGATCTTCGTTGGTAGAGTTGGATAAAAATTACAGCGAACTTATAGGCAAGTTTGACACAATATATGATATTGCTAAAGAATTAAAACCAGAAAAAATTTTGAAAAATCTAGAGAAAAAGGAGGCCGAAATAGAAAAAAATAACGCAAAAATAGAATCCATTGAAGATAGACTTAAAATCCTATCCGGCAAATTTAAGGATATATCAAACGCCATAGAACAAATAAAAGGTTTGAAAGATGTTGTTTCTATTGCAGACGAATTAAATAAGAAAATTAAAATTGTAGAAGATTTAAAAAATAAAACGGAGAAGAATGCAGGAACTGTTGAAACCTTATTTTATGAACTGAAGGAAAATTTAAATAAGATACGAAACAATATAGATAAAATAGAAACAAATGAGGACACGCTTAAAGAACTTTTAAGAACAGTTGATAGATTATCTTTAAAATTAACAGAAACAGCACAAAAAAGAGAATTAGAAAAAGTAAATAAAGAATTAGAAGAAAAGTTAGCCGAATTAAAATTCGATACCGAGAGCAAGTTTTCTGATCTGATTGAAGTAATCAAAGGAACCAATAAAACGACGGGAGGTATAAATATGACAGAATTAAATAAAGAAGTAGAAAAAATTAAACAGTTTTTTGATAGGAGAATGGAAACCCTAAAAAGAGAACAAAGCGGAAAATTGGCGGGAGTTGATTATACGTACATAGATAATAAACTAAAAGACTATGAAGAAAAAATAAAAAAACAATTGGATTTGGAAAAAGAAAATTTGAACAAAAGATTTGCCGATCTGGAGATGAAACTTCTCGGATTATCTAAGAAGATAGACAGCAAAATTGAAAATAACTCGTATATGGAAAAAACAAAGAAAAATATTTCTCCTGAAGAGAGATTAGCCTCACAAATAAACTATGCCAAGCCAAGATATATTTATAAACCCGTGATAATAAATCAGGAAGAATCAGAAAAAAAGGATAAAATTTTTGAACTTATTAATCGTATTCAGATGTTAATAAATTCCAGAAATTATACTGAAGCCAGAAAGCAGTATATACATCTTTTGTCCGAATATGAAAAACAGGAAGAAAGCAATCCGCGCGTTCTGATGAAAATAACGGAATTCCACAGCAGATTGGGATATTAATTTGCGATCTATCGAGGATTTTTTAGTTCTTTGATTTCTTCTTTCCAACTCTTTCTTCTATAAACAGTTTTTACCAACAGGATTATTATAATACTTGTGAGGATTACAAATATTATTAGAGGCACGTCATAAACTTCTTCACAATCAACAAAAAAACTTTCTTTGGAAATCAATATTGGTCGGAAGTTTGATTTGTAATACCCATATATTGTATAATTTCCAGTGGCACATCTTTCCAGTTTCACTTCTATGTTTTTTTTGGTATCTGACTTCTCCAAAGAAATCAAGTCGGCATAAATATTATTTAGAGAATTTCCAGGACCATTTATTTCTATTTCAAGATAACCTTTTTTTTTGTCCTGCACAATCAATAAGGTAATATTTACTATTTCATTACATCTATATCTCAGTTTATCTGTATATATTTTTAATAGCGGGGGTTTTTCCACATAAACAATTTTTATAGTTTTATTTTCAAAAGATTTTATTACAGGTATTTTTATCTCAGTTTTATTTCCAATAACAGAATAATTAAAATTGCATTTTAATATATTTTGTATAGGCAATTCAAGATAAGCATTTTTATATTGGTATTTAGCGAAGTTTTTAATAGTTATATCCAAACTAATTTTCACACTTTTATTTTTTATTTCCAGAATGTTTGTATTTCTCTTTATTTCCAAAATTGGCGGCGTATCTACAAAAACAAAATAGGTAATTCTCTCTTTTGGCATTATGTTTACAAAAAAAGAAACTGTACTTTTATCTTCTTTTTCTATGTTTATCTTATTTGTACTTCCATTTCTTGATTCATGTATTTTGACGTTCAGTTTATTGTCAAAAACTTTTGTTGTGTACAATTCTTTTACAGATCTCTCATTTGGATTGTATATCTCTATTGTTTTCATCCATCTTACAGGTTTTCCAACAAAAATTTTTCTATTTTCAAATTTACTTTCTGTTATGGTCAAATTTCTTAATTTCCAGTATTCTCTCCTTACTTTGGTTACTTCGTCTTCAAATATGTATTTGTCTTCGTAATAGTTGTAACCATAGGCACGTGTAATAATTTCGCTGGTCCCCAGAGGAATATCCAGTTTATATTGTATTTTTATAATATCCTGATCGTGCAATGTATCTACTTCCGTGGGTTCGGTTTTCTTTTTAATGGCGTATATCAGATAATTTTTTTTACCTACGGCTTTTATGCCCATTTTTTCTATTTCAATATTTAATTCTTTTTCTACACCCTTCCTTATCAATGTAATTTTTATATCTTCCACATGCAAATAAGAATCTTCTGGCAGATATAAGAAATATGTTGGATTTCTGATCCCTTTAGTTCCCGTATCTATTACTTTAAATAATACTTTGTTTTCTATTGTATAATCGGTTATAAATTTGTTTTCGGCAGAAATTTTTATTATCTGCGCGGTTTCTCTTATTTCTGGATAAGTTCCACCAGCCCCTCCTCCACCACCAGTTTCTTCTTCAACAGGTTTTAACCCGGGAACTTCTATTTCACTAACTAGAGTTTTCTTTATCGGAGTTCCGCTTTTTGTTATTGCTATCGCATTTATTCCAAAGACATATTTTTTGTTTTCTTCTTTTGCACTTCCACTAAGATTATATTTTAAAAGAATGATATCATTTAATCTGATTTTCTCAGAAATATTCAAAGGAAATATTATTTCCATATTTCCTGAGTTTTCTTTTTTTGTATAGTTGATTATTTCTGTTTTGTTTGTATTATTAACATAGAAAATTTTTAGATTTAGAACTTTCCATCCATCCAGACCAGTTAAATTTATACTCAGATTGCTCAATTGTATATTTGCATGCCCAAGGTGTTTTATTTCATCTTCAATGCCAAGTATTCTTCCGTTTGCATCATTTTTTATAATATCTATTCTTTTATTTAAACCAAGATCCATTTGATATAAATTGGGTAGATTCATTCTTTCATCTATTAGCCCGTAGTATTCTGATCCGCCCCACAGAACATTCCAGTCAAATGCTACCGAATAATAGACCTCTGGAGGCTTTGTTAAACTTTGCTCTGGAGTGGAGGAAGCCCGTATGCCCGTATCATATTCATCTGTATAAAACGACTTTCCGGGAAGAATATTTCTTTTAACCATTCCAGATGCCGAAGACGTATTTTCTCCAACTTTGTATAAATTCCAGTGGTCTATATAATAGATAAATCCATAAGCAATGTTTTTTATAAAACCTTTTACAGTCCAGTTTGTTTTTGCCATTATTTCTACACCCTGTCTTACTGGTCCTCTCGCAAATCTATCCGAGAAAGTTATTCCCGTAAAAGTAGATGGTTGCGAATAATTAAGATGACTTTCTTTTGAGTCAATATCATCTTTCAGTTCATCTTCAGGATAATTAATTCCGGGAGTAATCTCGGCAACAAAATCTATTGTCGCAGTTTTTCTTAAATTTCCAATCCATCTCAAATTATCTTTAAAATTGTCTGAGTCAGTATCTATTAAATGAACATCGCCATTACTTGCATTTCCTTCTATAAAATTTAGAGAGTCGTTTCTTCCATAGGTATTTTTTTTTGCTTTTATATTAAGTTCCACACCATTTAGATTTTTACTTGAATTTAAATAAAGTTTGAATTTAATTCGGTTTTTCTCGGGAGCCAGATCTCTTCCTCCAATTTCATTCTGATAACTCAAATTCATGCCTACAAGCGGAGCATTGTAAAATCTGTAATATATGCTCTCATTACTTTCATTTGTATTTATATACAGTCTTGTTTTATCTCCCATTGAAGGCGATGCAGCAACAGCAGAATAGGCCTTTTTATCGTTTAAATTCGTATTTGAGGTACTTGATAGTATAATTTCTATGTTTTGTAGCACATCGTTTCTGTTGAATATTTCTACTTCAACACTGCCTTTATTATCCAAACTAATTAAAGTTCCGTTATAATCAAATTTTGCATCAACTTTTTCCGTTAAATAAGAAGCGGGATTTGCCTCTACGGGAATTATAATTAGAAATAGCAAAAATATTAATAAGATTTTAATATTTTTAGAGCTATTTATATGCATAATAGTTATTTCTAAAACTAAAAATGAAAATCAAATAATTTCTTTTTCGGAGACGATTATGAAATCTCCAACCGATTTTACTGTTGAGAAGGGGATGAGAAATCTTCCAGAATCGTCGGTTTCCAAATTAATCTGTTCTACCGCCTTTGTCGGAGCTTCAAGAACCAAATTTAAAAGTTCGCCACTTTCAACAATGAAATTGAGATTTCCTACAAGCCCAAATTTTCTTCCAGTTTCTTCTGAAACTATCGTTTTCCCTATAATATCTCTACACATCGCTTCCATAAATTAAAATAATAAATAATAAATACTATTTATACAGATTTTTAACAGCAAATTTTTGTTTTACGGCTGAGATAATTTTCTCAACAACCTGATTAATATTATATTCTGCTGTATCGATAATTAAATCGTAATTGTTTTTATCAAAAATATCCACGGAATACATTCTCATATATCTTTCTCTTTCTGCTTTTTCTCTTTCTTTGATTTTTTCTTTAATATTCTCTTCATTTTTGAAAGATTCTCTTTTTGCAATTCTTTTTGCCCTCACCTCCAATGGGGCTTTTAGCCAGATTTTTAAATCTGGATTTGCAAAATAAAAACCCATTCTTGAATCCAGAATACAGTTCTGTCCGGGATTTTTTTGACTTTCGTCGATCTCTTTATCCACTTTTAGATTTTTCTCCGCATATTTTAAAAATTCCGTTAAATTCATGTTTTTTTCTTTTGCTAATTTCTTGAAAACTTCACCCATCGAAATGTATCTATATTTCAGCTTTTTTGCCAACTCTTTCCCAATTGTTGATTTTCCAGAACCAACCTGCCCAGAAATCGTTATTATCATAATATATTTTTGGTTTGAATAAATGCTTTTTCTTGGGAGATTTATGGACGAAAGCATTATAAAAGTTTGCAGATTTGCGAAAATATTAGAATATTTTAAAAATTCTGTCAGAGAGACAAACGAGGGCTTTTTATAATATTTTTATAAATTTAATTGATAACATCTTGAATTCTTAAAAATATTTCTTTTATCTCTTATAAATAATTTTATATTATTTATGGTACTTGAAAAAATCTTTGGAAAAACTTTAAGAAGCACTGAAGGAGAAGATGAAGAGTATGTAGATTTTAACAAAATCATTGAACAGCCAAAAAGTACAGAAGGTAAAATAAAAATCAAAATAGAAAAAATAACCGCTTATAAAGATACCGAAAGAATTCAGAAGGAAATTAGAGAAGGAATGATTGTTCTTGCAGAGACAGAAGAGTTGAAAGAAAAAGATATTGGAGAACTTAGGAGAGCTATAGAGAGGATAAAAAAGACCGTTATTGCCATAGACGGCGATATTGTAATGGGTCCAAAATCCATATTGATAATTTGTCCCGGTTCCGCTGTTGTTTCAAGGGTGAAATAATGACTTATACCTGCGTTAGATGTAAAGGAAAAATTGAAAAAATAGAAGAGGGTATTATTTGTCCTCACTGCGGATATAGAATATTGATGAAAGACAGAGCACAAAAAATTAAGAAGATAATTGCGAGATAGATTACAATATTAAATATTATGGATATTCTTCAGCTTATTATAGAAGGGTCTGACTTTCAATCAGTCCTAAGAGAAATTATAATAGAAGAGGGGTTGGATCCCTGGAATATAAATATTACAAAAATAGCGGACTCTCTGTTAAAATATCTAAACCAACTTAAAGAGATAAATTTCAGAATCCCGGCGAGATTTATTCTAGTTTCCGCCATATTATTGAGATTAAAATCTGAGACTCTCATTGAAGAAGAAAAGGAAGAAAGAGAATTGGAAAAAATTGATATAGAAGGCCTTGAGATTCTTGAACCTCCCATCAGCAGAATACCGAGAAGAAACATAACCTTTGAAGAACTTACCAGAACTCTGGAAAAAGTAATGAGCGAAAAAGAGAGAAGAGAACAAATAAAACTAAAGAGAGAAGAAAAAATAAATCAATTGCAGAGATTGATGAAAATAAATATTGAGGATTATGTGGAAAAGGTTTTTAGAGAACTTTCAAAGATAATTAAGACGAGTTTTTATGAACTGACAAACAGAAAAAGTGATTTGGAAACGGCAAGATATTTTGTTGCAATCTTGCATCTTGCAAATCAACAAAAAATTGAGATAAAACAGGAAAATTTGTTCGAAGATATCCATATCTCATTGAGGGAAATGCCTCCGCAGGGATTCGAACCCTGATTGCCACCTTTTCACTATTTTTTTGCTCCGCAAAGTGGTGTGTTATCCAATTACACAACGGAGGCATAATTTTATCTTATTTAATTATGGTTTGCAAATGCGGAAAGAAAACCTATTATAAAAGAAAATATGAGGGGATAGAACTGTGTAAAAAATGTTTTGTAAAATCTATAGAGAAAAAAATAAAAAGAAATATCCGAAAAAATAAACTTCTCTCAAAAAATGATAACATTTGTGTTGCCCTTTCCGGGGGAAAAGATTCTATTTCTTGTTTATATGTTCTAAATGAGATTGTAAAGAAGAGAAAAGATATGAAGATTTTCGCAATAGCAATAGACGAAGGGATAGGTGAATATAGAAAGAAAACCCTGAATAAAGCAAAAGAATTTTGTAAAATGATGAATATTCCCCTAAAACTTTATTCCTTCAAGGAAGAATTTGCAAAGAGTCTGCCGGAAATTCTAAAAAACGAAAAACTGAATGCATGCACCTATTGCGGTGTCTTGAGAAGATATTTGTTGAACAAAAAAGCAAGAGAAAATAAAGCCACAAAACTGGCATTTGGATTTAATTTAAATGACGAGGCGGAATCAATTTTTCTAAATTTTATTTTTGGGAATCTGGATAAATTTTTGAGATTGGGACCAAAAGTTGAAAATAAAGAAATAAAAAAATTTGTTCCGCGAATAAAGCCATTAAGAGAAATTCCAGAAGAGGAGATTTTTGCCTATTGCGATGCTCTAAATCTGCCCTATTATCCAAAAAAACGATGTCCCTATGGAAAAGAATCTGTAAGAAAAACCATAAGAAAATTTTTATATGAGTTGGAAGAGAAATATCCGGGGTCTTTATTTCAGATTGTTAAATTTGCAGATTTATTGATTCCCTCTCTGAGAAAAGAATTTTACAAAAAAGGAAAAATAAAATATTGCAAAATTTGTGGAGAGCCGTCTTCGAGAAAAATTTGCAAGGTTTGCGAATTGCTTGCAAACCCGGAGATGACCCGGACTGCATAGAAGGATTTAAAGGATTTTTAAACTTGAAAGAAGATTTTATATTTTTTATATGTTTTCTTTTTGCTTATCTCTTTTCTTTTTTAAAAGAAAATCCATATATGGTGAAACTTTCAAGATTGACCCTTCAAGGTTTTAAGTCCTTTAAAAACAAGACAAGTTTAGTTATTGGAGATGGAATAACCTGTATTGCCGGGAGCAACGGCTCAGGAAAATCAAATATATTGGATGCGTTCTCCTTTGTTCTGGGAAAGAATTCCGCGAAGGCTTTGAGAGCAGACAGGATGGAAGACCTAATTTTCAAAAGCGAGAAGGGACAGTCCGATAGTGCAAAAGTTGAACTCGAAATTGATAATTCTGATAGAGAAATAAAATTTGATGAAAACACGATAGTAATTGAGAGAAAAATAAATACTCTTGGACAATCAACATATAGATTAAACAACAGAATAGAAACCAGACAGAGAATTCTTGATTTATTAAGAGAGGCGAGGATTTCTCCAGATTGGCTGAATATTGTCGCGCAGGGAGATGTTACGAGAATCTTGGAAATGAATCCCCTGGAGAGAAGGCACATCATAGACGAACTTGCCGGGCTGGCGGAGTTTGATGAAAAAAAGAAAAAGAGCGAAACGGAATTGAAAAAAGTAGATGAAATTTTAAAAGAACAAAGTTTGCTTTTAAAGGAAAGAGAAAAATTATTTCAGAATATTTCTGTTGAGAAAAGAAAAGTTGAAACCTATAATGAACTAAACTCAAAAATTAAAAAAATAAAATTCTCAATTTTAAAGAAAACTTTGGATGAACATCTGAGTAAGAAAGAAAGAATTGGCGAAAAGGCAAGGGAATATGATGAAAAAATAAAGGGAATAGACAAAGAAATTCAGGATATGGATAAAACAATTGAGGAATTAGAAAACAAATTAAGGGAATATACAAAAAATATTTTCAGAGGGAGCGAGGAAGTTAAGGTAATAGAAGAGCAAGAAAAAGTAAAAAGCGAAATTATGAAATTAGAAAACAAAATAAATTTAAATAACAGGGAAAAAGAAAGATTGGAAAAATACCTTGAACAGATTTCTGAAATAAATAAACCAAGAGCAATTAAATTTTTACTTGGAAAGGAAGATATTCTTGGAACTGTTGAACAAATTCTGGATTGCGACCAAAAATATAAGCAGGCGATTGATGTTGCCCTTGGAAATACAAAAAATGATATAATTGTAAAATCTTTTGATAAAATACCAACTTATATAAAATATTTGAAAGAAAACAAAATAGGAAGGGCGAAATTTCTCCCTCTTGATAAAATTAAAGGAAACGTCATTCAAACTCCGGAAGGAAAAGGAGTAATTGGCAATGCAATAAATCTTGTTAGTTTTGATGAAAAATTCAGAAATGTCGTGGAATACGCGTTGGGCAATACAATAATTATAGACGAACTGGAAAATTCCAAGCCATTTGTGAATAAATACAGAATTGCAACTTTGGAAGGCTCTCTGATAGAAAAAAGCGGTGCCGTTTTGGGAGGATATAAAGAACAGCTTTTTGATGCAAATAAAATCAGGAAGGAAATCGGATATTTAACGGAAGAAAACAAAAATCTGGAAAAAGAGCTGGAGAAATTGAACGAAGAATTGAAAAAAATATCCAAAAAAAGAGAGGAAACAAGCAGCAAATATGCGGGCATTGGAAAAGAAGCAGAAAAAATAGAAGAAGAAATAAGAAAAATTCAAGAGAAAAGAAGAAAAATTTATGAAAGAAAATTGAGATTGCAGAGCGAATTATCTGACGAAAAAATAAAACTTGCCAGAATAGAAGTGGAAGTTAAGAATTATCAAGATGAACTTTCCGAAACAGAACTGTTTGATGAAGTGGAAGAAGGAAGCATTCCAGAATTAAAAGAAAAGTTAAGAAGTTATGCACACGAAATCAATAAGTTGGGTCCTTTAAACTGGAAATCTGTTGAAGATTTTGAAAAATACAGAAGCGAGTACGAGGATTTGAAGGAGAAAGTTGAAAAAATTATTGAAGAAAAATATGCCATCTTGAAAGTAATAACCGAAATTGAAAATCGAAGAAAAGAAAAATTTATGGATTTGTTTGAAGTTGTAAATAAAGAATTTGGAGACATTTATTCGAAGTTTACCGGTGGAGAAGGTTATATTGTTTTGGAAGAGCCGGGAAATATTTATTCTGGACTGCTAATAAAAGCAAGACCGAAGGGAAAGAGACTTCTTGGTATAGATTCTCTTTCTGGAGGAGAAAAAACAATAACCGCAATAGGTTTTCTTCTGGCAATACAGAGATGCAGGCCGAGTTGTTTTGTTTTGCTTGATGAGATCGATGCCGCCCTTGACAGCGAAAACACAAAAAAAATTATAGAAGCGATTAGAGAATTCTCTAAGGAACAGCAATACATAATTATTACCCATAATGATGTTACAATATCGAAAAGCGATCAGGTTTATGGTGTGGTTTCCGAAAACGGAATTTCAAGTATTGTCGGAATTAAAATTAATCAAAAATAAA
>Ga0190304_1000238_pt1 | contig 25555 bp, 27 predicted proteins | sample 48700712_MG_FD_161670 | JGI IMG/M metagenome (GOLD analysis project Ga0190304, IMG submission 161670) | Hydrothermal vent sediment bacterial communities from Southern Trench, Guaymas Basin, Mexico - 4870-07-1--2_MG | ecosystem: Environmental > Aquatic > Marine > Hydrothermal vents > Sediment ...
CTTGTTCAGGCTCTTGTTGCGGAAGTTTTTGGAATAAATGTTGTCTATTTGCCATTAGAGCAGGAAGAGAGAGAACTGAAATTCATTCCTTTTTTAACAAAGAATACAATGTCCTTACATTTTAAAATTAATTGCATTCCTTTTGCGAAAAGAGGAAAGCCGGGGTCTTTCAAAATTGAAAAACTTGGAAAAAATAAGTTATCAAAAAAAGAATTTGAAAGCTTGGCAAAATCAATTTTGACAGAAGCAAGAAGAGATAATTATGCTTTTGTTGAATTTGAAGAATATGGAGCAATGGTTTTGCAGATAAAAGATTTAAGAATTGCAATTACAAGACCTCCTTTTTCAAATATAGAAGAAATTACTATTGTAAGACCTATTGTAAAACTAACTTTGGATGATTACAGATTATCAAATAAATTAAAAGAGAGAATAAAAGAAAAAGCAGAGGGAATTTTGATTTCTGGGCCTCCTGGATCTGGTAAATCAACTTTAGCAAGCAGTTTGGCAGAATTTTATCAAAAACAGGATAAAATTGTAAAAACAATGGAATCTCCAAGAGACTTGCAAGTTTCACCTGAAATAACGCAATATGGACCTTTAGCAAAAGATTTTTCAAAAACAGCAGAAATTTTGCTACTTGTTAGACCAGATTATACAATCTTTGATGAGATGAGAACTTCTTCAGATTTTAAGATTTTTGCTGACATGAGGCTTGCCGGAGTTGGAATGGTTGGAGTTGTTCATGCTTCAAGCCCAATTGATTCAATACAAAGATTTATAAGAAAAGTTGATTTAGGAATGCTTCCAAACATCATAGATACAATTATTTTTGTAAAGGATGGAGAGATAAAAGATGTTTTCTCATTAAATTTAAAAGTAAGAGTTCCGACAGGAATGGTAGAAAATGACTTAGCAAGACCTTTAATAGAAGTACGAAATTTTGAAACCGGAGAGTTGAAATATGAGATTTATTCTTATGGCGAAGAAACGGTTGTTGTTGGCATAAATGAGCAAAAAATAAACGAAAAAATTAAAAAAATATTGAAAGAGATAAAAAAATATGATAAAAAAGCAAAGGTTGAGGCGGTCTCAGAAAAAAATTTCAAAATTTATGTAAACAAAAAAGCAATTCCAAAAATGATTTTGAAAAAAGGAATTGATAAATTAGAAAAAAAATTGGGGGTTTACTTAGATGTTTTAGAGAAGTAATAGTGAAGTTTATTATTTAAAGAGAACATAAACCAAAAATTTTTATATTAATAAATTTTGCAATATTAATTAATGGGTAAAAAAATAAAAACAGATATTTTGATTGTCGGTGGTGGACCAGCAGGAACTGTTGCTGCTATCACTGCCAGAAAAAACAACAAAAACAAAAAGATTGTGTTGATTAGAGAAAAAGAAAATGGAATTATACCTTGCGCTATTCCATACATATTCAATCGCTTAGACTCTGTTGAAAAAATTTTAATGCCGGATAAATTATTTAAAACAAATAAAATTGATTTATTAATTGATAAAGCAATTGATCTCAAACCTGCTGAAAAAAAACTTTTTCTTGAAAGTGGAAAGGAATTAAGTTATGAAAAATTAATTTTGGCTACAGGTTCTAAACCAACTTTAATCAAAATTAAGGGTATAGATAAAAAAGGAGTTTGGACTATAAAAAAAGATTTTGAATATTTGAAAAAATTTAGAAAAGAAGTGTTAAAATCAAAAAATATTGTTATTATTGGCGGAGGATTTATTGGTGTTGAGTTAGCGGAAGAATTGAGTAGAATTAAAAAATTAAATATTAATATTGTTGAGAAACTAAATCATTGCCTTATTACAACTTTTGATGAAGAATTTGTTATTCCTATTGAGAAAAAATTAAAAGAGAAGGGTATAAAAATTTATACTAATGCAACAGTAGAAGAGATTATAGGAAAAGATAGAGTAGAAGGTGTAAAATTAAAAACAAAAAAAAGTTTTGAAATTCCTGCTGATATGGTTATTTTATCTATTGGTGCAAAACCAAATGTTGATTTGGCAAAAAAAGCCGGAATTAAGCTTGGGAAATACGGAGGAATTAAAGTTGATAAATATATGGAAACAAATGTTAAAGATATTTTTGCAGTTGGAGATTGCGCTGAAACAAGAGATTTAATAACAAAGGAATTTATTCCAGTAATGTTAGCATCAACAGCTTGCCATGAAGCAAGAATAGCCGCAGCAAATTTGTATAAAAAAGAAAATTTATTAAAGAATGATGGAACATTGTCTATTTTTTCAACATTTGTTAATGGTTTGGCAATAGGTATAGCTGGTTTAAATGAAAGGAGATGTAAAGAAAAAGGATATAATATTGTAGTTGGCATAAGCGAATCTCCAAATCATCATCCCAGAGCCTTAAAAAATACTCAAGATATAAGGGTAAAGCTTATTTTTTCTAAAAACTCAGGAAAATTGCTTGGTGGTCAAATTATTGGACCAGAAGATGTTGGAGAAATGATAAATATACTTGGATTGTCTATTCAGAAAAAAGCGAATATTTACAATCTTGATACTCTGCAAATTTCTACACATCCGCTTTTAACTCCAGCTCCTACAGTCTATCCAATTATTGTAGCAGCTCAGAATGCTTTAATCGGATTTAAAAATAATAAAAAAAACAAGAAGTAATTATTTTTTCAGAAACTGATAGATTACTCTAATCCCTTCCTTTTTTTAATCTTTGAAATAACCTGTTCTTGAAGAGAAATTGGCAGTTTTTCAAATATGACATTAATTAAGGAATAAAAACCTTTTCCTTTTGTTGCTGATTTCAGTGCGCTTTCAAATCCAAACATTTCTGCGACAGGCAATTTTGCTTTTATAATTGATGCTCCTAATTCTGTTTCAACATTTAAAATTTGTCCTCTTCTGTTCTGGATTTCATTCATTGCATTTCCAACCAACTCCTCTGGAACATCAACCCTTATTATCTGCAAAGGCTCCAAAATTCTTGGTTTAGATTCCAATATTGCTTCTCTGATAGCACTTCTTACAGCAGGAATTACTTGAGCAGGACCTCTATGTATTGCATCTTCATGCAACTCAGCATCAACAATTTTAACTTTTATTTTTGAGCAAGGTTCTTTTGCTAAAGGTCCTTCGTCACAGACATCTTTAAATGCTTGTTTCAATAATTCAAAAGTTTCATTTAAATACAGAACACCTTTTGTTGCATTTATCAGAAGATTTTTGTTGTATACGCAAAGAATTTTTTTTGCTTCCTCTCTCTTTAGACCATTCTTGACAAACAATTCTACTGTATCTTGTTTAATCTTATCTATTTCTTCGCCTTCAATTTCACCTGAGTCAAAAGCATTATATACTTGTTCTTCTAATGGTTCAACAATGATGTAAAACTTATTGTGTTTATTTGGACTTTTTCCTTCTATTTCGTGAGGAGTAACAGATTCAACAGTTTCTCTGTAAACAACAATAGGGGCAGAACTCTTTATTTCTATTCCTTTCTCCCTTAACACATTCTCAACTTTTGCATTTATATGCAACTCTCCCAATCCTGAAACTAAATACTCTCCAGTTTCTTCATTTATCTTAACTTCCAAACTGGGGTCCTCTCTACCAACCTGTTTCAGAAATTCAATCAATTTTGGCAAATCTTTTACATCTTTTGGTTCTATTGATTTCGTTACAACAGGTTCAAAAATATGCTTTATTAACTCAAATGGTGTAATTATATTTACTGGACTGCAAATTGTTTCTCCAGAAAAAGCATCACCTAATCCAATAACTCCAACAATATTTCCTGATAAACCTTCATTAATTGGTATTCTTCTTGGCCCTCTATAAATAGAAACTTGCTGAACCCTTTCTTTTTTGTGCTGCCCAATTAGGTAAACTTCATCACCACTTTTAAGAGTCCCAGAAAATAATCTCACTGTTGAAACTAAACCTGCATGAGGGTCTGGAACAACTTTTGTAATAATTCCTGCTAAATTTCCATTTGGGTCGCAGTTTACCATCTCTTTTCCAGCTTCACTTTTTTCATCTCCAGTCCATATTTTATTAATTCTATATTTCTGTGCTTCTAAAGGATTTGGAAGATGTTTTATTACTGAATCTAGAACAACTTTGTGCAAAGGAGCAAGTTTTGCTAATTCTTTTTCCTTTCCTTGATCTGTCAATTTAACAATATCCTTGAATGTAATCTTTGTTTTCATCATGTAGGGAACTGAAATAGCCCAGTTTTTATATGCAGAACCAAAAGCAACAGAACCATCATTTACATTTACCAAGAATTTTTCACTGTATTCAGGTTCAGCATATTTTTTAATTAGCTGATTTACCTCTCTTATATACCTTTCAAATCTTTTTTGCATTTCTTCAGGAGATAATTTTAATTCTTTTATTAGCCTGTCAGCTTTATTTATAAAGAGAATAGGTTTTACCCTTTCTTTTAAAGCTTGTCTCAAAACAGTTTCTGTTTGCGGCATTACTCCTTCAACAGCGCAGACCAAAACAATCACGCCATCAACTGCTCTCATAGCCCTTGTCACATCTGCGCCAAAATCAACATGACCGGGTGTGTCAATTATGTTAATTAAATAATTCTGGTTTTCATAGTTATAAACAATAGAAACATTTGCAGAATAGATTGTAATTCCTCTCTCTTGTTCTTGTTTATCAAAATCTGTAAATAATTGTTTTCCAGCCAGTTCTTCTGAGAGCATTCCTGCTCCAGACAACAAGTTGTCAGTCATTGTTGTTTTTCCATGATCTATGTGAGCAGCAATACCAATATTTCTAATGTTTTCTCTATTCCTCATTAATTTCACAATGTCTTCTGCCATAAAATTTTTTTTAATAAAATTTTAAGAGAGCAAAATTGGATATAACTGAGTTTGGATTAAGAGAAGCCAAGTTAAACTGCTTAATTTCCTTTTAGGCAATAGTATGACACAGATGATTTCGGTTTATTTTTTAATTTTAAATTTGTTATAAATGGATAGTATTAGACAGGAAATTAAGTAAGATACTACAATAAAGAATAATAAAATGAATATATCCTCAAGAGTAAATATAGGACCTTGCAGAATAGTTTTGGACAATTCTAATCCATAAAACATCAATGTCCAGTATTCTTCACATTTTGCTCCTACTATTTCGGTGAAACATCCAGCACTTTGTATATGAACTGGTATTGGAAATAAAAAGAATATTACTGCAGTAAGTATGATCTTTTTCCAATCTGGTTCAAAAATTCTTTGATTGTTTCTTTGTTTATCATAATTTTATTGCTTTTTCCATTTTTAAAAACTTCAAAACGATTTTTCTTTACGTAGGACATATTATGGCTATAGTTAAGAATAGTAACCAACCTACATAAACGATAAAATAGATGATCCAGACAATTAACCAAAGTCTTTTTCTCTTTTTAAGTTTAACTCCAGCATACATTCCCAAAAAAATTGCTATAAAAGTTGGAAGAATTAAAGCGAATAAAATACTGAGTAGTGCGAAAGGAGATTCAAATTTTATAAGTCCTGAAAGAATATCTGATCTTCCACCAGGGTACCAATCGTACAAAATAAAAGATAAAACAAATATGACTAAAAATACTGGCAACCATAGATAAATATCAATTTTTCTAAAAAATTCTTTAATCATTTCTTTGTTTATCATAATTTTATCTTTTTTATATGTAAATTTCTAAAACAAAATCACTGAGTAATATTTCGCCTAACAAAATTTACCAACCCAAATCAAAAATTTTCCTGAAAATCAAGCTGGAAACAACTGAAGCAATAACAAAAATCCAGAACCAACTGAGTTTATTTCCTAAAAAAGGTAGGGAGAAAGGCAGGGATAAGAAAACATGGCTAAAGAAAGCGGAGACAAAGAAAAAAGCAACAAAAACAATAATGCTTGAAACCATTGTCGGCTTCATTGTTTGCCCCATCATTTTCTTTTGAAGTTCAAAACTTTTTGACATCAACTCGTTTATTTTATTTGTATCTTGTTTTGATTCTTTCATCTCTTTGTTTATTTTCTTTATTTCAGATTTAAGTGATTTTACTAGATCAACATCTGTAAGTTTTTTTTGGATTATGGTTGAGACTAAAGTAGCTAGAACTGCAACTGTTGCAATTATTACAATAGTAAAGACTTCCATTAATAAAAATATAATTTTAAGTATTTAATGGACTTCAGCAAGGCAATTTTAAAAGTGAAAGAAGCAAACAAAATCCTAATTGTTTCGCATTATGATTGCGATGGTCTGTGTTCTGCAAAGATTTTAAAAACAACATTAAAAAAAGAAGGAAAAGACACAAAAATAAAAATTGTAAAAGAAATTTCAATGGATATAATTAGAGAGATAGAGGAGGAATTTGAAAAAGAGAATTTTGATTTAATCATATTTTCAGATTTGGGCTCACCTTATTTAAGTTTACTTCCAGAAGATAAAGATATCATTATACTTGATCATCATGTTCCAGAAAATATTAAAGTTCCTAAAAATATTATCCTGATAAATCCTTATCTTGAAAATAAAGAACTTTGCGGGGCTGGAATTTGTTATCTTTTTGCTTCTAAAATAGATCAGAATCCAGAATTAATAGATTACGCAATTGTTGGAGCAATTGGAGATAACCAAGCAGAGATTGGGGAAAACAAAAAAATAGTTTTAGAGGCAGAAAAAATCAAGAGATTGAAAATAGAAAAAGGTTTAAAAATTTTTGGTCATGTGAACAGGCCTCTTCACGAATCTTTGAAAAATGCAAATTTTTTTCCTCTAAACACTTACTCAGAAGTTGTGCAATTCCTTTCCGATATAAATCTCAATCAAAATGGAAAAATAAAGAGTTATTATGATTTATCAAAAGAGGAAAAAGAAAAATTGCTTCTTGAGATTATAAAAGAAAGAATTAGAAATAATTTAGAAGAACCGGCAAATATTTTCTCAGATGTTTATATTTTGACAAAGCAACCAAGAGAGTTGATGGATGCTCTTGAATTTTCAACAATTTTAAATGCTTTTGGAAGACTTGAAAGATATGATGAAGCTTTTGAATTGATGGATGGAAAGTTAGAAAAATTAGAAGAAATAATGCTTGAATACAGAAAAAAACTTGCAATTTATCTTTCTTTTGTTGCAGAAAATATGAATAGTTTTCCGCAAACAGAAAATATTTTATTTATAAATGCAAAAGAAAAAATAGATGAAAATATGATTGGAACAATAACTTCTATTGTAATAAATAGTTTAACTAACAAAAAAATTGTTCTAGGATTTGCATATTCTGGAGATATGGTAAAAATCTCTGCAAGGTCAAAAATAGAAAGAGTTGATTTAAATGAAATTGTAAGCAAAATTTGCGAGAAATTAGGTGGAACAGGAGGAGGTCATAAAGAAGCTGCTGGTGGAAAAATTGAAAAATGGAAAGAAGAAGAATTTATTGAAGAATTTAAAAAAATTGTTGAAAGATAATTATTTTCTCTTTTTTCTTGAACATTTTAGAATTGCAAAGTTTATTGGATTCTTTATTTTTTCACAAAGAGGAAGTGGATTGCAGACCCCAATGTCTTTATAAAATAAGTCATTTTTGCAGTTTGGTGGCAAGATTTTTTTGTTCTGTTTTTTGTGCCAGTTTAACTGCGACTTTAAATAATTATCTTTTAATCCAACTTTTCTTCCCCAATCCAAAATTATTTTTTCAACTTCCAACATTGGCCAGTTGCAACTTCTAAGAAAGGTAATTAAAACAAACACGCTTCTCTTCCTACCATCTCTAATTCCGGCGAGAATTCTTTGAATGCATGGAGGAAAACATTCATAACCAATTTTTCTGCTATAAATGACAATATTCCTATTTGGTTTAACTTCTGTTTTTTCTCTTTGTTTTTCATACCAGTCATAAGAATCAACAATTAATTTTGTTGCATCTCCCTTTTCTATTTTTATATCATCAAACTTCACATTTTCTATTTTTGCATTTTCTAAGTTGAAATTTTCTAAATTTTTTGGATTGATTAAAACAGAAACTAATCCGGTTTTTTCATGTAAAGAATAAGGCATCCTAAATAAGTGCCTAACACTCCAATCTTTTTCTATTTCAACAAAATTGAAAGGATCAAGAACTTCAACTGCTTTTTCTTTTGTCAACTCTTTTACTGAACCAGAAAACTCAACTAATTTATTCCACAAATTATCTTTGATTTGCTCTCTTAAAAAAGAACCTAAAATTCTTGGAAGTTCTGGGTATAACATTCTGGTTTCTTTATAATTGATTTCTTTTGGAAAATTCTCAAAAAAAATGCAGAAATGAAAACCTCTCCTTCCAGAGAACTTCAAAAAATAGTTTAAATTATATTTATTCAAAAAATCTCTTACAAGTTTTGCCGCAATTTTTGCTTCTTCAATTCCTTTCTTTGAATCAATGTCAATAACCCAATCAAAACCAATTCTCATATCATCATAGTTTCTTTCATTAATTAATAAAGGATTCTTCCATTTTTCAACAGAGCAGTGAAATGAAACACCTCCAAGTTCTGCTAACTTTAAAACATCTTTTGGATAAAGCAGCATATTAGGTCTTTTAAAATATTGACCCTCAATATTCCTTGCAACAACCTCTCTGTTTTTCCCAAAAGTCCAGAGAATTTTCTGCAGTTTTTCATTTGAATAATATTCTAAAATCTGTTCTTTTGTTAAGACCATAAAAAATCACAAAAGCAAAAACTATTTTATCTCAATTTGTTCTTTTTTGAAACCTTCTTTTATCAGCAAATCTTTCAATTTTTCTTTATGTTCTCCTTGGAGCCAGAGTTCATTGTTTTTTATTGTTCCTCCGCAAGCAAGTTTTTGTTTTAATTTTTTTAGCAGCATCTTTGTGCTAACATTTTTATTATCAATTCCTGAGATTACTGTGATTTTCTTTTCAAATCTTCCTGTTGTTGTGTAAATCACAATTTTTTGTTCTTCCTTTGCAGCTTTTTCACAGACGCAAATATCTTTCGGCAATCCGCAAACTGGACAAATCTCACTCATTTTATTGTAGATTTAATTCTTGCCAATGTCCTTCTAATTTCCCTTAATCTACTTGGATTTTTTACAGTTCCTCCAATTGAAACATTGCTCCTCTCCTTAGCCAACTCTAATTCCAGTTCTCTCATTTTTTTAAGAACTTCTCCCTTTGGCATTTTTAAAATTTCTTTATATCTTAGTATTGCCATAATATTATTTGTTTAAAGTATATAAAATACTATCTTCTCCCCTGTCTGGATTTTGGCCTAAATTTTGAATATCCGCAATTTCTGCAGTGTATTTTCCCAGTTCTTATCTTTTGCGGATTTGCTCTCATTTTGTGCTTGCATTTTAGGCATACAAATACATTTTCAAATAATCTTTTGTAAACTGCTCCGGATACTTTTTTTCCTCCCATAAATTCTTTAGGAAGTTAAAAATTTAATAAACATAACCTATTATAATTCCTCCCTCATTTTTCAATTCTCTGTCTGTGATTACTTTGCTTTTAGGAGCAGAAACAAGCAAAAAACCAACATTTTCTCCTGGCAAATATCTTGCTCTAAATTTTACAATCTCATTTTTCTTGAAGGAGTGTCTTGGCTTTACAACCTTCAACTCATTTATTTTGCCTTTAAGTTTTACAAGCAGTTCCTGATAGTTATTTCTCATCAAAACATCATAACCCTCTATATAGCCCTTCTCTTTTAAAACATTTAAAATGTTTTTGACAAGATTGCTGCTTCCTATAATAACTTCTTTCTTTCCCGCATTCTCTGCATTCTTTATACTTGAGAAAACATCCGCCAGCAAGTCGTGTCTCATAAAAATAGATTAAAATAATTTATGAGTTTAATTCTAAAAACTTAGATAAAATTCTATGGTTATTTTTCATACTTTGCAATTAAATACCTTCCTTAAAATTAAAAAATAATTAAAATAATGCCCTGTGGTAAAAAAAGGAAGAGGAAAAAAATAAAAACTCACAAATTAAAAAAGAGAAGGAAAAAAATGAGGCATAAGAAGAAATAGTTTAAATATTAGGTGGAGATAAAAAAGAATTATAACTCCCGATAGTTAATCTATATGTGCCTCCTTGATAAGAAAGCTATTTAAAATTTGTTTCTTTTAAGTAGTTATGGTAAAAATTATTCGTATACCAGAATCCACCATGGGCTATGATGAGCCTATAAATGATTTTCAAATAATTATTGATACTCCATATTTTCAAAGACTAAGACATATTAAACAACTTGATTTGGTTTTTGAAATATATCCTGGTGCTACTCACACAAGGTTTGAACATTCCATCGGTACATTGCATCATGAAAGAAATATATTAGATCGTATAGAAAAAAATACTGGCTATATTTTTGACAAAGAAGAGAAAAAGACGACCCAACTCGCTGCATTAACGCATGATATTGGTCATACTCCATATAGTCATGCTGCCGAATTTGTTTTGATGGAGTTTGGTGAACCGGATCATGACACAAAAAATGTAGAAATAATCAAAGAAATGGAGAAGGATATAAACAATATACCCAATATTGATTTTGATTTACTATTAGAAATTTTTGAAAGAAAAAATCCGCTTTATAAAACTATATGGGGATTAGTTGGTGCCGATGTCTTAGATTATATAACCAGAGATGCTAACAGGATTGGCAGATCTATAAGCACAGATACGGAGAGAATAGAAACTTATGCGTACTTTGATGGAAAAGAATATGGCATCGAAACTAAAGCCAGCGGTAGCGTAAAAGAGCATATAGATTCTTATCTAACTATGTATACTGAAGAATATAACAGAAAAGCAGCCTCATTCTGGAAAGGTATAATCAGAAGAGGTATATACGAAGCATGTGAACAAGGAAAAATAAAGCCAAAAGAAGTATGGCAAATGACAGATACCGAACTAGAGTGCGCTTTAATACATTCTGGTGGTGTGGCTAAAAAAGCATATGAAAAAATTAGAAATAGAAATGAGTCAAAAGCGTTTTTGACTATAAAACTTGAAGGTATGAGTTCGCAAGAAGAAACACGCGGAAAACCAATAAGAGTTTTTGAAATGCCAGAAAATGAATTAATGAATATAGTTTCGTATTTTGGAGAAAGCATTGATAATGTTGTTAAATTTGAAAGAGATGTTGAGAGAGAGTTGAGTCTTGAACCAGGGTCAGCAACTCTTGCCGAGATGCCACATTTAAGTATGGTAAAGGCAAAAGATGTGCCACTATACAATATGGATAATGGATGGACATCTCTTTTTAAAGAGATAAATGGACTAAAAGAAATTTTTGATATGGCTGTCCAAAGAAAATATGCATTGCGTGTCGGAGTTTCGAAACCTTACAGAAAAAGGGCTTTTGAGCAAAGCGATAAAATCATCGAGTATCTAAAATCTTTTATTTAGTTTAAATTATGACAGTGTAATAATTTATAAATTAAATCTGCTTTGAAGAGTTTAGAAAATTCCCTGTGGCAAAAAAAGGAAGAAGAAATAGTTTAAATGTAGGTGGAGATAAAAAAACTAAAAAATTAAGATTAATTCTTAAACCAATACATTCCTGCAACAGTTCCTCGCTATATTAGGCAATTTCTTGACTTTTTATTTAAGTTAAAAAATTATAACAGTGTAATAATTTATAAATTAACCAGCTTTAAAAAGTTGAGAATTGAAATTATAACACTGTAATAATTATTCACTCTAACAGAAAGATAATACCAAACAAACCCCAATCTAAAAGTTATCTAAATACTTATTTTTTTAAAATAATCTCATAATTCCGACCTTTTCTCTTTCTCTCAATTAAACCTCTTTTTTCCAAAGATTTTGCTATTCTGCTTGTCTGTGCTTTAGACATGTTAATTTTTCTGGAAATTTTCTTTTGAGATATTTTATCTTCTTCTGACAATGCCTCTAAAAACTTTCTCTCATCTTCTGTCAGACCATAATCTAAAATTTTTGTCTTTCTTTTGAAAAATATAAAAATAAAAAACATTGCTAAAATTGTAAGAATAGTAAAAACAAGAACAATAAACTGGTCAGATCTCAAGGCTTTCTCGTAAAATATTGAAACATCATAAACTTCTCCAAGTCTTGGAGTAGTATTCCACTCTATATAAATATTCCTGCCGTCTGTTTTTTGCACTCCATTGACAGGATAATAAGGTGGTTGGGTTAAATTTCCCTTCTCTTTTAAGATATATCCTTTTGGAAGGAAAATCTTTAAATTAAAAAAATCTGTTGGCGTAGAAATAATATACCTGTCTGAAAAAATATTATAATCTTTATATTGTGTTATTAGGCCAAAATAATTAAATTTAATTGATATTCTGCTGGTATTTAGATTTGTGCAAGAAATTAAAGTTCCTGCCCCTTCATATTTCCATTTACAATTTTTTGATTCATCAATTTGCAAATCCATTACCCTGTGAATAATGTAATAGTTAAATCTATCAATACTTGCATGAAAACTAATATTTATCTCTTCTTCTATCATTCTGTTATCCTGAATCTTTACGGTAATCTCATAATTGCTATATTTTGTCGGTAAATCCCCTAAAATAGGGGTAACAAGCAAAAAGAGAGCTAATAGACAAATAATCTTTCTCATAACTAAATTTTTAAAATGCTTAATCTATTTATTAAATAATTTTTTATTAATTTATGGTCACTAAAAAAATGAAGAAGAGTGATGCAGAGATAAATTTAGAAAAAGTCTTGGAGCAAAGAAAAGCTGTGATTAAAGTTGTTGGAATAGGTGGTGCAGGAAATAACACGGCTACAAGACTTATAGAGAATAATGTAACAGGAGTAGAAGTTATTGGTATAAATACAGATGCGCAGCAATTATTATATTGTAAAGCGGATAAGAAAATATTATCTGGGAAAAATCTCACAAAAGGTCTTGGAGCAGGGGCAGACCCTAAGGTAGGAGAAGAAGCTGCAAAAGAGAGCAAGCAAGAGATAACAGAAAGTTTGAAAGGAGCAGATTTGGTTTTCGTTACCTGCGGTTTAGGAGGAGGAACAGGGACAGGAGCAATTCCAGTTGTTGCTGAAATATCAAAAAAGTTAGATGCTTTGACAGTAGGAGTTGTAACATTGCCTTTCACAATGGAAGGAAAGCAGAGAACCAATAATGCTTTGATTGGACTAGAGAAATTAGAAAAAAATGTAGATACCTTGATTGTGATTCCTAATGACAAACTTCTTGAAATAGTTCCAGAAGTTTCAATAACTACTGCATTTAAAATAGCTGATGAAATTTTAGTCAATGCTGTAAAAGGAATTACAGACTTAGTTACAAGACCAGGACTTGTGAATTTGGACTTTGCTGATTTAAAGTCAGTGATGAAAGATAACGGTTTGGCAATGATAGGTTTTGGTTCAAGTAATACAGAAAACAGAGGGTTAGAATCTGTTGAAAGAGCATTAAACAATCCTTTGCTAGATGTTAATATAGAAGGAGCAAAAGGAGCATTGATAAACATCTCTGGAGGAAAAGATATTACAATAAAAGAATGTCAAGAGATCGTTGAGAGAGTTTCTTCAGTACTAGATCCAGATGCAAAAATAATTTGGGGTGCAGTTATAGATAAAGAACTTGGAGATGTTGTAAAAACATTGGTTGTAGTTACAGGAGTAACTTCACCGCAAGAATATATAAAAGGAGAAAATTATAAAGAAATAAGAAAGAAAGAAGTTGAAAAAGTTCTTGGAGTGGAAGTGGTTGAATAAATGAGAGTAGAGAAATTAATAGTGGATTTAAATTGAGAGTATAGACTAGAATATTTCTTTTAAGTTTTTATTTAGGTTAAAACCAAAGTTTTAATTTTATAATTTTCAATCAGATTTAATATTCTCCATAATTCTCAGAATAAATTCATTTATTTTTTCTCCTCTGTAACCCAAATCACCGCCCTGATTAAAACCTCTCTTTATGCTTCTAAATCCTTTTTTTGGATTCGGCAAATTGAAAATTAATTTTTTAATTTCACCAGACTTTTTTACAATTTTTTTTGGCTTTTTTTTGCTAATTAATTTGTTTAATATTTCTTCTTTTATTTCTCCGTAAGTTATATAATCCTTAACTTTTTTAAGCATTCCTAAATTTGATTTGTTATTTTCTAAAACAACACAATGATTTTTTCTCCTTAGTCCTAACAAACACAGAGTATCCTCTACTTCTTTCCTAACATTCCATTTCCCCCTTAGTCTGACTGCAACAATTTTTTCCATATAATTAAATTTTAAAAAAGAATTAAGCAAACTCTAAAACAGATTATTGACAAAATTCTTTATTTCTTTTAACTCTTTTAAGTTAAGACTTGCAACTTTTTTGTTTATTTCAAAATTTTCAAGAAATCCTTTTGCCTCTCTTTTTGTAATATTTCTTGAGAATTTTTTTCCTGCTTTTATAATTGCCTCTCTTAAAGCATTCTTTGTTTTCTTGTCTTTCTGTTTTATAAATTCCTGGAAAATTGCCTCTTTAAAATTCTTGCATTTTTTCAACTTTAGCAAAACAATATTTGACCAAATTCTTGGCTTTGGATAAAAACAAACAGGGCTAATATCTCCGCATACTTTTATTTCAAAAAAAAGATTTGAGATTAAAGAAAGTTTTGTTGTTTTTTCACCAATAATTATTTTAACAAAATTTTTTGGGAGTAGCAAAACAGCAAGTTTAAAATCTTCATAGATTAGACGCTGGATTAATGGCTCTGAAATAGAATAAGGCATGTTTGAGACAATTTTATCAAAATTCGGAAAATTTATCTTCAAGGCATTGCCAAAAATTGGTTTTAGTTTTTTGTTATTTATTTTTTTCAACTCTGAAAATAATTTCTCATCTTTTTCTATTGCATAAACAACTTTGGCTTTATTCAAAAGCAACTTTGTCAAATTTCCTTTTCCGGCACCAATTTCCAGAACAACTTCATTTTTCTTTATTTTGGCTAACTCTACAATTCTAAGTAGAACTTTTCTGTTTGTAATAAAGTGCTGATCCAATTTCATTATTTATTCCATGCTTTTTATCTTGTCAATTTCGTCTCTTAAAATTGTTAACTCTTTGTTTAAATCTGAAATCACTTCATCCAATTTTTCCATCTCCACTTGGCTTTCTCTTCTACCTTCTAATTTCAATCCTTTTGGCTTTAACAAACCCGAATACAACTTTGAAGCAGTTGAGCTTGCTTTCTGATACATTTTGCTTAGTGCAGAGAGATTATTTGCTCTAATTTTCTCCAACTCATTTGATAACTCAAACAACCTAGACATTCCTTTTAGATAATTCTCCAAGTTTTCAAGAGTCTCTAAAGTCTCTTTGTATTTGCCAATTCTAACAAATAAAGGTGCAAACTCGCTTTTATACATTTCTTCTTCAGATATATCTGGTTTTGATTTTTGTGTTGTTGGAATCTCTTTTATAGTTTCTTTGCTTATATCTTTTTCTATTTTAATTTCTTTTTTAGATGTTTTTTCTTTTTTTACTAATTCCAAAACTGCTTCCTCTATATTTTGATAGGAATATCCTTGCTCTCTTAAAATAGAGTAAATTTCATCTATTGTCTTTCCTTCTTCATGTAATTTTTTAATTTTACTAAACAATTCTTTTTTAAATTCTTCTTCTCTTTCTTTTACTTTTTCTAATTCTTCTTCACTTACTTTTTCTTGACTTGGTTTTTTTAAATTTTCACTTTCAGGTTTATTCTGGTGAGTTACAAGTTTTGTAGGCTCTTCTTCAAATGGCGAAGTATAACCAGGACCTAAATCTTCCGCTGTTGGAAGTCTCCTTCCAGTTGCCATTTCCTTCAATTCTCTGACAAATTTATTATCTTCCATAAACAAAATTCTTTTTTAAATAATAAATCTGTTAAAAAAATATTTGTCTCGTTATTTATAGTTAATAGATTAATTAATAGCCCTATAAGATATACTATTTTTACCATTATTAAGAATAATATTCAAATCTGCACTACACCATATTAGTAAAGTTTTTAAAAAACCAATTTTTTTAAATCTCCTACTTGATAATTTTACAATCATTTTTCTATCAAAATACATTTTTGCACCAATTTCTCTCAATTTTTTTGAGAGAGCAAAATCTTCACATATTACTGCAGGAAATCCTCCAACTTTCTTTAGCAATTCTTTTTTATATGCTGAGTTATTTCCAGATAAATAAAAAAATATCAATGAAATGTCCCCAAAAAATTTCAGTAAAATAGGTTCAAAAAAATTAAGTAAAATTCTCAGCTTTGTATAAAAATCGTACCATTTTCCATAATACACGGGTCCATATACAACATCATATTTTTGTTTAAAATTCTCCATTATTATATCAATCCAGCCTTTGCAAGGAATAGAATCGGCATCCAAGAATGCAACAATTTCTCCTTTAGCAATTTTTAATCCTTTATTTCTTGCTGGAGCAATTCCCTCTCTCTTTTTTTCTATTAAAATTTTATTTGTATATTTCTTTGCAATATCTAAAGTAGAATCACTACTATTACCATCTACTATAATTATCTCATAATCTTCATATTTGCAATTTACCAAAGATTTCAAACATCTTTCTATATATTTTTCTTCGTTATAAGTAGGAATAACAATAGAAATCATAATAATTTTTTATACAATTCAAGCAATTTTTTTCCTGTGTTTTCTATAGAATATTGCTTTATCATTTTCTTGCTGTTATTTGAAAATTTTTCAATCAATTTTTCATTGCTAATTAGTTTTGTAATTTTTACTGCTAAATCTACGGAATTTCTCGGCTTTGCAACAAAACCATTAAAACCATCTTTTATTACATCCTTTGCACCGCACTTATTTACCCCTATTATTGGCAAACCAAAAGCCATTGCTTCTAGAAAAGTTATTGGATGAACTTCGCTATCAGAAGGGGAGACAAAAATATCTGCACTATTGTATATAGAATATAAAATTTCATCTTTAACATATCCAAAAAATTTTACATTTTTTAATTTAATTTTTTTTGCAAGTTCTTTATATTTTTTTAAGTAAGGCCCAGAACCAACCAAAGCAAGGAATACATCTTCATCTTCAAGATATTTCATACTCTTTAGCAGAATATTTACTCTCTTCTCAAAACTCATTCTTCCAACAAATAAAAGCAACTTCTTATTCTTTGGAATATTATATTTTCTAATGTCTATTTTTTCTGTTTTTTTTATTTTCAGATTTATTCCATTCGGAATGCATACAACATTTTTTACACCACAAGATTCTATATATTTTTTTATCTCATTTGAAGGCACAATAGTATAATTCAACCTTGAATAAACAAATTTTGTATATCTGTTTACAGGGTGGCCTGAAAGTTTTTTTATAATATCTTGAAACTTTCCTTTTGTAATATACGGAAAAAATTCAGGAAGTAAAGTATGATAAGTTCCAACTATTGGAATAGAAAAACGCTTTGACATAAGGCTCCCTATTATTCCCATTATAGCAGGTGTTTGAATATGAATTATATCAAATGGCTCCTCTTCAAAAATTTTGCTTATATTTTTTAATCTTGTCATCGGAATTCTATATCCCTTATACAAATAAAAAGGTATTGACCAAACTTTTACGATTTCAAAATTTGTTGAAAGTTTTCTTATTTTAAATTTTCCTGTTCCCGGAGCAAATATTGTTATTTTATGACCTCTCTTTACAAAAAAATTGGAAATCTCCTCTATATGTGTTACAACCCCATTTATCTGTGGTTTGTAAGTGTCTGTAAACATTGCAATTTTCATAATCTATTGTAAAACAGACTTATAAACTTTATTTAATTTCTCAATTTGATCCTTTAAATCATATTTTCTTTTTACAAGTTTTCTCGCATTACACCCCATTTTATTTAAATCCATATTTTTGATTTCTTTTATTGCTTTTGAAATTTCTTTAACTTTTGTTCCGCAGAGAATACCGCAGTCCTCAAGAATTTTTTCTTCTCCTCCAAAGTTTGAAACTATCACAGGCTTCCCGCAACTCATCGCTTCCAGCACTGTATAAGGATGTCCTTCTAAGTGTGATGGAGAAGCAAAAACATCTATTGAGTTATAAAATTTTACTGAATCTCTAACAAATCCCAAAACTTTTAATTTCTCGTTTTCCATTTTTTTAAGTTTCTCATATTGAGTTCCAGTACCTGCAATTACAAGATTTGCTCTTGCTTTTTTGCATGCAGTAACCAAGGAAGAAATATTTTTCTCTATATGCAATCTTCCAAGATAACCAACAGTAAAATCTTTAAAAAATCTTTTTGCTTTTTTCTTTTTGAATTTGTTTGTATCCACACCATTCGGAATAACTAATAGATTGTCACCAACAATATCTTCAATAACTTCTTTCTGTTTAGTTCCAACAACAATAAATTTTTTTGAAGTTTCTTTATAAAGTCTTGCTATCAATCTCATATAATTTTTTGAAAATACAGAAAGAACATTCTCTCCAACTGGTGTATGAAAAGTGTTTATTATTGCCGGCTTTTTATTCATTTTCTTTGTTAAAGAAGGGATTAATAATTCCAAAGAATGCGTTGCATGGTGAATATGAAAAATATCACAACTTTCCATCTCCTTCTGCAATAGTTTTATTCCTCTACTTATACCATAACTCCCATCATAAAAATCAAATATTACTTCAGAAGTTACGAGTTTTGCTTTAAAATGATTTAAGAGATATTCTAAATGAGTTCTGATACCTCCTCTCAATCTTGCATAATATTTTATTTCCATAATTTCTTTATGTGATTTAAAAGTTTTGTTCTTTTCCCAACCCAAGTTATTTTACCTTTCTTTATTGTTCTATAAATTTCTTCTTCTTTTTTATTGCAATTCAAAAAATTTTTTGCATTTTCCAACTCACTTGCAAAATGGGCATCTGAAGCAGCAATTCCTGGAATATTGTATTTAGCAGCAAATTCTTGTGCTTTCTTATTGCTTTTGTTTGAAAGACATCTGGAATTAAAAACTTCTATTGCATCAATTTTTTTTATAATTTCTTTCATTTTCTCCTCACCTAAATTATTGCCAATTGCATTCCTATATTTATCAAAAGGATGCGGCAAGACAACAAACAGGTCTTTAGATTTTGCCTCATCTAAAATCTCAAATAAATCTCCTTTCAAGTTCTTCTCATACCCAAAAATAACAATATCCCCATATTCTGTTTTTATCTCTTGCCCTACTAAAACTAAAATGTCTTTCGCCAATTTTTTTGTTTGTATTCCTCCTTCTGTGGTGTTGTGATCGCAAATTCCAAGAACATCAAACTTTAGTTTCTTTGAAATTTTTAGAATTTCAGATGGCTCTAAATTTGAATCATAGGAATATTTTGTATGTATATGAAAATTTGCTGTTATCATCTTAATAACTCTAAAACCTCTTCACTATCAACCCTTTTTCCATACTTCTTCATTATTTCACTTATTGCTTTTTCTTTATATTTCCTTTTATATTCTTCAACAATTTTTATAAGTTCTTTTCCAGAAATTCGTTCAAGACCTCTTATACTTTTATTAACTAAAACATCTAAAATTGCTTTTTTTGTTATCTTCTTTTTTTCAAGCAATCCAAGGACAAATTTAAGGTCTTTTTTATTTATTTTTTTACCTTCTCTTTCCAAATATTTTTTTGTATTTAAAATAAGGTTCGCAATTATCTTTGGCTCAACCTTATATTTCAATAATTCTTCAAACAATTTTAAATCTTTGCTCATTGCAATTTGCTCTGCAAGTTCTTTGTTTAGCCCGAGTTTCTGGAATTTTTGTGCTTTTTCTTCTAAGGTCTCCGGGATTTCTATTTTTCTTAAATAATCTTCAATTTCTATCTTTGGCAAATCTGTTTCCGGATACATTCTTGCAGCTCCTGGGAGTTCTCTTCCATATCTTGTGTTTACTCCTTCAGCAAACCTTGTCTCTTCTGGCACCCCTTTCTTTAAAAACAAAATTCTTTCCTTTATTAATTCTAAAGACCTATCGCAATTTTTTCCGCCAATTAGTAGAAACAAATCTTTATTTCCTATATTTAACTCTTTTTTTAAATTTTTAATTTCTTCTTGACTTAAACCATATTTTTTAAGGTCTTCGTCTGAATGAATAATTCCTTTAATTCCAAAAAATTTTGCATAATTTGAAATTTCTTTTCCCAGAGTTAGATTTCCGCATTTCTTTTTGAATAATCCAGAAAACTCTTTTATTTTTAAACAAATAATTTTTGTTTTTGACAACTCTTTTAATATTCTGCTGTTTGATTTCTTAAACAAATCCGTTACTTCTCTCTGCTCAAAATTTATTTTTTTGTTCTTTAGAAGATTTTTTATTGAAATCAAATCTAACTGCCTTTTAACTTCATTTTCAACAAGTTTATTAAGATTCCTCAAATCCTGAAAACCCTTTATTTCAATTCTTGCCCCTTCTTTTATGGATATATTTACATCTTGCCTTATTGTTCCAATCCCTCTCTGAACTTTTAAACTTCTTAAAATTAATCCTATTTTTGAGGCATATTCTTTTGCCTGCTCTGGATGCCAAATTTCAGGCTCACAGCTTAATTCAATTAGAGGTATTCCAAGTCTATCTAATCTATAATGTATCTTATTTCCTTCTTCTCTAATTTTTGTTGCGCTTTCTTCCTCAAGTTCCAATTCTTTTATATGAACTTTTCCAAATTCTGTTTCAATATAAGAATTTTCATTTCCAATTGCAATTAAAACCGTTCTTTGATATCCGGCTGTATTGCTCCCATCAATAACAACTTTTCTCATTATTTGAAGTTCATCCGGAATTTGCATCTTTAACATTTTTGCCAACTGCAAACTAATTATCAGAGCTTCTTTATTTAACTCTCTTGGAAATTGAGAGTCTGTTTCAACTGAGCAGCAATTTTCATAGAAATGATAAACAAATTCTTTTCCTCTTAAAAATTCTTGCATTGCCGCCTTATCTACTTCTCCAATTTCACTTGTTGTAGGCCTTAGTTTTCTTTTAAATTCAAAAACAGATTTTTCATTTTCTTTAATTTCTGCTGGGCAATTACAGAATAATTTTGTTTTTGTTGCCAATCTTTGATGGATTTCAATACCGACTTTTAAACCTAATTTTTTGTAATCAATCATAAAAAAAATAAAAAAATTATTCTAATCTTGGATTTACTGCTATTGTTGTCTCTCTTGTTATTTCATAGTTATATTCTGCAATTACTTTTATAGACATTACTATTTCATCAGAAGCAGAACTTGTTACCCTTAATTTGAAATCACAAGTACCCTCTTTGCCACCTCTTAAATACACTCCATCTTCACAATCAGAAGCATCCACTATTGACACTCCAGCAGCTTCAACAGAAGGAGTTACCTTATCAACAACATAATGATAAGTATTTGTGTCATATCTCACATTTCCATTACCTACATTTTTAATAACTAGAGTAACTGGTACATCCCGGCTTCCTGAAGATGGAATTATTATTACATCTTCTACTCTTACTTCTACATGAATTGGTGCATTACTATTTTGTATATTCTTTACTGTTGGCAATGGTTCTCCTCTTTCCATCAAAGCTATTCTTCTTCTATCTGAAATTGCATACATTTTCGCGGTTGTTGTTGTGGTATAGTTATAACTTATCTTTACTCCAGCCTGATAAATCTCTGGTTCTACTATCTTTTCTGAAGGTGAATTAACATTATTCCACTTTACAGTGCAACTTCCTCCTTCTCTGTTTATTTCTGGATTAGGTGGTTCTAATTCACTTACAGAACAATCCCGTTCACCACTATAACCATCCCAAGCAAGCAAGTATGGCTTCCCTTTTATATTTGTTGCCTTTGAATCTCCAATATTCTTTACTCTTGCTTCAATAGCGAGTTGCTGATTAGATACAACATATTCTAAATCTGGACCAAAATACTCTATTATTAATCCCTGTGTTCCTGCTGCTGTAGTTTGTTTTTCTCCACCTCCACCGAAAGGCATTGTACAACCACTGACCAAAACCACTAAACTCACTAACAAAAGTGCTAAAATCTCTTTATTCATATATTTATTATATTTTATTATTTAAATACTTATAATTTTACAATATTTAAAAATACCAATTCTTAATTTATGCTGGGGTGGCCGAGTGGTTAAAGTTTTCTTTTCCTTTAAAAAAGGTTTGAGCAATGAACTTCCACAATAAGGCGCATGCCTGCTAAGCATGTTCCCATCTGGGAACCTGGGTTCGAATCCCAGCCCCAGCGTTTACTCAATTTATGTCTTTATTTCTACTGTTAGTTTATTTTTATTTTTAAATTTATGAGAATTGCATCACCTGAACTGATTAGAGATTTAATCTCAAAGGGAGAAAGGATAAGTTCTAGAAAGCTGTTAGAATACAGAAAAATAACCTCTGATGTTAATAAAATAAAAAAAGCAAATGGCAGTTGTTATTTATCCCTAGGAGAGACAAAAGTTATTGTTGGTGTAAAGTTCGGTTTAATGGAACCATATTCGGATACACCAGATGAAGGAGGTTTGGTTGTCTCTGTAAACTACACACCAATTGTTTGGAAAGACATGCCATCAAACGCAGATATAGAAATAAGCAGAGTTTTGGATAGAAGTATCAGAGAGAGCAAGATGCTTGATTTAAAGGAGTTCTGCATCTCTCCAGGAAATCAATCTTTTCAAATATTCATAGATTGCTATGTTCTGAGCTATGATGGAAACTTGCTTGATGCTCTAAATTTAGCAGCAGTGAAAGCATTAATGAACACAAATATGCCAATAGTGAAGGAAGGTAAAATAACAAACTCAGATAAAAAAATTAATATTAAAACTGTTCCTGTTATTGTAACAATCTCAAGAATAAATGATAAATATCTTGTTGATTTAGACAGATTGGAAGAAGAGAGTGCTGATTTTTCTGTTTCTATTTCATATTTGAATGAGAATACAATTTGTGCAATGCAAAAAACAGGAATTGAAGGAATAGGAATGAAGGAGATTTCAAAAATTTTTGAAATTGGTGCTGAGAAACAGAAAGAATTAAGAAGGATTTTAGAAGTAAAAAATTAGAATCAATAAAGAAGAGTTTGGGGCGTAACTGAAGTTTCTTGATTTGTTTCTGAAACCAAATCCTTGTTTACATAAATTTTTGCATTTGTTCTTATTGCAATTGCAACGCCATCACTAGGTCTAATATCTATTTTCTTTGAAAATATGAACTGTTTTAAAGTTAGTTCAGCATAATAAGTTCCTTCAACTAACTTAGTTATCTTTAAATTACTCACGCTTATTCCAAATTTTCTTAGTGATGATACAAATATGTCATGAGTTAGAGGTCTTTTAGTTGATTTATTATATAAACCAAATTCTATTGATTCTCCCTGTTCTTTTGTTGTATAAAAAGAGAACTCATGATAATTATTTGAAAGAATAACTAAAGTTCCTCCATCAGTATATTTTACTTCTTTAACATGCATTTCTTCGTAGTTTTCAAAACTTGTCTGCTTTGGAATTAAAAGGAAAATAATCAACAGCAGAACAAAAATTATAATAATTTTATTGAGTTTTATCTCTTTTTTCCTTTTCATTATAATCTTCTTCCTCTTCTCCCTCCTTTTCTCCTCATATAACCATGAATTATTGGGGTTACATCCTCAATAATATTTACTTTTAATCCGCTTTTAGATATTGCTTTGATTGCAGGTTGGACACCTTTTCCAACAGATAATTGCCTATGTCCTCCAGGAGCCCTTATTCTTATACTAACCTCGGTTATTCCTTTTTCTTTTGCTTCAGATACTGCTTTTTGAGCCACAAGCATTCCTTGAAATGCTGCACCTTTTAATCGATCTGCTTTAGTAACCATACCACCGGAAACTCTTGATATTGTCTCTGCTCCAGTAATATCTGTGATATGAACAATGGTATTATTATCACTTGAGTAAATATGAACTATCCCTTTTTTTCCGGCTGCCATAAAATTAATTTAAAAATATTTATTATATGAATGCTAAGGAAATTGCTGCTAAAAACAGGGGTTTGGAATCTGGTCATAGAGGATGTGCTGGATGCGGAATTCCAATTTTGATTAAACAAGTTTTGTCTGCTGTAGATAATGTTGTTGTAGCAACGGGAACTGGTTGCTTAGAAATTATAACAACCCCCTTTCCTTTTACGAGTTGGCCTGTCCCTTGGATTCATAATGCTTTTGAAAATACTGCTGCAACAATTTCTGGGGTTGAAACAGCCTATAAAGTTTTGAAAAAGAAAGGAAAAATAAGCAAAGAAATAAAATTTTTGGGAATTGCTGGAGATGGTGGCTCATATGATATTGGATTGCAATCCTTATCAGGAATGCTTGAGAGAGGGCATAATTGTGTTTTTTTGTGTTATGATAATGAAGCCTATCAAAATACAGGAAATCAGAGAAGTTCTGCAACACCATTAGGAGCAGGAACAACAACAACTCCGGTAGGAAAAATAAAGCAAGGGAAGGAGGAATATAGAAAAGATTTAGCAAAGATTGCAATAGCCCATAATATTCCTTATGTTGCACAAACTTCTATACATGATTATTCTGATTTAACTGAAAAAGTAAAGAAGGCTTTTAAAAACACACCTGCGGTTATTGTTGCATTGGAACCATGCCCAACAAACTGGAAATTTGATTCAAGTTTAACAATAGAAGTTGCAAAAAAAGCAACAGAAACCTGTTTCTGGCCTCTTTATGAATATGAAAACGGAAAATATAAAATTAATTACAAACCAGCAAAAAAATTGCCTGTAGAAGAATTTTTAAAATTGCAAGGGAGATTTAAACATTTGTTCAAACCAGAGAATAGAAAGATAATTGAAAAAATACAGGAAAATGTTGATAAAAATTGGGAAGAATTGCTTAAACTTGAAAAACTCTAAATTAAATTTTAATATATTTTTATCCTTAACTGAGCGTGTCTAAAAATTAATGAATATTAGGAAGCATTCAGTAATACACTATTGGGAGAAGAAACTTGATAAAGAGTTTATAGAGATTATGATTGGAGAGATAGGTAGAAAGATAGAAGAACTGGTAGATTATAGGTTCTCAGTTTTAGATTCTACAAAGTTTACAAGTTGGAACACTAATTTAACAGAGTTCCATCTATTGATAAGAGTAGGAGAAAAAACTGTTTATCCTTCTAACATTTTATTTGGTTCTGAAAGTCCAAGAAGAGTGAGTAAAAAGATTTTAGTATCTGGAAGAAGACTGGTTTGGAGATAGGCTCAAAGTTAGTAGAGAAGAAGTTATGAGAGTTAGGATTGGAGCTAGAATCATAGGTTATTTAGCTAAGATTTATATCAGATATTCTTTTTTACTCTTAGTTTTTAGGAATTTTTAGACACATCCGAATTAAGATTAAAAATTTATTTATCTTAATATCACAAGGTTTTGCTTGTTGGGAAAACTCATTTGTACAATTTACCCAAGATTTCCGACGTTTTCCCCCCTTACAGTCTTTCTATACTCAGAGCTTCTTTCCCCCCA
>Ga0190304_1000239_pt1 | contig 25540 bp, 19 predicted proteins | sample 48700712_MG_FD_161670 | JGI IMG/M metagenome (GOLD analysis project Ga0190304, IMG submission 161670) | Hydrothermal vent sediment bacterial communities from Southern Trench, Guaymas Basin, Mexico - 4870-07-1--2_MG | ecosystem: Environmental > Aquatic > Marine > Hydrothermal vents > Sediment ...
TTTATCTCCTGATAACATTTCCAACTTGCCCTTTTGGATAACCTTCTGGTATAGGTTTTGACCATACTTTTGCATTTTCAATCACTCTATTCTCTTCTATGGTCTCATTGTCTCCAATAACGCTGTTTACTATTTTTGCACCTTTCTTTATAATGCTATTCTCTCCAATGACTGAATTTAGAACTGTAACATTTTCTTCTATTTTGACCTTATCAAAGATTACAGAAGATTCAACAGTTGCCCCATCTGCAATAAAAACCTCTTTTCCAATAGATGAACTTCTAACTGTTCCATTTATCTTACTATCCTTTCCAACCACATTTTCTCTTTTCTCCTGCTGCAATAAAAGTTTGTGAACTCTAAGGTAACTCTCTATCCTCCCGACATCAATCCAATATCCTGAGATACGGTAACCGTAAAAGGCGTTAGTATCCTGTATTATTTTAGGAAAAATCTCCTGCTCCATTGATACCAATCTGCCAGTATCAATGTAATCTAATACAAGAGGTTCAAGACAGTAGGCTCCAGCGTTTATGAGATTAGAGGGTGCCTCTTCTGGTTTGGGTTTTTCAATAAATGATGTTATCCTACCATCTTCCTTTATCTCAACTACTCCAAACTCCGATACATTCTCAACAGGCCATAGGGAGATGGTAGTTGCTGCATTAGTTTTTCTGTGAAAATCTATCATATCTTTCAAATTAAGAGATGAGATGATGTCGCTGTTCAAAACAACAAATGTGCCTGTTATATGCCTCTCTGCAAACTTTACAGCTCCTCCTGTTCCAAGAGGTTTTGGCTCATCATTTACTACAATCTCTCTACCAACATCATTTTCCTTGAAATACCTTTCAATCTGATCCTTTCTGTAGTTTACTGCAAGTACAACCTTGTCAATTTCCTTGGGCAGAGAATCAATGAGATAGGAAATCATAGGTTTGTTTAATATAGGCAACAGAGGTTTAGCTCTCGTGTACGTAAGTGGAGTTAATCTTGTTCCAAAACCTCCTGCAAGTATTATCGCTTCCATATCTATCCTGTCCTCCCTATCATTTTCTTAAACTCTTTTTCATCAATAATCTTTAAACCAAGTTTCTTTGCCTTACCATACTTTGATCCAGGATTTTCTCCTACAACGACAAAATCGACATTCTTGCTTACACTACTTGCCGCTCTACCACCGAGTTCTTCAACTAATCTTTTTGCTTCTTCTCTACTGAAGGATTGAAGTGCACCAGTGAAAACAAAAACCTTTCCACTTAATATGCCTTTTTTCTCTTCTACCTTCGCGACAGTAGCCTTTACTCCAAACTTTTTCATCCTCTCTATCTCTTCCCTATTTATCTTCTCTCTAAAGAAGGACACTATGCTATCTGCTGTTTCTGGTCCCACTTCATGTATTTCAAGCAAGCTCTCCCTACTTGCGTTCATAAGGGCATCAAGTGTCTTGAAATGCTCCGCAAGCACCCTTGCCATGTGCTCTCCAACATTTGGTATACCAAGAGCATATATGAACCTTGCAAGGCTTCTCTCTTTACTTTTCTCTATACCTTTAAGCAGGTTGTCAGCAGATTTTTCTGCAAATCTTGGAAGTTTTAACAGGTCTTCTTTTTTCAAAACATATAAGTCACTAACTCTTTTAATTAGTCCACTATCCACAAGAAGATCAACATTCTTCTTTCCCAACCCTTCTATGTCCATGGCTCCTTTAGATGCATAATGAGTGATACTCCTCTTAAGTTGAGCTATGCATGCCAAACCTCCAGTGCATCTATAAAATGCTCCTTCTTTCACAACTTTAGAACCACAGACAGGACATTTTGACGGTATATGAAATTTCTTTTCTCTCCCTGTTCTTTTATCCTTCAAAACCTTAACAACCTCAGGAATAACATCTCCCGCTCTTGCAACCTTAACTTTATCTCCAATCCTCACATCCATCTGATCAATAAAATCCTGGTTATGCAATGTAGCCCTTGAAACGGTAACGCCTGTGACATCTACCGGTTTAAGTAACGCAACAGGGGTAAGTGTTCCTGTTCTCCCGACCTGTACAACAATATCTACTATCTCCGTTTCTTCTTCTCTTGGAGGAAACTTGTAAGCAATGGCCCATCTTGGCGATCTTGCCTTTATGCCCAATTTCTCTTGATAATCCAAACGATTAACCTTTATAACAACACCATCTATTTCATAGGACAATTCCTCTCTTTTCTCAGCCATCTCCTTATGGTATTTGATAGCATCATCTATGTCATCGCATTTTTTAATGAGATGATTTACCTTAAGGCCCCACTCCTTTAGATGTTTTAAACCATCCCATTGAGTTTCAATATCTACGCCCTCTATGAAAAGAATCTCATAGAAAAAGATGTCAAGAGGTCTCTCTGCAGTTTCTCTTGGATCTAATCTTCTCAATGAGCCAGCTGCAGCATTCCTTGGATTAGCAAGAGGTTCTTCACCTCTCTCAATAAGTTGTTTATTTAACCTCTCAAAATCGTTTATATGCATTATCACTTCTCCCCTAACGGCTAATCGAGTTGGTATGGTTTTACTTTCTCTTAATCTCAAAGGTACAGCTCTAATCGTTTTTAGATTCTCTGTTACATCCTCGCCATTTATCCCATCTCCTCTAGTAGAACCTCTTACAAAAACTCCATTCTCATATACAAGCTCCACAGACAACCCATCTAACTTAGGTTCTGCAACGTACTCAATACTTTCATCTCCAAGTTCTCTCTTTATTCTCTCATCAAATTTCTTAATTTCCTCTTTAGTAAAGGCACTATCAAGACTAAGCATAGGCTTCATATGGGTAACTGTTTTGAACTCCTCTGCAGGGAAACCACCCACTCTCTGCGTAGGAGAATCCGGCGTCACAAGATCAGGATAAGCCTCCTCCAGTTTCCTAAGCTCCAACATGAGTTTATCATACTCTGCATCAGATATCTCTGGTTTATTCAAAACATAATAAAGGTAATCATGATGCCTTATCAGTTTCCTCAACTCCTCTATCCTCCTCTTAGCCTCCTCCCTAGATACCACCATCATCACCTCGATAATGCCTTCTCAATATCCTTTAAAGAATAGGTATTTAAAACATCTCCTTTCTCAAGCCACCCTCTTCTTGCTACAGCAATGCCAAATTTGATAAATCTCATGTGATCTAAACTGTGCGAATCTGTGCCAATTACCATTTTTACGCCCCTTTCCTTTGCCATCTTAGCGTAAATATCATTCAGGTCTAACCTATCAGGGAAGGCATTAATCTCTAAAAAAACATTATTTTCCCTTGCGACATCAACAAGCCTTTCAACATCAACCTCATAGGCATCTCTTCTACCAATCAATCTGCCAGTTGGATGTGCAAGAAAGGTTACATACTCATTTTCCATAGCCTTAATAATACGCTCAGTCATCTCTTTTCTACTCATTTTGAATTTTGTATGAATTGCAGCATAGACATAATCAAATTCCTTTAATATAGAGTTGCTATAGTCTAGTGATCCATCTGGTTTTATATCGCATTCTGTAGCTGCAAATATTTTTATGTCTACCTTCTCCTGTATTCTTCTAATTTCCTCTATCTTTTTCATAACCCTTTCCTCTGATAATCCTCGTGCAACCTTGAGAGATGCTGAATGATCCGCTATCCCCACAAATTCATAACCAAGTTTTTTTCCATACCTTGCTATCTCCTCTATAGATGCGGTGCCATCACTCCATTGTGAATGTATATGAAAATCTCCTTTGATATCATCATATCCAACAATGTGTGGTAGTTTGTTTTTCTGTGCAAGTTCTATCTCTCCACGGTTCTCCCGCATTTCTGGTTCTATGTACTGCAGACCAAGGGTTTTATAGACCTCTTCTTCGGTTTTTCCTGCAACATATTTATCGCTATCCTTTTCAAAGACACCATACTCATTAACCTTAAGTCCTCTCTTTATTGCCAAATTTCTTATCTGTATATTGTGCTCCTTTGAACCAGTAAAGTATTGGAGAGCTGCACCAAAACTCTCTGGTTTCACTACCCTTAAATCAACCTGCAGACCATCTCTCAAAACAACGCTGGTTTTGGTACTACCCTTTACAAGAATCTGATCGACGTCTTGATATTTAACAAAAAAATCCATGATGCTCTCTGGTTTCAACGAGGAAACTAGTATGTCTATATCACCGATGGTTTCCTTCATCCTCCTAAGACTGCCGGCTATACTAATATTTAATGCGTCGCTATTTTTCTTCAAATAATCAACAAGATGAGAACCGTCCTCAAAAGCTATACTAAGCAAAACCCTGCCCATCGAACGTTGAAGCATCTCAATCCCCCTAAGGATGTTTCTTTCTGTGACTTCACCAAAGCCATCAAGATCTCTTAGTTTCCCCTGTTCAGCCGCCTTTTTGAGCTCCTCAATGCTTTCTATACCAAGTTTCTTGTAAAGCACAGCAGTTTTTTTGGGACCAAGACCGGGAATGCTCATCAACCCAACAATACTCTTAGGAATCTCTCTTCTCAATTTCTCGAGATATTCGAGTTTGCCTGTCTCAATTATTTCTCCTATCTTCTTTGCAAGGGCCTCACCAATGCCAGGTATCTCCCTAAGTTTGCCTTCGCGGTAAATCTCCTCAATATCATCCTCAAGGGTTTCTATCCTCTGAGCAGCTCTACGATATGCTCTAACTTTAAAGGGCATCTCACCCTTTATTTCCAGCAAATCAGCAATCTCATAAAATATATTAGATATTTCTTGATTTTTCATTCCTTTCACCAACAAATATGATCACTTCGACAATATCGCCATCTTTAAGATTCAGAGTTTTTCTCAGATTAACGGGTGCTATAATCTCTATAACGTTGGAGTAGTGTGTGCGTCTCGGCTGAATAACCGCACATTTTATATCTTTCATCTCAGCAGGATAACATGTTACAGCACCAAAGGAGCGGTACTTTGTTGAAAATGACTTGATAAGTATACCTCTGTATGATCGGAGAAGGTGGAGTTTACTTAATTCTAAAGGGTTAATCTCGATATTAAGAGTTCCAGGCACTGGAGCAAAACCCAGTTTCTCTTTAAACTGCTCAACATATCTATCAAGAGAGGTGTAATACTTCCCTTCACCCATTCCTGAAAAAACGGTACCAGTTAGATATATCCTATCTTTATGCTCAAAAAGCCTTTTGTACAGCAGATATTCGGTTTGGAGCACGGTTTTGCCTTTTGTTGTGAGATTTAATCTCTGTTTTCTAATGCCCAGCTCTCTAGTGATATACCCTTGTTTCTCCAACTCAATTAGATATCTAGATGCCGTCTGTTGACTGACTTTCAAATGTGTGGCAAGATCTAAAGATGAAACCTCTATCTTATCTGAAAATGCACCAAGTAAAGCAAGATGTTTCAAGACGTATAGCAGTTGTGGCTTCATAGTTCTTGATTCCTTATCTTATCCGCGACCTTTTCCCCATCAGGGGTCAAAGTATAACGATTGTTTTCTTCCTTAACAATACCTGCACCCACTAATTCTTTAATAGTTTTCTCAGCTATAGCGAGAGGTATATGATGCTTCTTTGATATCCTACCGACATTATGCTCTCCCGCCACTATCTCTGTAAAAACCGCTCGCCTAAACTTGTTTGAAAGTATGAACCCCTCTTCCATGCTCACACCAACATCTTAATTTACACACATCACATAAAGCTTTTTGATGTTCAAAGAAATTCCAGAAGTGAGATCTGCAGAAAAGATATTAGATACTGCATTCAAAAGGACAAAGAAAGTCTCCGTATCAGATAGGGACAGATTCTACCGTACAAAGAAAACAATTATAGCACGGACAGACTCCTTTTCAACTTATATCTCACATACTCTGGAAAAATACGTTAAAGGTTTTCCATCTATTGAAAGACTACCGAGGTTTTATCAGGAGCTCATCGACATAAAGATAGATATAGATAAACTAAAAAAGGCTCTTGGAGCGGTAGATTGGGCAAAAAAAATGGTTCAGAAAATCTATGCAAAACAAATATCCTCACTAAAAAAGTCAGGAAATATCGATTTTATTAAAAAGAAACAAAAGGAGATATATGGAAGAATCTCTAGCATATTGAAACAGATAAATAACGAGTTGATGATGCTTCGTGAGGCTCAGAAGATTATGAAAGAATTTCCAGAAATAAGTAATCTGCCCACAATAGTTATTGCCGGATATCCAAACGTTGGAAAATCATCTCTGTTAAAAATGCTTTCTTCTGCAAAACCAAAAGTAAAGCCTTATCCTTTTACAACTCAGAGCATATATGTTGGTCATAGAGAGGAAAAGATAAATCATAACATAATACAGTATCAGTTGATTGATACTCCCGGACTTCTCGACAGACCTTTAGAGAAGAGGAATAAAATAGAGAAACAAGCTATTGCCGCACTTGCCCATCTAGCAGATTTGATTATCTTTATTCTCGATCCAACAGAACATTGTGGTTATAGTATGGAGGAGCAACGAAACCTCCTTAAACGAATAGAAAAGATGTTTCCCTCAGTGCCTGTTATCGTGGTTGAAAACAAAGCTGACATAATGAAAAGGAAATCACCTTATCTTAAAATCTCTTGTGTAACAGGAGAGGGAATGCAGAAGCTGCTGAGAAAGATAAAATTATTACTTTTTAATTCAAAAAGTTAACAACAATTCTTGTATTTAGAGACAAAAATTATAAATAAGATACGATTATCATGCATTTTACTGGAAAGATACAAAAATACTTACAGAGATTTGGGATACTGAATGTTAGAAAAAAAACTACAAAAGTATTACACCATCACCGATAGTATAAAAGAATATAAAGGATATAAAGTAAAACCACCTGAGGAAACGATAAAAACCATTGAGTCTGCCTTTGAAAAAATCAATCTTGGAGTTTTATATATACCAAAGAAGAAACAAATATTCAAAGGATATTTTCCTTTTCAGGCAGGAGCAGCTATTCTTTTTCCAAAAGATAATAAAGAGATGATTTTACTTCGTTCAGGTGGAAAAGGAGTTACGCCTATACTGGCTAGGGCAAGTGCTACTGCTGAATTAATTGAACGTTTTTCAGCCTATGGATTAGCACGTGGTAACATAAATCACTATCTGTCTATAATGAAACGTCATCAAATATGGAAAAAAAAGAGAGAAGGAAATGTCGAGATAGAAAAAGAATTTCATTTTCATCCTCTAGGTTTATCAGATATTGTTCCAGAGAAACTTAGACGAAAATATATGGATATGGCTAAATCTGTCTGTTATTCTCTTACTAGAGATAAGTTTTTCAGTTATCCAGAAGAGTTTATAACTTATCTGGAGGGATCTAACGGATTAGCAAGTGGAAATACCAAGGAAGAAGCAATCGTGCATGCTATATGTGAATGCATTGAGCGACTTGGTGCGATGTATGTTCTAGATAATTTACCTCCTCATTATAATGTAATATCTGAAGAAAGCATAACACATCCCACTCTCAAAAAATTAATGAAAGCAGTTGAAGCAAGCGGATTAGAATTTAAAATGCTTGACTTTTCTTATCTATTTGATATGCCATTAATACTTACTATATTTGATCATCCTGAATGGAATTATCCAACAAATCCTTACACAAATGTATACTGTGAATTTCCAAAAATAATAATTGGTGTAGATACAGATCCCCAAGATGCTGCTATGAGATGTTTTACAGAAATTATCCAAGCGGCAGAACCCCTTAGTACTGCTTATACTCATTATCATGAAGTACAAGATAAATTTATGATCTCCAAAATATCATTATCAGTCAGATTGAAGAATTATCTCAAAACTGCATATTCCGTATTTCAAAATGGAAACCAGCCATTATCTGTTAATTTACGTAAATATTTAAGGTCAAAGCATAATAAAATTTCGATATATGATATTAAAAGTATATACGATATAAATCATAGAATTGAAATCCAGAGAATCACCAAAAACTTAAAAAAACACAAAATCGAAATTCTTCTTCACAATCTCACAAATCCAGTATTAAAGTTTCCTGTTGTAAGGGTAATACTTTGTGGCGGAGAGGGTTATTTTTCCCAAATACCTCTTATTGGATATAGACACATAGTTCTTGGCACTAAAAACAAAAAGTACAGATATTCCTATCTCAAAAGTTACACCAGGCAGATAATAGTACAAAGACCACTCGACAAAATCCTGAAGGATGAACATTGGTGTAAGAAAGTTACTAGTCAAAATGAATTGATAAAACGCATAATTGCAAATTTATGTTATACAGGTATTGATCCTCCTTTGTGGGGAAAAACTATTGATAAGTTTTATTTTTTGGGCATGCTATATCTAAGGGTAAAAGATTATGAACGCGCAAAACGTTGTTTTTATGCCGCTTTACATACAAATTTTAATGAACTTTCCTCTTTGCTTGGTATAGCATACATCTTCTTAAAACAAGGAAATTTATCAGAATATAAAAAGATCATCGAACATATAAAGGCAATAGATAAATCTATTGACATTAATGGGGCATTAAAAGAATTTGAAAATCCAGTAATAGATCCAAATCCGTTTGAACCTTGTGATCTTTCTTGTAGCCAAAAAAGTAAACCCTATCTTTGCAGGGAATGCTATTTTAATTATGTATCTGAAAATGTTTTTATGAGAGATATTATTGATGAGACAAAAAGTTTAAAAAACTTTTAGGAGAACTCTTTTCAATAAAAAGCCAAGATTCTTCTTTTAGCTTTTAAAGCACCTTATTTAATAATAAAATTCTATCACAATAAAAATAGTAGTTAATATGAAAACTACTAGTAGATAACCATATCTCCACATATTGGAATTACTATTATCGATTTTCTCAAACCCTCAATAGAAGGAAAAGAAGTATTAAGTTTAAATCGGTTGCAAGTTTTATGAAACAATAAATATCTAATCTGAATAACATCCGTCTCTGTGACTAAAGAGATCTTAGACCACTACCTTTCACTAACTCCGGATGCTCGGCTAACCTCCAGAACATTTCTATAATGGCTTTTTTATAACTCTTGCAATCAATGGATGACGAACGAAAATCATGTGTTACATTATACGTTTCACCTCTACACCAAAGACACCAATATCTCACGATACAAGAGGAACATCTTTCATAAGAATTTATTCTATATTTCTCTCTTAAATTTTTTAAAACCTGAGAATTTAGCCAGATATCACGGAATGATTGGGTACGGATATTGCCACATTTGAACTCTGGAAGAATGTGACCTGGGCATGGATAGATGGTACCATCGGCATCGAGTAAAACCGTTAATTCCCCTGCTCCACACCAGTCTTGCTTGACAGCGCGTCTACATTCAAAAGCAAAAACAGAGAAGCAATCTGAGCCTCGGAGAGATTCATATTCTGGATGATGAATAAACATTTCATATGCAGTATCCATTAGCTTATCTATTGGTACTTTCTTAATTTCTCCCTCTAATCCTCCACCCATCAATTTGAATGGGATAAATCTTGCAGAGTCAACTCCTAACTGTTTTGCCAATCCATAGTAGGCATTTAAACTTTTATAATTGCTTTTATGACACATGAAATTTGTCATAACAAAAACTCCTTCTTTTTTGAGAAGTTTTATTCCTCTTACGGTTTTTTTAAAATTTCCCTTGCCCCTCAAAAAATCATGTTCCTTTTCATTCGATCCGTCAAGTGAGACCATAATCTTCAGTTTTAGCTTATTTATTTGCCGTGCAATTTCTCTAGTTATTAATGTACCATTTGTTATAATCCATACATCTTTAAATCCTAGATGTGTCGCATATTCTGCTACCTCCAGAGTTTTATCTGGAACAATAAAAGGCTCCCCTCCACCTATATTTAACAATACATGTTTTTCACTAAATTCCATTACCTGATCAAGAAAATCTTTTATCTCGGTAGCAGTTAATTCATCTTCAATTGGGATATTATTGAATTTATTGTAACACATTTTGCAATTTAAATTACATCTAGTTGTTACATTCAAACTCACATTATCGATCTTTCCTTTTATAGTAAAACCAGTTTTTCTCTCCTCACCTTTTTTAGAAATAATGCCATATTTAATTAATTTCATTGATATGTCATAAATTTGTTTTTCGATAATATCTACTTTTTTATGGAAGAATTTGGAAAGATGTTCAATAACATCATTGATATCCTTATTACCATTGAGTATTTTAAGAAACACATACAGCTCATAATCTACAACCATCCATCTGGGAAGATCGGGCCATATAAGGAGATATTTTTTTCCTCTTTTTTCTTCATACTCCCAGGGTTTACAAACATATATTTCTTTTTTATCCATTCTTAACGTATTAATTATCGTTTCTCTGTTATTTAAATCTTTATCAAAGTTTTCCTCAATCAAATTTAGTAGAGAAATAACCGGAATTAATGTTCGAAGGGAATTTTTCCTCCTTATTCTCTAAATCACATCACCACTCCAGGCAGCTGCACCAAAATCAAGTAAATTAGATACCTGGGCGGAAATATCAGATACCTCATATATCTTCATAGTTAGCTATCACCCATTTTCTATATGTAGATAGTTATATATTAATATTTCTTTTATCCGAAAATTGTATTAACCTTTTTAATAAACATCTTTCTAGAAAATTATAGATGTGATAGCATAGCTATATTTGGCCTCTATCAAGTTCAATAAACTTGGATAGCAAGTAGCTTGCATATTATCTATCATTCTGGGGATGAAATTGTTGACAAGTATCAAGATAATAGGACGTTAAAAACAGGGAAGCTACATCCTAAGTCTATCAAAAAGCACCTCATTTTCATAGACTATTTTTAGTACTCTATGATAAGGTATTGTTGCTGTTTTTGTCTCCATGAAGGATTTTCCTATTGATGTGATTTCATTCCCAAAGATTATTTTTATGTCGTTTGGTGCCCCTCTGTGAAGATACCATATTTTGACCTTTTTAATATCTTTATCACCATGCCATTTAACATTATTTAATATATCTCTCACATTTCCCATCTATATCAGCAACCTGAGATTTTGTAATGCCAATTTTATGTGACTACTTCCCATACCTATGACCATCTCTCCATGTCCCGGATAGACATTTTCTACATCAAGCGATGCAAGCCTCTCGAGAGATTTCAAAAGTGCAAAGGGATCACCGCCAGGAAAATCATATCTACCAAAACCACCGTGTGAAAAAACCGTGTCTCCAGAAAAAAGTAACTTTTTTGTCTCGTCATACAAGCATATACTTCCGGGCGAATGCCCAGGTGTATGGATAACTTGAAAAACATGGTCACCGATATCTATAACATCTCCATTCTCAAGTCTCTTATCTATCTTGATAGATGGCATGAAAACTCCAAATATTTCTGACATTCTATTACTTTCCTGCTTTAACCTATCTGTCGCATAACGGTGTGCCAAAAGTATAGTATTTTCACCCGTCTCTTCAATAAGTTTTTTTGCTCCACGACAGTGATCTATGTGCTCATGAGTGAGTATAATCTGTTTAATCTCCTCTGCGGGGATATATCTTTTTATTTCCTCTACAACATAATCGTGATTTAATCCCAAACCTGTATCGATGAGTGTGGATGTCTTTCCAACGATAAGGTAAATGTTTGAATCAAAACCCCTTCCAGGAATAAGGTGAACATCCATAGCATTATGGTAATTTACAGATAGTAGATAAGATTGTCGTAGTAAGCCTTAAATCCTTATCCAGCATTCTCAAAACCGGGTTATGAGATGAGTGATGGAAACATTGTTCATGTCGTAGGTACTGGAACTATTGGTGAACCACTCATTGGTTTGCTGTGTGATATAAGGAGAGAGTTAGGTATTGACGAGGTTACCTTCTACAAGCACAGTGCAAAATTACTCGATAGGCCAAAGGTTAAGGGGCTTCTCAACCGTGGAGCGTCGCTGGCAGTAGATGAAGAAAAGGCTGAAGAATTTAGAGAGCTTGGCCTAGAGCCGACTTATACAAATGAAGAAGCAATAGAGAGAGCCTCTGTTGTTATAGATTGTACACCTAAAGGCATAGGTCTGCAGAATAAAGAAAAATACTACGAAAAATACAAACATAAGGTAAAGGGCTTTCTCGCTCAGGGATCAGAATTTGGCTTTGGGAAGATGTATGCTCTTGGTATAAATGATGAAGCTTTAACTGAAAGGGATAAATTTATTCAAATTGTCAGTTGCAATACTCATAACATCGCCGTTGTTATTCATACACTCGCAATTGAAGGGAAGAGGAATCGTCTTGTGGATGGAAGATTTGTTTGTATCAGAAGAGCAAATGATATAAGCCAAGATTCAAAGTTTATACCTGCTCCACAGGTTGGTACTCATGGTGAGGGAGATATGGGAACGCATCATGCAAGAGACGTCTATCATCTCTATAAAACCATTGGACATGAATTGAATGTCTTTTCCAGTGCCATGAAAGTAAATACTCAATACATGCATTCCATATGGTTTGATCTCCAGCTTGATAGAAAGATAACCAAGGAGGAGGTTGAGGAACGATTTTGGAGTAATCCAAGGGTTGCCGTTACTCATAAAAAATCTGCCAATCTCATATTTTCGTTTGGTAGGGATCATGGACATTATGGAAGAATATTAAATCAGACTGTTGCGGTCCTTCCCACACTCCATGTACGGAATGAGAGAGAAGTAATAGGATTCTGTTTTACTCCACAAGATGGAAACTCTCTATTGAGTAGTATTGCTGCTACAGAATGGTTCCTTTATCCTGAGGATTACAAAGAAAGGTTGCGCTGTTTAGGTCCTTTCCTACTCCAAGAGGTGTAATAAGGTTACGGTTTAATGATAAGATAAACCTTTTTATAAATCTATGGTAATTCCGCTATGTGGTGAGGATGAAAATAGGAAAGAGAAGATTTGATGTAAATATGTTTGTCCTTTTTACTGCGTTAATGATTGTTGCTGTGGTTATGACGTATATTGTCGCTGATTATACAAACAGAACAAAGATGGAGAATATAAGGGTGGAATATGAATATAGAATACTGACTATCACTACAAAAACCGGAAAATTCTTTGACAACTATTCTAAGGCATTAACCTACCTAGATGTGGCAAGGTCTGATTTGAAGAATGCTCTTTACTACATAGACACTGCAAACTATTCAATACAGAGAGCAGATTATGGAAATGCAAACTACAGGAGCAAAGCTGCACTTCACTATTTTAATCTTTCCAACAGAGAATTCAAAATCTCTTTCACATATTTAAACAGCAGCATAAAACATACCAATGAAACCAAACTTCTCCATTTCTACATAAACTATACAATAATCAGCATCAATATGACAGAAACGGGAAAAAATATGAGTACAGTACTATCCTTGGCTGCACAATACTATAGCCAAGGTAGTGCATCAAAAGGAAATAGCATGATTGCAACTTTTAACAGTCTTGAAGAAAAATATCAACAACAATCCCTATTATTGGATTATTATCTAACAGAAATCAAAAATTACTACGGAATAAGAGAATAATTAAGTAAATCCTAAAGTGTGTTCATCCCAGAAGAATATGGGTGCAACCACAGGACTCTTCGTCGTGCTCCATACAACCTGCGAAAGTTCTGTGAGTGGGGCGTTTAGTATGTTATCTCTTTTTACATCTGTCACACCTGCTCCAATTCTTGAGAGGGTGTAATTAAGATGATTATTGTCAACTTGTTCAATTCTGAGAGAATACCATCCATTAAACAAATAACTTCCATTAAAGCCAGATTCAAGAGATACCCAAGCACCTTCTGGATCCATATAATAAAGAAGAGGAGCATAGTTGTTTGGTGTATTTGCCCCAGTTGGGACATAATCAAACTTTAACTTAGCAATATCTGATCCAGTAGAATTTTTAATTGAAATGATTAAATCCGCAGCCTCGCTATTGTTACCACAAGTAAAGTTAATCTGCCAATATTTCGGCGGCAGTTGTTGAGAAATCCAATTAAGTGTATAATTCCAGTAATGTGGGCTATCTGTAGATCTTAGCTGAATTTTGAAAGAATTTGGCGTTCTATAATAATATCCGCCTGCCACTTCAAAAATACTTTTTCCAGAGTATGCTTTTGATGTTGAGAACCAGTCAAGGCCATAGTAATCTTGATCTGCTGCCTCTCCAGGTATATCATCTGAGAAATCTTCTACCAGTTCTGATAGATTGTATACAAGAACAGTTGCAATGGTTGGATCATCATCTGCAGTATCTCCATCGCCATCAGAATCTACACCATCATCTGTTGTTGGATCATCTGTGAGTTCGACAGCATCGTTGTTGTTATCGCCATCAGAATCCCAGAATACAGTACCCTGGTTTGATATTATAGTGGTTGAGCTCAATGTTGGATCGACTTGTACATCATAAGATATAAAAACGCTACTCTCAGCAGGAATTACACCATTCCATGTGATTTTATTTTCTCCTGCATCATAGCTTGCTGCACCAGATGAGGCGTATAAAGAGCCTGGGACATAGGTTGTATTATCTGGGATTATGTCTTCAAATTCGTTACCTGGATTGTTTAGTTGTGCCGTGCTACCACTGTTGCTTATAGTTATGGAGTAGTGTATAGTATCCCCAGGATGAAGTATACTTCTGCTTCCATTTTCATCTTGCCAAATCTTGAGAGCTCTTATCGTAGGCACTCCATAGCCAGTGAACCTTATATTATCCAAAAAAACCGTGGTATCAAACTGATTATCTCCCTTATCTGATAGATCAAAGGTTATGGTAATTGTTTCGTTTGGTGCCACAGGATGTTGTCTTCTAATAACAGCGCTTGCTCCAGCATCAGAATATCTTCTATCGTAAGGTGTCGTTGTCACGGTATCTACCCCACTTGGGCTAGTTGGTAGCCATTCTCCCTTCCACCAGACCCATCTAACAGAATATACATCAAAGCCAGTACCTGGAATATCAGGGGATTCCAACACAAAATCTCCACTATTAACATCGAAGATGTAAGTAGATACACCACAAGATGGAGAATTTACAGTTACAACAAGCTTATCATTATATACTGAGCCAACATAGTCAGGATATTCCATACTGAAGAACTGCACGTCATAGGATACATTATGTGTACCTGGAGGAACTTTTAGAGTTAAAGTAAAGATTGCTCTATCAAATGGATCTCCCCATCCTGGCCATTTCTTTCCAAACCACGTCCCTCTCTCGCCTCCAGGGTCTTGAGCATTTGTTGTTGCAGGGTTACTGCCCGCCACTCCAGTACTGAGAAGTACAAATGTGTCGCCATGAGTTGGATACATGGTTCCCAGAGAGGATAAAATAGCGCGCTGTCTAAACTGTCCTGTGGTATCTGTATCAGTATAAGAGGAACTGATATAGGTAGATTGGTTTGCAAGCACTGCCATGGCCATATCATATCCATCATAGGAGCTTGCAGCAGCATATCTTGGAATAACAAAAAGTAGAGAAAAAAATAACAATACTGAAATTAACAGTAACATCCTCCTCATTTTAACCCCCTCCAGAGTAGGAAACGATTGTAATTATCTCTGAATCTATAGGATCATTATCTGTCTGGGAATCGTTTGGTGTTATTGTACAGGACCACATCTCTCCAAGTTGGGTTTCTTCTGAAACTATAGTTCTATGATCTGATAAACCCTCTTTCGTATCAACATAAATCTGATAAATCTGTTCTGGAGAAAGAGTTGAACGATAAATAACGAAATCGTCTATATACCCATAAAAGCTGTCGTTTCCATCGCTCCTCTGTCCGATGGTTAAGGATGTGGTATTTCCAACGCCATAGTCTCTTAACATTCCAGGAAGATAGGGACAAGCAGAGCCATTTACATAAACAATTGGAGTATCATAGGTCCATGTCAGAGCTATGTTGTACCAGGTATTTTCCGAAAGATTCGTAGTCCTTATTGATTTTTTCAATTCTCCATCCATCTTGAAATCAAACTGTATTGAGGAGTTGTACTGGAATATCTGAAAAGAATTATTTGCATCGATATATGCCTCGACTATACACCTCGCGATGGTATCACTTTCTATATTCTTACTGTATAACCAGAAAGAAATCGTAAAATCATTATGCCAGTCATTAAAAATAGTGGGTAGAGGAGTGACTATGCTATCATCTATACCATCAAAGCTGTAGGCGCCTCCGATCTTGCCACTAGATATCCAGGTTGCTCCATTTGCTGTACCCTCGTAACCATTCCCGGAGTAATCCTTTGCCATCAGATTGTTCTGAGTATCAAAGGGCAGCATAATCTCCGCTACAGGTACTCCTCCCTTCTTCCAGTTGTAGATGAATGTATGAGCATCGAATCCTTGAATAGATGGTGCATAACATATAAGATCTTCATCAGCGGTATTGGTCCTCAAACTGGAAACAAGTATTGGTGGTGGTACTCCAATCCATGGTGTCTCTCCCCGTCTAAGATTTCCCTCGAGTAGAACAGTATTTGATACAGTATCAACAACCAGCACACTTACGAGGTCAGTTGTATTGTAGAAATATCTAACAAATTCTCCTAACTCCCACAAACCGTTGGGATTTATCTCATGTAAACTTGGTTTTGATTGTGAGGTATCGCCTATATAAACAGAGATGCTTATATTTTTGAATTGCAATGGCTCTCCACCCATATGCTCTATGAAAACATAGTCACCTCGTATATAAGCAGAGAGGGTTACATTGGGGGGGGTTGTTGGAATTGGAAAAGGAAGAATAGTCATAGCTATTACACCAAAAGAGGCTATGGCTACACCTAACAGAAGTATAGTATCTAATACCTCAGTAAAGGCATGGTTGTCGCGTATAAGTCTCTTCAAACCCATCTCTCCTCTACCACTAATATAACTCTCTGTTATTACTATTATTTAATATTTGTCCAAATATGGCTACTACATAGAGTCTCTAATTATATTGTCTTTTCTATGTATATGTCAATTTTACAATATGGCGTTTTTTCGAGAAAGGTTTAAATATTTGCTGTGTTACACAATATCATGTTAGTAAATATCATACTAACATTTAGCGTGGTAGGTGGAATGAGGAGATTTAACAAAATGCTGGCAGTATATTCTATTCTTATCCTTTTTGGACTAGTTTTTTCCTTTCAAGGTTCTGCAAAACAGTACATAATCGTAGATAAAAACGGCTCTGGAGACTTTGCAAGCATACAAAAGGCGATAGATGCCTCAAGGCAGGGAGATATAATAATAGTCAAGCCTGGCACATATCATGAAATTCTCAACATAAACAAGAGAGTGATCATTCGAGGGGAAGATAAATCAACAACTGTAATAAGTCCACAGTCCAGTAGAAATGGATTCGCAATTGTAGTTAGGGCAAAAGATGTAGTACTGGAGAATCTGAGTATTACAAATAAGGGTTCTGGCATGTATGCACAGGCCATCAAAATAGTTTCATCCAATGTAGCACTACGCAACTGTTTTATCTATGATGTCCCTGTTGGTGTTTCTGTATGGTCATCTAACAACATCATAAAAGGTTGTGAATTTTGGAACTGTAAAGATGAAGGGATAGTGCTAATGGGGACTAAATACACCAATTGCAGCAATAATAGCATAATAGATTGTTCTTTTCATCATAACTGTGATGGTATAGAACTTCAGTACGCAACCAACAATGCTATTGAAAACTGCAGAATTTCTAACAATACCCATAATGGAATAGATGCAATAGACTCACATAGTACTGGAAATCTCATAGTGAACTGTACAATAGCCAATAACCAGGTGCATGGCGTATTTCTTTCTGCCAAAAACAAATTAGTCAATTGTTCCATATTGAAAAATAAAGACGGAAATTTAGTAATGAAAGATCATCTGAAACTTAGTTTGGCCAAAATTAGTACAAATCAAAATAAAAAGAGCGCACTGAGATCTTTTATAGAAAGACTGATGAATAAAACCAATCTGCGTTTATTGCACAGATTGCATGATTTGCTCACGAGATATGGAAGTTAAATATCAAAACATTTCTAGACACTTCTGTTGATCTTCCATCATTGTCATAGGCAACTACTGTTATCGTGTGGAATCCGAATATTTTTTCATTCCACAGCCATGAGTAAGGTTCTATTGTATCATTGTATCTTGATACATTGTCTACAATGAATTCAACTCTCTCTATAGTTCCATCGCTATCTGTTGCATTTGCCTCTATGGTTATTTTACCTACGATTACTGGCAATAGGAATGGAGCTATATCTACATCTCTGAAGTATATTGCATCTAGTGGTTTTGTTATTGTTACATTTGGATACTTTGACCAAGGTTCAGTTACATAAACGCTTACTTCAAATGTTCCATTTCCACCATTTGAATCTATATTTATGTTGCAAGTATGCAGACCTTTGCTTAATCCAGTTGTGTTCACTATTACGGTTATAGTATCATGCTCACCATTCGAAGTGCCACTCGTTGGTGAGATATTTATCCAACCACAATTCTCTGACAGCGTATAGTCTAGTACTCCCATGCCACTGTTCCATATCTCAAAGGTCGTTGATACGGTCTGGTTTTGTTCTATGCTGCAGAAATCATATGATGTTGGTGAGAAGGATAACAATGGCAATAATTGAGAAGATGATGTAACATTCACAGATATGGTAAAGTTACCAGAACCACCATTAGATACAATATGAATGTTACAAACATATAAACCTTCATCAAGACTGCTGGTGTTAACAGATATAGTAATCGTATCATACTCTCCAAAGGATATTCCACTTTCTGGTGTAACTGTAACCCAATCACAATCTTCAGATGTTTTGTAATTCAATGTCCCACTTCCACTGTTCCATATCTGGAGGGTTGTAAAATCGGTTTGTCCCTGTTGCATCTTACCAAAGTTGTAGAAGTGAGGGCTATATGCCAGCAGAGGATTGGAAATCTCTACAGAATCATTATCATATACAGCACCTTCCATTGAATCGGCGGTTACGTCTACTCTATTTACAGCGTATGGGCACTCTACAGTTGCGTTGAATTCCACATATATAATCTCGTTTCTATCCAGGGATGTAAAGTTCCAGTAGATGTAGGGTAATTTGATATAAGATGGTTCTATACTATAATTTGAAGGTTCTCCAATACAGCATGGACCGAGGGTATCCTCCACAATCACATTCTGAAGGTTGAGATCACCTATGTTTTTAACGGTTATATTGAATGTTACCTGTTTCCCTGTCATATCTCCATACAAGTTGTCAACCCATTTACATTCATTTCCATTCCATATCTTTTTGTCAACCTCTATACCTGGATTGCAAGGTATCCAGACGATTGCGATTGCATCATCATAGGCAACTATTTCTGAATCACAATTGTACCTTCCAGTTGAATATACATAATTTACAAGTTCACCACACCCAGTAACGGTTGCTCTGAATGTTATTTCTAAAGATGAGTCATTTGCTACATTCGTGAAATTCCAATATAAGATATTTCCTGACTTTTCAAAAACATCAGAATGATTTGTACTATTGTGTATGTAAACAAGATCATCTGGTAGCACATCTTTAATATTGATATCAAGAGGTATCTCGCCCGTATTATTTACATATATCTTGAATGTAACCTGATCTCCCACATATGCCGTAACGTTCTTTTTGAAAGGTGATGTACAATCCCTTTTGACATATTTTTCAACTGTCAAATTCGGGTATAGGATGTCGACTATCGCGGTATCACTATCCATATATCTTACACCACATCTATCATGACCTTCTACCACTATAGAATTTACAAATGGATCTTGATCTGTATCAGTTATCCGATGCTCGACATAAAACTTGGAACTCTGTCCTACAGGCAACATATCAATATAGCGAGATATTCCTAAAGTTGTGTCATTTGCCCAAACATCGTATAGTGGATTCTCACCGGTGTTATTTACCCAGATGGTATAATTAACTAGATATCCAATGTATGCTTCTGCAACATTTGCCTTCTTAGTAATATTAAGACATGTGGGTGAAATTACAATAATATGTACGATATCATTTGCATGTACTTCTTCATCTGAGCTCGCATTAGCTAAATTGTCTCCCTCTCCCGAACATTTTGCATTTGCGCTGAAAATTATAATTTTGCTTTCCTGTGCAAGTAATGTTCCCAGATTCCACATTATTTTGTGTTCACCAAATGAACAGGGAGCAATATTGGCATGATCTGTATATGTTAAAAAGTTTGGTAAAACATCCACAACTGTCACATTTGTTAAGTTTATATTCCCGCTGTTAGTTACATTAATCTTAAACCAGAGCTCGTCCCCAACATTAACACTTACATTGTCTATCCATTCACTGCCATTATAGACTTCCTTTTTAACATCCATTTTACCCTCACATGGTATAAAGATGGTGGCATCATCTGAGTCTTCAACAGGAACATTAACTAGTAAATTAAAGTAACCAACAGCCGTTAAATTATTCACACCAAGACCGCATCCATCAGCTCTGGCATCAAATGTAAAGTTTAAGACACCTAACGGAGGTATGGGTTCAGGTATTCTCTGCCATGTAACAACATTGCCATTTATCTCCTCAGAATCTTTCATCGCCTCGACCATATCAGGACTTACAGGCTCACCATTGATGGAAACATTACCAACACTTCTAGGAATATACATTAGATTATCAGGAAAAACATCATAGATTTCCCCACAGAACCAAAGATTGTAGAATGGGTTAAGATTATATACCTTTACTCTAAAGTGTATGATTTTGTTGTTACTTACTTCTACATAATCGGCCCAATTACTACCATTCCACACCTCTTTATCAACTTGTATATCGTTGTCGCTTGGTTTTGGCAATATAGTTATATTGACAAAGTCCCCTTTATGACCTGGATATTGAATCCAATCTACATATGCCCAATTTTTAATCAAGTTAGCCGGACTAACAGTGGTAGCATTTACATAAAGGGTTATTGATTCTCCAGCTGATAATTTTTTACACCACCATATTGTACCATTCTCTACCATAGATGGTTGAGGATTGGCTCCTGCATAATTAAGTTCTGGGGGTAGTACATCTCTTATGCAAACACAGATTTTATTGTTATCTAGATTATCAACGTTTGTCACATTAATTCTAAATAGAAGGTTTTCTCCGGTATCTGTGATTATCTTATCTGTCCATTCACTGCCATTGTAGACTTTTTTTGAAATCTTGATATGTGGTGCTATAATTGTATCACTGTTGGTTGGCTGCTGAAATATAGTTATATTGACAAAATCTTCTTTATGACTTGGATATTGAATCCAATCTACATATGCCCAATTCTTGGTTATTTCGGTAGCAGCACTGGCTATAGTGGTTATATAAAAATACTTAGTTTCTCCAACTGATAAATTAACTAGCCATAATATTGTATCCTCATGTACTGAATATGGCTCTGGATTTGCTGTTTTGTAAGTAAGTTCTGGAGGTAGTACATCTCTTATGCAGACTGTTACAATAGAGTTATCAGATTGTATTGATCCATTATTTGTCACTTTAATCCTAAATAGGACATTATCTCTAATATTGACGGTTATACCATCTACCCATTCACTGCCATTATAGACTTCTTTTGAGATTTCAATATCCATGTCTGGAGATCCTTTCTTCCACCAATGTGGTAGAGATGATAGACCGTCAATCGGAGAAAATTCATTTGAGTAACCTCTGGATTTCTGTGATTCCTGAATAACTATAACGGAAAACGGTAAAACCATCATTATTGCTATAAATATAGTCAGCCCCTTCCTTTTTGATGTTATCTTTATCATTTTTATTTCTCCTAACAATTTTTCTATATGGATTTTCCAATTTTTAATATATTTATCTAATTATATGATGCTATATATAAATAATTTATGTTTTTAATAGTCTTAGTAATAGCCTTAATCGACATTTATTCAGATAGTTCTAAAAATATATGGGCTCGCCCGGATTTGAACCGGGGACCTCCGCCTCGTCAAGGCGACGTCATAACCACCTAGACCACGAGCCCAGTAAGGCAAATGAATAAAGTTTTAGTTTTTTTACTTTGCTGTGAGAATTCTACCATCTATTTGTTTGACCATCTCTATGATTTTCTCAGATACTCTCTGATTTGTTGCAAGATGAACCAGTATTTTATCTGAATACTTGATATCCATAATCCATGTCCTTTCATGAAGTAGAGAGAGGAAACGCTGTGATTCTTTGTTAAGAGGCAAAGACATCTTTATCTCTACAAATGAGGGAAGATTTTTCGATATCGCAGTGAAAAGTTCATCTATGTTTAATCTCTTATTTACCGAAATACAACTATAGGATCTGTTATCTATTATATCCATCAGCTTTTCTATTTTGTTATTCATCTCCTGCTCGCTGCTTATCCTGTCTATTTTATTAAACACCAATAATATTGGAGATTCCGCCGATATTTCCACAAGTTCTTTTAGAGAGGTTTTTAGTTTTGTCCTGATCTTATCCACTGGCTCGCTGAGGTCAACCATTAGAAGAATTAAATCAGCAACAGCTATCTCTTCAAGAGTTGAATGAAAAGCATCTATTATCCAAGATGGTAAATCTTTGATAAATCCTACCGTATCTGTTAGGAGCAAGGGTGGCTTTCCAACTGTGGAAAGAAACTTTTTTGATATCTTTCTTGTCGTTGGTGAAAGAGTAGAGAACAGCATCTCCTCGACCTTTACTCTCTCCTCTGATAGAAGGTTTAAAAGACTGCTTTTACCTGCGTTGGTATAACCTGCTATTGCAATAAGATAGAACCCAGCTTCATATCTATGCTTTCTTCTCAGCTCTCTACCTGCTCTGAGCTTTTCAAGTTTTTTTCTTATATCCTTCATCTGCCTCTTTATCATCTCATAGTAATCATCAACCTGATACTCACCACCTGCCATGAAACCAGGATGTTCACCAGCCCTTGCTCTATGAATCAACTCCCTAACAAAGGGCCTCTCATACTGCAACTGTGCAAGCTTTACCTGAAGTTTTGCTTCCATGCTCTCTGCACGTTTTGCGAAGAGGGATAGAATTAGTCTGACTCTATCATAGACTTCCTTTTCAAATTCCTTTTCCAGTTTAAACCACTGCGACGGCTTGAGTTCACCATCAACTATAATTAGATCAACCTCCTTATTCTCAAGAAATTCCTTGATTTCTTTGATTTTGCCTCTTCCGACGTAGGTATTTACATCTGGTTTTTCTCTATGTTGAAAAAATACTTTGATAATCTTATGGTCAATAGATTTTGCAAGCGATTCTATCTCTTCTATATCGCTGTTCAATGTTATCAGTACAGCATTTCCCATCTAACAAGGTATCTACTTACAGTTCTTAAACCACTTCATAATGCTGATAAAACGCTGTATTGCAGTTAGGTTGCCAACAATTGCAAAATACAATAGCACAAGTTCAAGCACAGAGAGATTCCATGGGAGATACATCGAGATAAAAAAGTGCTGAAGGACAGGAAACACCATCAAAAGAACCAGCCTGTCTGCTCTTCCAAGTAAGCCACGATATTCTCTTTTGTACCCAACAGCCTGTGCCTGTGTTCCCATATAGCTTGTTAGCAGCATGCCTATCATGGCAAAAAACCCTATTTCAATTCTGCACCAAGAGCTTAATGCCAGACCACCAACCATCAAGACATCTGCATACCTATCAAGAGCATGGTCAAGGAAATCACCTTTTGCAGAGGTTTTCTTTGTCAGCTTTGCCACCTTTCCATCTATTGCGTCTAAAAATCCGTTGAAAAAGACAAAGAGAGAGCCGATTAGAAGGTAGTGGTTGACAGTCTCTTCGGATGGTTTTGAAAGGAAGAAAAAGAGACCTGCAAGAAGGGCAAAAACAAGGGAAAGCCAAGTTAGGATATTTGGATGTATGCCCAAGAAAAATCTTGCAAAGTAGGTTATAAGGGGATCGATCCTTTCCCGCTGAGTGTCTAATACCATCTCCTCATCTCCTCACAAGATTTCCTCAGACCAGTCTATTTTCCCTATATTGTATTCATTCTTGTTAAATCTTCCATGTGCTATGCTATCAACGATTTCTGCTACTTCTTTTGATGATTTATCTGTTGTGTCAATCTCAAACAGTTTAGATTTATTGTGCAATTCAACAGCCTCACATAGTATTATATCTAGAGCCTCAGCCTCAACATTTTCTCTTATCTTTTTCTCTTTCCATCCTTTGGCTTTAAGTCTCTCTTCAAGCACTTTTGGATGGCATCTCAATATAACAATAATATCTACTCCTTTTACAAGATGGGATAAAAGCCCATCGAGAATAATATTTTTGTTTTTCTTGAATTCCTTCACTAGATAATCTTCAAGTTTCTTTACGTCTATTATGCTGCAATTCCTCTCCTCATCATAACCATCAACAAAACCTTTTTCCTTTGCCAACTTGTTCAGTTCGAGGATTTCATATCCTTTCTCTCTGAGAAGAGATGCAACAGTTGTTTTCCCTGTTCCTGGCGTACCAGTAAGTGCAATTATCATGGCTAAACTAGTTTGTGGTATTCATAACCCTTGAATCCTTCGTTGAAACAGTAGTGTACATCTTGGAAGTCCTTTCTGAAATCTGCAACTTCTTTTCTTATCTTGCTTGCTGATTCCTTGTCTATAAGTACCCTTTTTATGAATTCTGCAACCTCTTCCATTTCCTTCTCCTTCATACCAATCCTCGTCAGCTCCTGTGTACCTAATCTGAGACCGGAGGGATTCAGGGGATTCTCATCTCCAGGTACCATGTTCATGTTTGTTACTATTCCTGCCTCATAGAGTTTTGATGATGCTTCTTTTCCCTTTCCTTCACCAATTCGAACGAGTAGCTGGTGTGATTTTGTGAAACTTTGCTTTTCTCCAAAGACATCAAATCCTCTCTCATAAAGTGCTTGTCCAAGTGCTTGGGCATTCTTTATCGTTTGCCCTGCATATTTCTTTCCAAACTCCAGATGCTCTGCAAAGGCTATTGCCTTAGCGGCAACATGGTGGAGATGATAAGAGGAGGTGACTCCTGGAAATACACCAAAACCAAGTCTTCTCAAAAATTTCTTGTCTTCTTCATCCTCTCCCTTATGATCAGATACAATAACTCCGCCCTGAGGACCTGGAAGGGTTTTGTGGGTAGAACCTGACATCACATCTGCACCTTCTCTTAATGGATCTTGGAAATATCCAGCAGCTATGAGCCCAAGGACGTGTGCGGCATCATATACCACATACGCACCAACCTCATGGGCAACCTCTGCAAGTTCCTTCAGAGGTGTAGGAAATAGAAATACACTTTGTCCAAAGAGTGCAAGCTTTGGCCTCACTTCTCTTATAACCTTTGCTGCACCATCAACATCAATATTCATGTTTTCATTGTCAAATGGATAGAAAACGAGGTTTACTCCTCTCAATCCAGCAGCTCCCCATTTTCCAAATGAAATGTGAGCACCATCTGCTGTATC
>Ga0190304_1000240_pt1 | contig 25537 bp, 33 predicted proteins | sample 48700712_MG_FD_161670 | JGI IMG/M metagenome (GOLD analysis project Ga0190304, IMG submission 161670) | Hydrothermal vent sediment bacterial communities from Southern Trench, Guaymas Basin, Mexico - 4870-07-1--2_MG | ecosystem: Environmental > Aquatic > Marine > Hydrothermal vents > Sediment ...
TGTTTGTGTGGAGAAGCACTAACCACTTCGCAACATCCATGGTGCTGTGCAGCAGGTAATAAGGGTTGGGGTTATTTAGCCAGTGATAAAAAAAGTTGTCAACAAGCTCCAGAGTGTGCGGCAAAAATCTGTCCTTATTTATCCTGTGAACAAGCAAATGAGCCCAATTGTTTGTGTGGAGAAGCACTAACCACTTCGCAACATCCATGGTGCTGTGCAGCAGGTAATAAGGGTTGGGGTTATTTAGCCAGTGATAAAAAAAGTTGTCAACAAGCTCCAGAGTGTGCGGCAAAAACTTCTGAATCTTCCGAACCAGAAAAAACCAAACAGGAAGAAGGAAAATATCAAATCTATTTAGAAGTTATGAATAAAGGCAGTGGGGAAATTGATAAAATTGCGCCAGGGAATTTGAATATCTATTTCGAAGATATGGAAGTGAAATCTTGTTCGGAAGAATTTAAAATAATCAATAAAAATAAAGTTGAAAATATAAAACCAATAATTATAAGAGGGCAAAAACCTTTTAAATATTATTTCAGTTTCGATCCTTCTTCTTCAATAAAAAGTGAACTCACCAAGAATGAGAATATATTAACAATTACGAAGAGAATAACTGCAAATGCCGACTATGTATATAGATTATCTAAAGAAATAAATATTCTGGTATCTCCAAGAGCAGAATATTAAAAGAGATTTAATTAATTTTTTTGGCTTAAGTTTTTTAGTTAATAATTATATTAAAATACTTGCTTGCATTGATTGTAAAGATATGTTAATTACAATAGAGATTAGAATAAAGCTAAAAATAGGAATAAGACAAAGAAGAATATATTTTTTCTCACTGGGAGACTGCAAATATTTGTAAAGAAAAATTGCATTAAAAAATATCATAAACAAAATAAAAATCAAGTTTATATTCGGAAAAATAAGATATTGGGGTGGATTTCCGGCTGTTTTTAATGGTATATCACTCAAGGCTTTAGTTGTAAATTGAACAAGACGTCCCATATATTTGAGGAAACCAAAAAGTAATGAACTTGTTGTTGAAAGAATTACAGGAAGTAGAATAAAATCCAAAGTTTTGCATTCACTTCTGTCTAAGAGACTTTTATTCTTTTCATTATTTAATTAATATACTATGTATTAATATGGCGATAGAAAGAACATTTGTGGCAATAAAGCCAGATGGTGTAAGAAGGGGTTTGATAGGAGAAATTATAAAGAGATTTGAACAGAGAGGTTTGAAAATTGTTGGTTTAAAGATGGTGTGGATTGACGAGAAATTAGCATCTGATCATTATTTTGAGCATAAGAATAAGATTTTTTTTGATAGATTGAAAGAATACTTAACAAAGGGGCCTGTTGTTGCAATGGTAATAGAAGGAGCAGATGCCATTTCTGTTGTAAGAAAAATTGTTGGGCCTACAAGCGGAGATGTTGCCCCTCCAGGAACAATAAGAGGAGATTTTGGACATATGGGTGTAAAACACGCTGATGAAAAAGGAAGATTGTATTTCAATTTAATTCACGCTTCTGACAAAAAAGAAAATGCTGAGAGAGAAATAAAACTTTGGTTTAGTCCAGAAGAATTGCACACCTATAAAAGAGTGGATGAAGAAGAAGTTATGTAGATTTCTGTTGAATAAAAAGGAAACCTTATTTTTATCTCTCCAGCAGAAAAAATTAACATTTATTTAATTTAGTCAATAAAAAGTTTATGGGTATGTAGCTCAGCTGGATAGAGCACCGCCCTTCTATTCCACTAACACCTTTAAGGTGAAGAGAAGTCAGGCGGGGGTCGCAGGTTCGAATCCTGCCATACCCAGAAATTATATGTGTTTACGTCTTTTTTCCATTCTATCTATACTTTCAAGAAATTTTTCCGGATTTGCATTGTATTGCGCCAGATATTTCCCGACATTTTTATAATGTAAAATCCTGTTTTTCGTCAGCCACTCAAGAATCTTTGCCTTATTTTTTATATCTTCGTCTATATCTTCTTTTTTCATTCCAAATCTATCCGAAATATTTTTTAGAACAACTGATTTGTTTTTTATTATAAATTCATCCTTTTTTGGATTCCATTTTGCAAAAGTATTGATAATAGGTCTTTTCGATTTATAATCCATTGCCGCAATTTCTTCTATTGAAGTAACTCTTCTAAGAGTTTGATCTTCAATCTTAACTCTTGAAATAAAAATAACAATATCCAACATTTCAAGCAGAGTTGCAGGTAAATTAATTGGTTCTGTAATCAATCGGTCTATTAAAGTTTCTATGCTCTCCGCGTGAATTGTTGCAAGACCTGGATGTCCTGTTGCCATGCTTTGAAATAAAACAAAAGCCTCCTTACCCCTAACTTCACCAACAATAATTCGGTCTGGTCTCTGTCTCAAACTTTCTCTCAAAAGATCAAATAAAGTTACAGAACCTCTTCCTCCCAAAGTTAATGCTGATCTCGCAACTTCTGGAATCCAGTTTGGATGCGGCAATCTGAGTTCACCAGTATCTTCAATGCTAACAATTTTATCTTGCGGTCTTATCAGCAAAGAAATTGAATTCAATAAAGAAGTTTTACCAGAACCAGTTCCACCAGAAATCAGAATTGATCTTCCGTATTCAAGAGCAAACCAGATATAAGCCATTAATTTAACATCGCAGGTATTATAAAGAATTTGCATTGGTGGAGTAAATGGTTCGCTGCTGAACTTCCTTATCGTAAAATTGCTTCCTCTTCTTGCAATATCTGTTGCGAGAGTTGCTTGAACTCTGCTGTTATCGGGCAATATTCCATCAAGCAATGGATGCGCCACAGAAATATCTTTACCGCATCTCTGGGCCAATTTTATCACAAAAGAATTGAGTTCTTCAGAAGTTTCAAAAACTATATTCGTTTTGAGTGAACCAAATCTTGGGTCTCTATGGACAATATAAATAGGAGTATTCAGCCCATCACAAGAAATATCTTCTATATGATCATCTTGCAGCAAAGGTTCTATCCTATCAAAACCAATAAAATCTCTATAAATGTAATATCTAAAAATTTTGATCACCACATTAGACAAACCAAATTTAAAATATTTCAAAGCATCATCAATTTTCCTAAAAAGATAATTTCGGGCCTCAAACTTTTTAACAGATTCAAAATCTATATCTAATTTTTCTCTAACATATTCTTTAACCAGTTCTAAGATCTCCTTATCTTTTTCGGTTATCTCCGGTTCAACAACATTATAAACCAATTCGCTGGAATCTTTGCTCCAAAATATATGAGCATAAGCATAAATTTCTTCATTAGGTGCAGGATTTTTTGGTATCAAAGGATATTTAATATCTATTTTATATAGGGTTTCCCTTTGAAATTTTTTCTCCATTGGTTTTATCTCCGAAGTTATATGCGGAAAGGGCAATCCCTCTATTCTATACTTTTTCTTTTCAGGTGGAATTAATTTTATAGAAGATGGAAAATTTGTAATTTGAAATTTTCCTTTTTCCACACCGATTTCTTTCTTTTCTGCATTATCTTTTTCGGATTCCTTCTTTCTTGGCGGTATGTAATTTATAATAATGGGTTTTCTCTTAAATACATATTCCCTGCGACTTAGTATTTTCATTGGTTTTTTCCTTCTACGTACTTTTATTATTTTTGTTTTTTTATTTCGAGTCTTAATTTTTATTTTTACCATCTTCTCGACAAATTTATTTCTTTATTGATAGAATCCAAAACAAAATATCTTGCAGAGCTCGTTGCATATCCATTCATATTTTTATCCGAAAAATTAGGTGCAGATATATTTATTTCTTCTCCAGTTCTGAAATTAGAAACAAAAATTTTATTATTTAAAATTGAAATTAAGTATCTGTCTTCGGATAATTTTTGAGGAATATCCACAATAAGGCTACAATTGCCATACTGTCCACAAATATACATTTTTGTTGTCGCCATTGAAACCAAGTTGGCAAGCATATAATATTGATTTTTTTCTGCTTGAGGTTGTAATGAATTCACTACAAAGGAAACTGTTTCTGCAACAGATAAAGCTATTAAAGCTCCTATACCAAATAACAAAAGTTCATTAACAACCCTGAATTGTCCCCGCATAATATAAAATCTTTATCTAAATAGATAATTAGAGTTTATATTGAAATTATGAAGAAAATTAAAAAAATTTGGAATAGATTGAATGAAAAAAATATTGATGCAATTTTAATTACAAATCCGTCAAATATTTTTTATTTAACCGACCTTAGAGGCGCCTGCATGGGAGAAAGAGAATTTCTAATAATTGTTTCAAAAAATGATTTTAAGATAATAACTTCGGGAATTTATCGACTAGAAATAAAAAAGAGAATTCCGGAAGGAAATTTTATAATTGCCGAAAGAAATAGTTTATTCAAAGAAGCAACCAGGATATTAGAAAAATATAAAAAGATTGGTTTTGAAAAAGAGGATTTAAAATATGGCGAATACGAATATTTAAAAAAGTATCTGAAGGGGAAACTTATTCCAAATGCGGGATTTGTTGAAGATTTAAGAAAGATAAAAGACCGGGAAGAAATAAAAAGAATCAAAAAAGCCGCCAAAATTACGGATAAAACCTTTTATTCAATTTTAAAAATTATAAAACCGGGCTTGACAGAGAAATACATTCAGAGAAAGATAATTGAAATAATGGAAGATTTCGGAGCAGAAGGCGTATCTTTTGAACCTATTGTCGCGAGCGGGAAAAATAGTGCTGAAATTCATCATCAAACTTCAAACAAAAAAATAAAAAATAACGAGATTTTGTTAATTGATATGGGAGCAAGATATAAGGGATATTGTTCTGATTTTACGAGAACCGTTTTTATTGGAAGAGCAACACAAAAAATTAAGAAATTATACAATCTTGTTCTTGAGACTCAAGAAAGAGCAATAAAAAATTGCAAAGTAAATGGCGAAATTAAAAAGTTATATGAAGATGCTGTTTTAAATTTCAAAAAATATAAAGAGGACAAATATTTTACTCATAGTCTGGGGCATGGGGTTGGGATCAATATTCACGAATTTCCAAATTTGGGATCAATTGATCAAGGAAATTTCAAGAATAAAATGGTTTTTACAATAGAACCCGGTCTTTACCACAAAAATTTTGGAGGAATAAGAATAGAAGACTTATGTTTGATGGATAAAAAATGCAAGATTTTGAGCAAGGCAACAAAAAAATTAATTGAAATCAATTAAATATTGTTTCTTTTAGTTCTTCGGCAAACAACTTTATAAATTTTTCTTCTTTTCCTTTTTCAATTTTTCCTCCCGCAGCTTCTTTATGCCCTCCTCCTTTTCCTCCCAATTTTTCACAAACTTTGTTCATAACTTCATTTAAATCAGTTTCTGGCATTCTTGATCTTGCGGAAATTTTTACTCCGTCTGCAGCATAGGCAAGCCCAACAACTATCTTTTTGTTTGTACAACTATTTATAATTATAGAAGTTATTGTTCCTATCATATTTTCGTCTATTTTTTCTCCAGCATTAATGAAAAGTATGTTCTTTGTTTGTTGAAAATTATTTATATTTTCAGTTGTCCAGGATAGATAAGTGGCGAGTTTTCTTTTATATATTGCCATCACTTCCTCGAGTTTTTCAAGATTTCCGTCGAGAAGTTTTAAAGCTTCGTCAAATTTTTCAAGTCTTCCAAAAGCGTTCAAAATCGTTGAAAATTCAAGAGCATCCATCAACTCTCTCGGCTGCTTTGTCAGGAGATAAATATCTGAAAAAATATTTGTCGGATCCAGATTATTTCTTATTCTCTCTTTTATAATTCCAAGAAATAATCTTTCTTTCTCCTCTTTTGATAAGTCATAATAGCTCTTGATTTTTCCATTATGGTTTAAATTAATTTTCAAATCCGAAATAAACTGAACAACTTCAGAACAATCTTTCAAAGGAAGCAATTTTGAATTAGTTAGAGAATAATGTAAAGGTCTGTTCAGATGGCCAAATAGTTTCAGACCTTTTTCTATTTTCAATCTCTTAATTTTTTCTGCCTCCAAAACTATTTTTCTGTTTTCTCCAATTTCTATCTGATTATCTCCTATCGCTCCAACAATTGCATAATCTATTAATTCCTGATTGTTATTAATTTTGGAAGCAAAGAGATAGCATACTCCGGCGCCACAAAGTTCCTTGTTTTCTACAATCGGATTTATCTGAACAATATTTTCCGGAATTTCAATTTTTTCCGGCATATGATGATCAAGTATTATGATATTTTTGTTCGGGAGAAGACTTAAATTACTGGAACCAAGATCGGAGAAGATCATCAAATCAAAATTTTCTTTTTCAAATTCTTCTTCTATATTTTCAATTATATTTTTTGAAAGTTCTTTTGCGATTCTTATAGTTATTTCTTTGTTCTCTTTTTTAAGAGCGGTTGATAGAATTTTGGCTGAACAAAGTCCATCACAATCATAATGTGAAACAATAAGTATTTTGTTTGAGTTTTTTGTCATTTCTATTGCTTTACTGAAGTCCATTTAATAAATTAATTTTTATAATTATGGAAGTTGTAGTTGTTGCAGCTATTGCGGTTATTACCACTCTAGTTGCAACTTTAATTCAGAAAAAAATTACAGATGTTGATTTAGTGAAATCACTGAAATCTGAAATAAAAAAAATAAATAAAGAAATGAGAGAAACTAAACAGGATACACAAAAACTAAATAAATTAATATCCAAGAATTTTGAAATTCAGAAAAAAATGATGGGGCAGACAATAAAACCAATGATGATATCCAGTGTGCTTACTTTAACGGTCTTTTTTATGATATCGGTTTTTTTTAAAGGAGCAGTTTTATCTTTGCCCGTTTCCTTGCCATTTATTGGGAATAAACTCAATTGGTTCTGGATATTTATTTTAAGTTCAACAATCTCCAGTTTGATTTTCAGAAAGGTGCTTAACATAGAATTTTGAAATCTTAAAGGTTTTATCTGTGAATTAATATTCTATATGGATAAAGATTCGTTCGAACTCCAACCAATTCCTCCTTATAATTTTGATCTGCAATGGAAATTTTATTCTTCATTCAGGGAGCCACAGCCAGAAATTTATAAAGATGGCGTCTGAAGACGGGCTTTCAAAATTGGAGATAAGTTGGTTCCGGTGGAGGTTACTTCTGTTGGCACGGTAGAAAAGCCAAAGTTGCGGGTTAACGCATCCTCCAAACTCGATGCGAAAGAGAAGAGGTATCTGTCGGATAAAATAGCAGATATTTTTAGATTGAGAGATAACCTCAGAGCATTGTATGAGTTTATGAACAAGGATGAAATACTTTACAGAGTAAAGAACGAACTTTACGGTTTGAGACCGCCGGGAATCGGGGCGAGCATATTTGAGGGAGCGATCAGAGTAATAATCCAGCAGCAGATTTCTTTACAGGTTGCCTATGTAATGACTGGAGAACTGGTTAAGAGATTTGGAGAGAAAATAGAAATTGATGGCGAACCATATTACGATTTTCCTTCACCCCAGGTGTTGGCAAATGCCAATGAAAACGAATTGAGGAAGTGCAAGTTATCCCGCCAGAAATCAAGATACATTAAAGAACTCTCACTGAAAGTTGCGGATGGATACGATTTGGAAAAGATTGGAAAGATGAATAATGAGGAAGCTATTGAGGAGTTGATGAATTTTAAGGGAATTGGTATGTGGACCGCCGAGTTGATACTGATAACGACGTTGGGGAGAATGGATCTCTGCGTTCCCGACGACCTCGGAGCCAGAAAAGCGGTTTCACACTTCTATTTTGATGGAAAACTTCAATCAGGAGATACTGTTAGAAAATTCGCGGAAAGGTGGGGTGAGTTCAGGGGTTGGATAATTTATTATCTAATTTGTGCTTATAATATGGAAAGTATAAGGGGGGTGTGAAATATGGAAAAACAAAAACTATACGAAAAGGGGTTGGAGAATTATCCAAAGGCGGCGGTTTTTTTAACAAATGTTTTGCTATTGTTCTGGTTTGGATTCGCCGCTTATGGTATGTCTGCATTGAGATTTGCTGGGTTACCGATAATTTCCATTATTTATCTGCTATTTGCCATCATAATGCTGGGACTCATTTTAAGGAAACATCTGTGCACACATTGCTATTACTACAACAAGTTATGTGGCACGGGCTGGGGTAAATTGAGTTCGTGTTTATTCAAAGAGAAATCTGGCAATTACGAACTTGGAATGAAACTGGCGGGTTTGACCTGGGGTTTATTGACAATTATTCCAATCGTTGCCATTCCCGTTGCGATGTTTCTGCACGGGGAATTTTTAGTGCCTGGTGGAATAAGTCTAACTGGTTTCCTGGCGATAATGATTGTGAACCAATTCGGAAGAAAAAAGGGATGCGCGCAATGTAAAATGAGATACATTTGCAAAGCAAGTGCTGCCAACTAATGGACCATGAAGACAAAACTTCAAAAAATAGTGCAGATCCTATCAGAGAAATACGAAATCAACGAGTGGTGGAAAAGATATACTCCGTTTGAAACATTGGTCAGTATAATCCTTTCCCAACGAACATACTGGAAAAATGTGAGAACTGCCACCGAAAGATTTGCTGAGAGGTTTAACGGCATTGAAGATGTGGCAAAGGCAAATGTGAAAGAAATCGAGAAAGTTATTAAACCGGCGGGTCTGTATAAGGTCAGAGCCAGAAGAATTAAAAATATCGCCAGAGACTTGATTGAAAAATATGATGGAAAGCTAGATAAAATATTGACTCTTCCCTATAACGAGGCAAAGAAAAAACTGATAACAATAAAGGGAATTGGGCCGAAAACCGCGGATGTCTTTTTGATGGCGATTAAAGGAGAACAAGTTCTGCCCATCGATGTTCACATTTTCAGAATAATGAAAAGATTGGGAATAGCCGATGAAAGAGATAGTTATGAAAATTTGAAGGCAATACTTGAAGCGGAGATACCGCCAGTGCAAAGAATGAAAGCCCATCTAATACTGATAGAATTTGGAAGGCGAATTTGCAGATCGCGAAATCCCAAATGCGAAGAATGTCCGATTAAAAGATATTGCAAGGTCGGAAAAAATGATTTTGCCGCACCAAATATATAGAATCTTGCGAACCCTTGAATTTTATCTCATACTGCATTTTTCTTAATTTCACATAAAAATGAACTTCATATCAACTGTATTTGTAGGGACACCTTTGTTTCACGTGGAACTTTTTTAGTTCACTTTTTTAAAAATAAAATTTTGAAGTCTAGGGGGGTTTAAGAGGTAAAATATAGAAGTTCACGTGATTTCGACAGACAACTTAGTTAATTTCAACAATTTCTCGTGAAGTTCACTTATGAACAAATATATTACAGATAAATTATGGAACATAGATTTTATGATTTAAATGTGGCATTTTATAATGAACATTTATTGGAGAGAGCAGAATATCTCGGGCTTTCTGGAATTTGCATAGTTGCCCGCTCTACAGACAATATTGACGAATATTTGGAAAAAATTAAAAAAATCAGAGAAGGAACAAATATAGATGTAGTTACTGGAGTTTTAATTGAAGAAAAACCAAATAAAATCTTCGGTCTGGCGAAGAGTCTCAGAAGAAAAGTGGAATTAATTCTGGTTTCGGGAGGAGATTATGAGACAAATAGAATGGCTTGTTCTTCCGAGTATGTTGATATTCTTTGCCATCCAGAAAAAGGTAGAAAAGACCCCGGAATAGACCACATTTGTTGCAGGGAAGCAAGAGAACATAATACAATAATTGAGCTAAATTTCAGAGAGTTAATTTCTGCGATTGGCATGGAAAGAATAAAGGAACTAAACAAAATGAAAGAAATTGTCAGATTATGCAATAAAACAAAGGCCAGATTTATTGTAAATTCCGGAGCAAAAAATATTTTTGAATTAAGAGGGGGAAGAGAATTATCCAGTTTATCTTTTTGTTCTGGAGCAAGTTTGCAGGACGCTCTGATTGCAAACTCTGAAATCCCAGAAAAATTAATTTCAATAAACAGGGAAAAATTAAAACAACCTGTAAAGGGTGTTGAATATGAGAGATAAACTTAAAACTCTTCCCTCCTCTTACCGAGAAAAGAAAAGATATGTTGTTTTTGAAATAATATCGGACAAGAAAATAGAATTTGAGGAATTAATTAAATCTGTTTTTAATAATACGATAAATTTGATTGGAATTTTGGGAGTTGCGAAAACCAATTTCAGATTTATGTCTGATTTATATAATGAGAAAAAACAAATATTTGTTTTAAGATGTTTGCCAAAGGATGTAGAATTAATCAGACTTTCAATGGCTCTTATCACAGAAATCAATAAAAAAAATGTCTGTATTCGGTCTCTTGGAGTTACTGGAACAATAAAATCGGCAAGAAGGAAATATATGGACATTTAAAAACCTGAATTAAATAAGTGGATGAATAAGAAATTTTATTTGCGGAATTTAATATTTAAATGTCTGGCAACTATTTCTATAAAAACTTCATTTTCCTTCCTTTTCCATCTTGCCCGAAATAACTTAATGCTCTCATTTAATTCTTTTACAGAATAAAATATGGAAATTAAAGAAGAACTAAAGAAAGAAACAGAAAAATGGTTTAAAAAAATAAAGAAAGTTAAATTAATTGCGAAAAATGAAAAAGGAGAAGAATATAAGAAAAATATCCTGGCTTATATAGAGGATTCAAAACATTTTTTTGAGAAGGGGGATTTCATCAGAGCATTTGAAGCCGTTATTTGGGCATGGGCCTTTCTCGAGATTTCGCTTGATTTAAAACTTTTGGAAATAGAAAATTATGAAAGTGGAAAAATTGCCCAAAAAATTTCCATTATTTGAAAATATGAAGATTGTTTTTTCTGAAGAATATAGAAATGTTGTAGAAGCAGAAAATTTAGGATATCCGTAATATGTTCAACTTTTTAAAAAAGACGGTTCAAAAATTAATAAAAAAAACTAAAGAAGAAAGGAAGAAAACAATTAAAGAAGAAAAGAAAATAGAAAAAAAGGAAGAATTAAAAAAGAGAAAATTATTCTCAAGGAAAGTTTCTGAAAAAGATTTGGAAAAATTCAAAATGGAATTGATAAAGGCAAACGTTTCTTTTGATGTGGCGGAAGAGATTGTTGAAAAATTGAGAGATAAAGAAAGAAAAGATATTAAAAAGATTTTAGAGGGAATATTGCTAAATTTATTAAAACAAAAAGAAATTGACTTGATTCATTTTGTTAGAGAGAAAATAAAAGAACGAGGTTGCTGCATTCTTTTGTTTTTTGGATTTAACGGATCTGGAAAAACAACAACAATTGCCAAAATTGGTTCTCTGATGATTAAGCAGAAGATTCCCGTCGTTTTTGCCGCGGGAGATACTTTTAGGGCGGCTGCAATTGAACAAATTTCAACTCATGCAAAGAAACTTGGAATAGACATAGTAAAGCATAAATATGGTGGAGACCCCGCAGCCGTTGTTTTTGATGCAAAAAAACATGCAGAAACAATTAATGGCGTTGTCCTTGCAGATACTGCGGGAAGATTGCATTCTGATAAAAATCTCCTCGAAGAACTAAATAAAATTGTAAGAGTGAATAAACCGGATTTAAAAATCCTTGTTCTCGATTCTTTGACTGGAAATGATATTTTGGAGCAGATAGAAAAATTTGGTAAAGTTGGTTTTGATGGATTAATCCTAACAAAAGTTGATGTAAATGAAAAGGGGGGAGCAATCCTTTCAGTAAAACAGAAAACAGACAAGCCAATTCTATTTCTTGGAACGGGGCAGGAATACGAAGATTTGGAGAAGTTTGATGCCGAAAAGATTGTTAAAAAAATACTGGAATAAATTTGATAAAATCTTTCTTTTTTAAAAAGAAAGGGTTTTATGGCGAAGAAATATCAGTGTCTGAAATGCGGTTTTATTGGAAAACCTATTAAGATGGAACCCGCACAACTTGTTTGTCCAAAATGTGGTTCTGTTCTGTTGAAAAAGTTGGAGAAAGAATAACTATTTTTTATTTTCTTCCCTTTTTTCATTATCTTTTTTCTCCAAGTTTTTAATTCTTCTCTCCAATTCTTTTTCTTTCTTTTTCTTGCTGCCAAAAAGATTTACAAGGGATTTTCCTACTTTTTCAATAACAGATAAACTGAGATAGATCGTATATCCAAGGATTCCAAGATAGACAAATACCAGAATAGTTTCCATATTTAGTGGAAAACTGAAACCCAAATATTTTACCGCTATTACGGGAAAAATTGCAGAAATTCCGGCAATAAGTAAATATTTGAACAAAAGTTTAATTCCCTTATAAACTAAATAAATGAATATAACTAATAGAATAATTAATCCAATAGTTGCTATATCAAGCATCTTGGGAAATTAATAAAAAAAGAATAAGTTATCGAACTTGTTAAAGATATATAAGATAAAAGAGATATGGAAGTCCTTGAGAAATATGTTTCTCTGCCAGAAAGTTTCATAAGTTTTTTTGTGAGACCCCGTTTGAAAAATCTGTAATTTGTATTTATATATTTCAAAGCATTGAGGTAATTCCTGTTTAATCTGGCCAGATACCAATCCGTTATCTCATTAACAGAAACATATTCTCTTTTTAATCTTGTATTTCCCAGTCTAATTTCCTTCAGGATTGAATCTATATCTGGATAAGAATTTACTTGCGTTATGCTTCTTCCAATCCATTCTTTCTGGTGCGCATCTGTTCCGGCGACGATGGGTTTGCCAAATTTTTTTGCAAATCTGTATGCTCTTAAATTTGAAAATTTATCAAGCCCCATCGCATTAAATACTTCTATTGCGTCGGTAAATTTTGCCCATCCTCCAAGACCTTTTTTGGCTATATCAAAAGGATGAGGAGCAATTGTTATTCCTCCCTGCTGGTGAACTTTATCAATTGTTTCAAGAACATCTTGTTTTGGTTTTATTTCTTCCGTAATTCCAAGAGCAAGCAGATGCCCCTGCAAGGTTGAAATTTCTTCTCCGGGAATTATAACAAAATCGTCAAATTTTAGTTTTTTAAGAGATTCAAAACTTTTAAGATTATTATGATCTGTGATTGCAATTCCGTCCAATCCCTTTCTTCTCGCTTCTTTAACCATCTCAACTGGGGAAACCAGATTCTCTTCTCCCAAAATAGAACCTTTTGAATACCAGGAATGTGAATGCAGTTCCAATAACATAAATATTAATTTATTTTAATGTTAAAGTGCTTGATTTGTGTTTATTCATCCCCTTATTTTATTATTTTAAAACTTTCTATAAAAGAATTAATAAATTAAAAATAATATATAATTAGGTGGTAAAGATGCCAACACCTAAAGACGATCCAAATATACTAAAGGAATGGAAAAAATTAGAAAAAGAACTAGCAAAAAAAGGATACTCACAAAGAGGTAGATATAACCTAATAGCAACTAAATATGGTGTCTCTGGGAGTACTGTTGATAGGTGGTTAAATCGTAAGTATAGAGATGCTATTAAAAAATATCAGAACAAGCGAAATAAAGTATGGAGGGATCTGGGAGAGACAATATTTGGTATTTATAATTACGAATGTCCTGTCACGGCAGCTGAAATTTCTAATAGAATAAAAGAAACGACTGGCGTAACTGTTCCGGGTGAAATAATAATAGAAACTATGGATCGGCTCATGGATGGGCTTGGTTGTAATTCACCTATAATGGAAGTTGGGAATGGCATGTATCAAATAAATAGAAATTCGCCTTATTGGAGAGTATGCAACGGATACTGGTGAGAGTTAGTAATAGATATGGGCAAGATATAAATGAATAAATTTGTAATTTATGGGCCTATGGTGTAGTGGTTCGGTATGCACTAAAACATGCCTCCTTCGCAAGGAGGAGACGCTGGGTAATTTCTGGAATCGAATCCCAGTAGGTCCATAATTTAGATTTTCCAGTCTGAAACTGATTCTCTCTTAAAGATGAAAACATTAATCAAACCCGCCGTCATAGTTAAAAGAGTTAAAAGAGAATAGAAAAAATAATAAACAAAAAACTCATGAAGTCTGAATTTAAAATCCAGCTTTTTCGATAATGCAAAAAACAAAACAGAAAAAGATAAAAAACAGATAAAAGAAACAAATAAACTCTTGAATAGGTTAATGCCAAGAATGGTGAATAATAAAATAGGAAAAGCAAAATTAAATTTTATTGCAAGAAACAAAAAGAAAACGGAGAATATTTTATAGATCAATAAATCCGGTATTAATAAAGTTGTGAGAAAAATAAGAAGAGAAGGGAAAATAAAAAATAAAGCGGGAATAAATATTTGGGGATGTTTGACGCTCTTTTTTAATAATGGTTTATACCATTCTTTAAGCCATAATGATATGCCAGTCACCCATCTTTTTCTTTGCACAATGTATTTTTTCCAATCTGAATGAACATGATTATAAACTTTAATTTTTTTTGTATATTTATGCTTAAAATTTCCTAAAAAGCATCTTATGGCAATATCCAGATCTTCACATATAACTTTTCTAAATCCTTTAATCGAATTAAAAACATCTTTTCTAATCGCAAACGCGGAACCATTAACGGACGGACATTTTTTAAGAAAATATGATACTAACCAGGATCCAATATTAATTCCAACATATTCATAGTAAGTCATTTTTGATAAAAAGGAATTTCTTATTACCTCCTTTTTTATATCGAGAAAATCTGCATCTTTCATTTCTTCTGTAATTTTTTTAAGGAAATTTTGATCATCGGGCAATTCTATATCATCATCTAAAAAAAGCAATATTTTAGCAGAAGATAATTTTGCTGCTTTGTTTAAAGCTTCGGCTTTTCCAATTCTTTTTTTGTTTAAAATGAATTTTGCTTTCTTTCCGAATTTTTTTGAAATTTCTATCGACTTTTTTGTTGGTTCATCGATAATAACAAAAATTTCTTTTTCAATTTTCTGTGAGATTAATTTTATTAACAGGTTTTTTAATAAATTTGATTCTCTGTAAACAGGAATCAAAATACTGATTTGCTTATTTCCCATATTGCAATAATGAACTTCTGCAATAGATTATAAGGCAACTTAATATATTTACTTATTGTGTTGTTTTTCTTAATTAAAGACATACCGGATATAATTGCAAATAACATAATTAATATTAAATTCTCTGAAAACAGAAATATGGGAAAAATAGTTAAAGGATAGAAAATTTCTAAAAATTTAAGCAAAAGTTCTGCTCTTTCTTTTCCCAGAACGCAGACGGTCGTTTTTAATCCGGCTTTTTTATCGCCTTCGTAATCTCTAAGATGATTTTTCAATTCTATTATTGCCGAGAACCAGAAAATAGATAAACCAATTAAATAATGAAATAATGCCAATTCCGAATTAAAAATTATTAAAGGCAGGAAAAACAAAAGGGTGCCAAAAAACAAACCATGAGATAGAATATCCAGTAAAAATTTTGATTTAAATCTCAGAGGCGGAGAAGAATAAAAAAATGAAAGTAAGATTAATGCAAAGTAAAGAAAAAAACTTTTTGATCCAAAATGCGTTGACAAAATAAGTCCAAAGAAAGCGAGAATTACGGAAAAAATTAAGGCATTTTCAAAGCTTATTTTTCCTCTTGCTATTGGATTTTTCTTTTTAGTTAATTTATCTTCTTTCACATCAAAGCAATCATTCACAGAAAAACCAAAACCCAAAAATAAGAAAAGAATCAGAAAGAATATAATTAAATCAATTACGGGATATAAAAACCCGTCTGAGAGCACAAATCCGAATAATGCTATCAGGAAAAATCCACACCAGTCTGTCACTCTTAAAAGTCTAAAATATGATTTTAAATCTGCCATATATAAATTTTCCTTAAAAGATAAGATTAATTAAAAAATTCTGGTAAATGACGGTATCTTTTTTGTTTTATATATTTTATTTCATATAGCGCTGACTTCGCTTTCTTCAAATACACTCAATCTGCAAAAACTATTTCTTCTCTTTGTTCTCAAAATCTCTGATAACTCTATCAAGAATATCAACAAATTTCTTTACATAACTTCTTGTCAACTCAACATCTCTTTCTGGAATTTTATCTATGTCTTTCTCTGCAAGTTTTTTCATTCCAACAACTTTATCAAAAGTTTCTAAATAACTCTTTGGAAGATAGTTTTTTTCAATTAGTTCTTTTTTTATTGCCTTTGGCAAATTCTTTGGGTCTGGAGGCAACTTGTTCATTTTCTTTAAAGCAAATATTGTTGATTTTAGCAGAACTTCGTAATTTTTATCAATAAGTATTCTCTTTTTCTGGTTTTGCAATCTTATATATATTTTCTGCATTTGCTTTACATAATTTTCCGATTTTTTCAGCCATTCATCAACTTCTGCTCCAGAAATCTTTTTTATTTTTTTGTGTTCAACATCCTTCCTGAATTTAAGTATATCTTCAAGTATATCAAAATATTTTTTGTTCAACAATTTTGAATCGACAAGATATTCTTTGACAGCTTTTGGCGTATTTTTTGGGTCTGGAACTGGTTTTCCAAGATACATCAAAACAGCCTGCGAAGAATTGAGCATTGCATAATAGCAGTCTTCCGTAACCTGATACAATTTAACTGTTTTTGCTCTTTCAATTTTCTTTGGGGCGCTTGCCATTAACAATTCAACTGCCTCGAGACTTGCGGGAATTTTTCCCCTTTCCAAAAGTTTTTTCATCGGGATGAAAAATCCCTGATCGTACAATGCCCATCCATCTCTCAGAATAGTCAAAAGCAAAGGATGCGAGATTCTAACCATATCCCAGAATTCTGTAACGGTCCATGGTGGTTGCACATGCAATCTTTTATCAATATCTTTTGCAACATTATAAAGATAATCGGCAACAGAATCTTTAAATTCTTCCGTTATTCTCATTTTCGTATCATCAAGTAAAACGAGAATATCGAGGTCGCTCTCCTTCGTGAAATCTTTTCTCAAATAAGAACCAAAAATAAAAATTGTTTTTATTAATTCCTTATATTTTTTTAGACATTCTTTTTTAAACAAATCGGCTTTCTTAAAAATTTCTTTTTTAATCTTCTCTTTTTGTTTTTCTGAAAGTTGTTTTTTTTGAATTTTATCCTTTGAAATTTCTTTTTTTATTTTGGTTGAACTTTTTTTAGAAATCGTCGGTTTTTCTTTTGTTTTTTTGGCGGTTTTTGTATTTTGAGCCTTTTTTGTTTTTTTTATTCTTCTTTTTTTTACTTCTGAAACCATAATAGTTTTAATAAGTATATATAAAGTTTATTGCCAGGTTTTAGATTGGAATTTCATTTATCTTTTTTGCCTTTTTCGGTCATTGAAAATATATTTTTTTGTATATAAATTATAAAATATTTTTTAAAACATTTTTCTACAAAGTATGGACTATTTTTTGTGTTTTTCTTTTTTTAAAAGAAAAAGTAATATGAAAGAGACCATGTTTATCAAAGAGGGAATCCTGCAACAACAGATATATGATTATCTAGTTGAAAGATTAAAGGATGAGTGTTTTGAAGATGTTGAGATTCATTACTTGCCGGCAAGCATCAGGATAATAATACATACGACGCGTCCAGGAGGAATAATAGGACACGGCGGAGAAGATATAGAGAAACTAACAAATGAAATTAAAGAAAAATTTAAAATAGATGTTCAATTAGATGTAAAAAGGATTGATAAAGATGTTGTTGTGCCGCAGATAATAGCCAAAAATATTGCAAAGGGAATTGAAAACAAAAAAAATCCTCGAAGACTTGCTGAGTATTATCTCACTAAAATAATGAAAAATAAAAATGTTCTCGGTGCCGAGATTATTCTGGATGGTTTAATATCGGGTTCAAAAACGAGAAAAGACAAATTTTTAAGAGGTTATATGAAAAAATCCGGAGAACTTGTAGAAAGATACATTAAAAGAGGCAGGGCAACAGCTCATCCGCCTATAGGAGCGATAGGAATAAAGGTTAATGTATATCTAAAGCCAGAAGAAGAGAAAATTGAAAAATAGAATTTATATTTTCTTATTTTTTAAATAATTCCTTAATTTTTGAATATCTTGTTCCGAATTGATATTGAAAATTGGATTATCAAGCAAATAACCGCTCATATAACCCAAATTAATTAATCTTGGATAAACATCTCTCTGCAGCACCCATCTCACGTCTCCTTTTGGAATATAATCAAATATCCGTTTGTTGCAAACTGCCGCAAATGCAGATATTAATGTTTTATCGCCTTTTTTTCCTTCTTCATGTTTGACTATAGTATTTCCTATCATAGAAACAGTACCAAATTTTTCGGTGGTTGCAACTGGAGCAACTGCGAGTGTAACAATTGTTTTCGAAATAGCATGATTCAGGGTATGTTTTCTTATCAAATCAAAAAAATCAAATTCATAATATTGGTCAATTGGCAAAATCAAAAAATTTTGAGTAACTTTGTCTTTTACCAATTCAAGTGTTTTTGCATTTCCCAATTCTTTTCTTTCTTCTATATATTCTATTTCTGTATTATTGTATTTATCGGAAATCTTCTCAAAACAGGCATTTATAACTTCCTTCTGACCAACGAGAAAAATCTTTCCAAAACCGCTAAGTCTATCAAAAAGAAAATTTAGAATAGTTTCATTATCCTTTATTGGAATCAGGAATTTAAATCTTTTACCTAATTTCAATTTTTTTGGATCTCCGCCCGCAAGAATAACTGCCGTGCTTGAATTTTGAAGATAAGTACTGATGCAATGTTCAATAAAACTTGATCTGGAATCAAAATTTAAATTATCTATATATTTGTCTGCCTGTTTCAGCAATTCTTTATCAATAGTCAGAGAAATTCTTTGTTTCATAATACTAAGTATTACTATTTATTTAAATTTACATATTAATCAGAATTTCAAAAAAAACGGGAAAGATTACGGTATAAAAGGCTAATTTAATTCAAGATATTTCCAAAAAATTATTATAAAATAATATTTAATATTTAAATTTAATATATATATGGAAATAAATAACTTCGAAGAAGTTTTAAAATCCAGCTTTGGAAAGTTTTTCGAATCCAATATTCGAAAAGACTTTTTTTTCAAAAGAAAAAAAAATTTTTCATATAATGCAAAAAAAGGAATTTCGCCGGTAATAGCTACAATGTTAATGGTGATAATTACCATAAGTCTGGTGGGTTTCGCTTATACCTTTCTTAGTGATCTGGTAACAACGGGAGCAAATACCGCTCAGAACCAAACATCGTCTCTAATACAAAATCCACAAATAAGTATAAATTCTGTATGGAATGAAAGTGGTAATATAGGCGTATCTATTGCTTCCGTAGGAACTACACCGCTAAATTTAAAGAATATGAGGGTTTTTGTGAATAATGCTCCAAAAACATGGACTGGTGCGAGTATTGATGGGTGTAACAATTCCGAAAGTTTGGTTCCGGGGGCAAGTTGCAATATTGTAATAAATGAAGCTTATAATATAGGCAATAAAATTAAAATTTCGGTTGCGAAGGCAGAAGTTATAACAACTATAACATAAAAATCCGAATTTATCTTTTTAATTATTTTATGAAATTAAAGAAATTGTTGGAAAATATTTTCACAGAAGAAGAACTTAAAATTGCTCCAAGCAGTTTTGATGTAATAGGAGACATTGCAATTATAAAAATTCCCGATGAATTAAAGAAAAAAGAGAAGGAAATCGGAAAACAATTGTTGAAATTTAAGAATATAAAAACTGTTTTGAAAAAAGAAGGGAAAGTTGAAGATAAGTTCAGGATAAGAAAATATAAATTTCTCGCAGGTGAAGATAAGAGAGAAACCTTGCATAAAGAATACGGATGCAAATATAAGTTAAATGTTGAAACTGTTTATTTCTCTCCAAGACTTGGAAGAGAGAGGGAGAGAATTGCAAAAGAAGTAAAAGAAGGGGAAAAAATATTGGTGATGTTTGCTGGAATAGGTCCTTACGCAATTCAGATTGCAAAGAACAGAAATGCAGAAATTTTTGCGGTTGAAATAAATCCAAAAGCCATAGAATACTTCAAGGAAAATGTAAAATTGAATAAAGTTGAAAATAAAATTAAAATTTTTGAGGGCGATGTCAGAGAAGTGGTGCCAAAATTAAAAGAAAAATTTGACAGAATAATAATGCCTCTGCCAAAGGATGCAGAGACTTTTTTGGATTTGGCAAAATTGGTTGCAAAGAAAAATGCAATTGTTCATTTGTATGTTTTCGCCGGTTCAAAAGAAGAAGCAATAAAAAAAATTGATGAAAAAGTGAAAGTGCTGAATTGCGTGGAGTGCGGAACTTATTCAAAAGAAATTTCGAGGTATTGCATTGATTTTAGATTTATCCGAAAAAGAATATCTTAAATTCGCAATTTATTTAATAATGAGTTTTGATAAGGATAAAGAAAAGACAATGAATAAATTTGCCAGAGCCCTGGAAAAAGGAGAAGTAGATAAACCAATAATCCCTCTCTTAAAATTTATTAATTCCCTGTCTGATTTTTATACAACATCGAGTTGCGCTGGCAGAATTATTTTACTTCATGAATTTGGGAAAAGAAAAATAGACAACAAATTTATTTTAAAAGAGCACGACAAAATTAATATGGAGTTATTTCTAAACAAAGATTTTGGAGATTCAAAAGGGAGGGTGTGGCTAAAGCAAGAGCCTTTTATTATACACATTGTTGCCAGAACTTTAAAAGATGCTGAAACTATGCTTAATCTTGGATTAAAATCCGGATTAAAACACAGCGGTGTTTTTGTTTTCAAGTCAGAAAGATATATTCTCGAATTAAACGGAACGCAAAATTTGAGCGTTCCAATTGCAGAAAAAGGAAAATTGCTGATTCAAAAGGATTATTTAAAATATCTTCTATCCATTGCTGATGAAAAACTTGGAAAAAACAAGGAAACAAGAGAAAAATTTGAGAAATCAGTAAGAGCTAAGTTCAATAATCTTTGAAGAAAGAATATTTACAAATAAAAATATGCTGAGCAAAACCGAAATTGCAAAAAAAAGAATTGAAAAATTGTTTAAATTGGCAGAGGAAGAATTAAAGAAAGGTAATTTAGAAAGAACTAAAAGATACATCTATCTGGCAAGAAAAATTGGAATGAAATGCCAATACACTTTGCCAAGAGAATTAAAAAGAAAATTCTGCAAAAAATGCAATATGATGCTGATTCCAGGTATCAGTTGCGAAGTTAAATTAAACAAAAAAACAAAAACAAAGGATATTAAATGTTTTAATTGTAATTATATTAGAAGGTATCCATATGGTGAACAAAATAGGAGAAAATTTAATAAAACTCGCAGAAAAACTGAAAAATGAAAAAATTATTGAGTGTCCGGAATGGGCAAAATTTATTAAAACAGGAGTAAGTAAGGAAAGGGTTCCGCAGCAACAGGATTGGTGGTATTTAAGGGCGGCATCGATATTGAGAAAAGTATATTTATTTGGTCCAATTGGTGCCGAAAGATTATCAAAATTTTATGGCGGGAGAAAAAACAGAGGAGCCAAGCCAGAAAAATTCAGAAGAGGATCAAGAAAGATAATCAGAACAATTTTGCAACAATTTGAAAATAAAGGATTGGTAAAAAAATCAGAAAAACAGAAAAAAGGCAGAATTATGACGGAAGAAGGAAGAAAATATCTAAAATCAGTGCTTTAACAAGGAATAGGCGATTGTAAAACCAAGGATTATTATTAAAAATAAAATAATTGTTGATAGATAATAATTCGAGAAAACTATTTTCGGCCATCCTTCTGTTCTATATGCAAGAGTTAACAAAAGAGAAAATATTAATACAACTACACCAAAAATAGCATAATTGTTTTTAGTATAGAGAACAAAGAAAATCAAACCTCCGATAATCAATAAAATTGCTAAAGATATTTGATCTATTTTTATTAATAATCCGAATAAAAATATTGCGCATAGAATTGCAAATAAACCAATACTTTCTTCAACTTTCATAAATAATTTTTTAAAAATAAATTATGTCTATTGAAGAAAAAATTTTAAAATTTGTTGCAAGCAAACAGGTGGTATCTTTAGAGGAATTAAAAAAAGAAATGGGTAATATAAATAAAAACACCTTGCTTGCCATAATTGCCAAACTAAAGGAGGAAGGATTAATATGCTATTCCAATCTACTATCTCCGACAACTTTCGTAATAACAGCAAGAGGACTGAATAATATTGAAAGAACTAAAAAGTAAAATAAATAATATATTATGACTGAGGATGAAATTGAAAAATTAAGAGAAAAATTTAAAATTAATTTTTTTCAAATTGAAAAAACACTCGTAAGATATGATGAAAGAATAAATAGTATTGAAAAAGAAGAAAAAGAAATAAAGAAGATTAATGACGAATTAAAACAGGAGTTAACTGATATTAAATTGAATCTAAAACAGATAAATGAAAAAATTGGAAGTAGAACGGAAAGGTTAGAAAAATTTGCAATAGATAATAAAAATTTTAAAGATGCAATAAAACAAAGTTTTATAGATGATATCAAAAAGATAGAAGAATCGTACAGAGAGAATTTAAAAATAATAAAAGAAAGGCAAATAGAACTGGAAAAAAAATTGGAAAGAATAATATACGGCAATGACGAAAAATTCAAAAATATTGAAAAACAGCTGGCTGAACTTGGGAAGGTTCAGATAAAATTGAATGGAGCAGATGGACAAGCAATATCAAAAAATTTGATTGACGAGATTGAAAAATATAACGAAAAATTAAACAATTTATTGAAAAATAAAAGCGAAGAATTTGAAGAAATTGAAAATAATATCAGAGAAAGAATAGAAAGAGCAGAATATCTCGGTTCAAAACTGGAAGAAATAGAAAAATTAATAAAAGAATTTGATATAAAATCTGAAAAATGGAGGATTTTTAGTGAAGAATTGGAAAGAGATAAAAATTTATATCTGGAATTAAGAAAGGTTGTTCTCGCTTCAATAGATAAATTGAAAAATTTTGAAAAAGTGTTTAATGATAATCTTGAAGAATTTAGAGAAATAAACAATAGAGTTGAAGAATATGAGAAATCATTTAAAATTTTATCTTTAGAAACAAAAAAAGAGATTCAAAAACTGGATTCTGCGAGAAAGCAGACAGAAGAAAATATAGAAGAATTTAGGAATAAACTAAAAGAACAATTAGTAAAAAAGTTCGCAGAGATGGATAATAAACTTGAAAATGAGATAAAAATTAATTTAAATAAACACGCCAGACTTTTAAACACTTTTGGCGAGAAATTTTTGAATATTGAAGAACAAATTAAAAATATGAAAAAAGATGTTGTGGAAAAAACAATAGATGAAGAAATGAATCGATTATTTTTAATTTTGAATGATAAATTAAAAGATTTGATTACTAAACGAGACTTTGATATCTTAAAGGCAAAATTGGAAAGAGAGGTTGAACAAATTAGAAAACCAGAAATAAAGCCTATAGAGGAGAGAATATACCTAATGGAGAAAGATGTAATCGAATTAAAAAGATTATTGAGAGGAATTTCGCAGAGATTGCCTGTAGTTGTAGAATAAACACGCTGGGGCTGGGATTCGAACCCAGGCATCCTTAACGGAAACTAGCTTAGCAGGCTAGCGCCTTATTTTGGAGATTTTTGATAAACCTAATCAACAAAAATCTTAACCACTCGGCCACCCCAGCATAAAAATATGTATTGAAATTAATAGAAAGCATATTCAATCGAAAAAATATTTCTTTAAATATAAAATGACGGGAAAAATATTATACGAAAATATATAATAATATGGGAAAAATAAAAGGTGTTTCTGCATGGATATTCATTATTGCGAGCATCGTATTTGGAATTATAATATTCACAGCAAGTGCTTCCCTCATTGCAAAGCAGATAGAGAATGCAAATAGACAAACAATTGCAGATAATATTGCTGATTTATACAATACTCTAAAAATGGTGTGTATAAATGAAGGTGTTGGATCGCAGAGTTATTATGAAATAGATTTGCCAGAAAATGTCAGAGCAGTTTATGTCTCAAAGTCCGAATATGCCGAACCGCCAGATAAAGTTTCTGTTTTAATTTCCAATAAAGAATCTTCGGTTGGGAATTATTTTTGCTATCAATTATGGGATGAGAATCTCCCAAAGTGCAGGAAACTTTTATGCAATTTAAATTTTACATACATTGGATCGCCGTCTCTGAAAAATGATTTACCAACCTTAATATCAAGAATTGTTGGTGGAACTCCTGTTTACAAATATAGGTTGCGAATCCGGAAATTGAAAGATTGGTTTTTAATTGTAGAGGCGAAGCAGATTATAAAAGAATGATTCGCAATTAAAAGATTTTAAAACAAAGATAAAAAGAGAATAATCTAGACTTTACTTAGAATCTTATCAACCTTCTGATACAATTCTTCAATAGTTCCATTGTTCTCAATAATTGTATCTGCCAGTTCAAGACATTTATCCAACTGCTGTTTTTTTTCATCCTTTGAATTTTCCATTTCTTCAAGTTCTTTGAATTTTTCAAAACAGATATCTTCGCCCATTCTTCCTCTTTTTAGAATCCTCCTGTATCTTAATTCTATGTCTGACTTAATTCCAATTAAAAAAAAATTTTTATTCTTTTTAAATTCCATAATTTCGCCCGGGTTTCTTATGCTATCAATGCAATAATTTCGGCCTTTTTTAATTTTTTCAATGGCTTTAATTGCAAGAATTCCGCTTCCAAATTTTTTTCTCATTTCATTTCCAAGTTTTATTAGATTATCTCTTTTTTCGTCCATATTCCTTTTTCTCGCCTCTTCTCTTAAAATATCTGAAAGAGAAATTAATTCAAATCCTTTTGATTTTAAATAGTTTGCAACTTCTGTTTTTCCCGTACCATTTCTCCCAGTTAAACCAATTATCATTTTATTGTTTAAGATATTTCTCAGTAATATTTAGATCTGTGCCATATTGATGTTTATCATCTATTATATCTTTTTCCTGCCATTCTCTTACCCAATCTTCCACTTTAAATATCTTAATATTTTCGTCTCTCATTGAGCATATAACTCTTTTTAGACCGCAATTGATAATCATTTTTTTGCATATAAAACATGGAATGCTATTGATATTGTTTCCGTTCCTGTCACGAAAATAAATATACATGTCTCCTCCCAAAATACTTACTCCCGCTCTGGCAGCATTTATGATCGCATTTTGCTCTGCATGAACAGATCTGCACATTTCATATCTCGTTCCGTGAGAAATATTTAATTTATCTCTGAGACATTCATTTCTATCCAAACAACTTTTGGTTTTTCTTGGAGCCCCATTATAACCCGTTGCAACAATCTGGTCATCTTTGACAATTACGGCTCCTCCTTTAGCACGCAAACACGTTGATCTTTCAGAAATCTGCCTTGCAATTCCCAAATAATATTCTTCTTTTGAAGGTCTCTCCATAAATGAAAAATAAAAATAGGTATTTAAAGAAAATCAAAATAAGAGCTAGTTTATCAGAAAATTC
>Ga0190304_1000243_pt1 | contig 25412 bp, 29 predicted proteins | sample 48700712_MG_FD_161670 | JGI IMG/M metagenome (GOLD analysis project Ga0190304, IMG submission 161670) | Hydrothermal vent sediment bacterial communities from Southern Trench, Guaymas Basin, Mexico - 4870-07-1--2_MG | ecosystem: Environmental > Aquatic > Marine > Hydrothermal vents > Sediment ...
CTTTTCTAATTTCATCTAATTTACTAATGTTTTCAGATATTTTGTTTTTTATTAGTATTATTTTTTCACGTGCGTCGCGATACATTTTTACCTTTAGATATAATGTCTCTAGATTCTTTATTTTATCCATATAAATTTTTTCTTCTTCAATGCTTAGAGTTTTTGTCTGGTATTCCCATTCAAGCTCTTCGATTTTTTTCTTGATTTCTTCTGGATTTATCCTTGCAATTTTTTTGTCAAAGGTTTCTCTTATACTTTTAAGATTTTCTTTTGCTTCAATGAAATGTTTTTTCATTTCTTTTATTTCATCTAAAAGTTGTTTTCTTTGGTTATTTAATTCTTTTATTTTTTCAAATAATTCATTTTTTTCATTCCTTATTTCGTTGAGTTGGTTTCTGATTTCGAAATATTTTTCTTTTAGTTCTCTAATTTCTAGAGATATTTTTTTAACTTTATCGTTAAGTTCGTCACGTTTCGCTCTGACATCTTTTGCCAATTCTTCTTTTTCTCTCAGTTTTTGCTTAAGTTCATTGAAACGGGTTCTAATTTCTTCAAGGTTGCCGTTATTACTCATGCAAATCCCTTGTATACTAGTAAAAGACCATTACATCACAAAAATCGTAAATCTCTATATAATTCTTTTTATTCTTAGTTATGTAAAAATTTAATATGGTTGTTAAAATAGTTTTTATGTAATAATCTTTAATATATACTTTACTCAATATTTAGCGGTGTTGGGAAAGATGGTTAAAATCCAAGTAGCATTAGATTTTATCGATAAACAAGCTGCGTTGAATATTGCATCGAAAATATTTGATATAAAAGAAATCATTCTAGAGGCGGGAACTCCTCTTATCAAATCTGTAGGAATAAATATACTTAAGGAACTGAAAGAAAGATTTCCAGAGCGACCATTACTGGCAGATATGAAGACTATGGATGTTGGTGACATAGAAGCTGAATTAGCATTTATAAATGGAGCCGATTACACTACAGTTCTTGGAGTTGCAAGTAGAGAAACAATCAGGAAGGTAATTAAAACAGCTAGAAAATACAATGCGAAAGCCGTGATAGATTTGATAGGAATTAATGATATCAAGTATTTTTTAGCGAAAATAGAAGATCTGCATCCCGATGTTCTCTGTATTCATAGAGGAATCGATGTTGAAGTAGGTGGAGAGTATAAGACATTGCATGAAATCTGTAATGTTATAAAATTTTTAAAAGAAAACACTGGGTATGAGATAGCAGTAGCTGGAGGTATAACAGATAGAACAGCTAGAATGTATGTTGAGTGTGGAGCTGATATACTTGTTATAGGAAGGTACATAACACGAAGTAGTAATCCTAGAGAAGCTGTAAACAGAATTTTAGAAAATATAAAATAAAAATTATTAATATTTTATGGATAATGTAAAACAAGTATTCTAGATTTTAGTGAGTTTAGATAATTTATCTTAGAGTGGTGGTAATGGAAAAGATATGTATTAATGCTGAGGAACTCAGGTTAATATATAGTTATGCTTTAAGCCACTGTAAAGAAGTTTGTCCACAGGATAGAGACCCTAAAGCATGTCTGGCAATGATGAAAATAGGGAAACTCATTAATATTTTTCCTCCTTGTGTAAAGAGTTATGGCTATTTTAAGAAAGATTTTCTTAAAAAAATGTTGAAAGAAATAGAAGTACGTGAAGGTAGAAATATTAAGAGGTTTATAGAAGAAATGAAGCATCGTACTCCCAGAAATCTTCAAGAATATGAAGATAGTATAGATAGTGAGTTTATTTATAAGATTTTAAAGATTTTGGAGGGAGAAGAAAATGCCTAGATGTCCTGAATGTGGAGGAAAGATGATATATAGGAAAGATTTAAAGGTATGGGTCTGTACAAGTTGTGGAATCATGTTGACTCGTGAACAATTAGATGAAATAAGGGAAAAAATTCTTTTTGAGTCAAAGAAAGAGGAAAAAAGAAGTAAAGCTAAGGAATATCTTGACTGGTGGATGGGAAAAGAGGAATAATATGAGATTGTTAGTTTATGTTCTTGGTCCTGCTGGTTCTGGAAAATCTACATTCACAGCAAGCTTTTCAGAATGGTTATTAAATGAAGCTGGTATTGCATTGTTAATGAATCTTGATCCTGCATCTACATATTTACCCTATACTCCAGACATAGATATTAGAACGTATGTTGATGCAAGAGAAATAATGAAGAAATATAATCTGGGACCAAATGGGGCTATTATCGCATCCACTGATTTAATGTTAGTGCATCTCGATAAGATTAGAGAGGATATAAGTCATTTTGATGATGGATATATATTAATTGATACTCCTGGACAAATGGAAGTTTTTGCTTTTCGTAGAACAGGAGAGATAATCATACGATCTCTCTGTGAAGAAAAGTGTGTTATAGTATTTCTTATAGATGCTATTTTAGCAAATTTTCCATCTGGTTTTTTATCTCAACTATTTTTGGCAGCTTCAATCTACTATAGATTTAAACTTCCTTTATATCTTCTTTTAAATAAAATAGATCTTCTTTCTGAAAAAGATTTAACACGTATAAATTCATGGATAGATAATCCTGAAAAGCTGAAAGAAGATCTAGATAAGGAATTAAAAGGTTATGAACGTATACTTACACTTGATTTAGTTAAGATTCTACAAGATTTCTTAGAGCATTTTAAAATAATTCCTATATCTACTAAACGGACAGAAGGATTTGATAAAGTTTATGTGGAGTTACAAAAAATTTATTCTGGAGGAGAAGATTTTGAATTGCCTGATTATCTTAAAAAATATGTATAGCTTTATTTGAAAAACTTTGAGTTTTCAAGCACATAGTATGCTTTAGGAGTTAAAAAGACTTGTACACCAGTAGTTCCTTTTATTACTTCTAAGAATCCATATTTAACAATTTTATCATAAAGCGTTAATGATATTTTTCTAGTCTCTAAAAAGGAGTTTAGAGTGGCTAGACTAATGGTTAGACCCCCGGAATATATTTCTGAAAGTAAATCATATACCTGTGATTTTTCTTCTTTAAATGCTATGCTTAGATAGTCTATTTTCTCAGGTTTTTTAACTATTATTGGGGATGCGGTATCCTTTCCTTTGGAGATGGTAATCGTTTGATTCTCTTCAACTTTTATTTTTAATTCTTTAAAGAGATCTTGAATATTGATTCCTAGTAATCTTTCTAATGTCTTTATAGAGAAAGATGGTGATAAAACAATTTTTTCACTTATTTCTAATATATCTTTCTTTGGAGTATCTGTTACTAATATTAATTTAGCTCCAACGATAGAAGTTACATATTTTACTGAAATAATTTCTTCATATGAAAATAATTCAGCATTATCAAGAATGATAGTGTCTATATTATTGTTAATTTTTTCTTTTGTTGATATAATAGAATATAAAACTGGCAATAGCGAAGTATGAATTATTCCTGGAATTAAAGGATTGTATAAGCTTAGTTTGTTATCCGATCTAAAAAATCTTCTTAAATATCTGAATATTAAATATAAGGGGCTTGGTGAGATAGCTTCTAAAAGTTTTAGAGTTATTTTTTCGTTTTCTGGTAGTATATTATATAGTATATTTTGTTCTCTATAACTTATGAGTCTATCCTGTAGTAGGGCATGTATTAATACATGATAATATTCTGGTTCAAGGCTAATTGTAGGGTTATCTATTATGTTTAGCCTATTTGAAAAATATAAAGCATTATTAATTTTAGGAAGTATACCTATCCATGTTTCCATTTTCTCGTATATCTCAGGAATTAAAACATAAATAAATCTTTATGAAGATATAAGCTCAAAAATTTATTCTTGCTTAAAAAATATTATAATTAAAATAACGAGAATATGTACAGAAAAATATATCTTATAATTTTTTTATTGTTATCCTTTGTTTGTGATAAAGCTTTTTCTGAAAGCGTTAGCGTTGACAAATATTTATCGCCGATATTAACACCAATTAAAATTGTAGCAAGCTTCATGTTTGCGGTTAGTCTAGGTATAGGTATACTCGGTTTTATAATATTAGTAGCTAAAGGAGCATTAAACTGGATAACTGGAGGAACCTATGGAAGAACTAATGCTCTAAGAACTTTTGAAAGTGCTGCAGAGATTTTAGCAATAATACCTATAATGTTTTTGATTATTGAGGTATTAAAAGCATTTAATATAACCCAAGTAAATGAGATAGCGAAAATCTTAGAATCTATGTTAAATGAAAGTTTTCATGTTATTGTTAAACTTCTCCAAAGTGAAATATGATGGAATATATTCTTATTCCAATTGCAGCATTAGTATACTTTGCATATGCTGTATATTCGTGGGTTATCGGTAGAAGAGAGAGAAGTATCTATTATATTGAGACCACTATAACTATGATTGCTATATATTTATTTATTAAAGCGTTATTTGCACTATCTATTTCTGTTCTTCATGCTATTTTTCAAGGAAGTATTGCGTTAAACAGTATTCCAACATCTAAAACGTTGTCAAAAATACCTTCGTATTTTACAACGCTTCATGAAGATGCTGTTTCATGGATTACATATGTAGCTATGACTAGAGCAGTTATAGCCTTTACACCTTTTATTTCTTCTTTGAGTCAAATTATAGGGTCTGCAACCGAGTGGGCATTGTATGAACTAAATATAGTGGCGACATCAACGATGGTATTAACGATTTTCTCCAGAATTTTTGTTAAAATAATGGATTATCTGTTATTTTTTGGAAATTTGTTAACACCAATACCTCAACTTAGGAAGATAGGTGCAACATTTATATCTATATATCTTGTAATCGGCGTTCTTTTATTTATCTTAGGTGATATGGCTCTTTCCACGCATTCAACTATAAAAAATAATGGATTAAAGCCTCCCTCTGAAAGCATCGAATATCTTACTAAAACACTTAACGTGTTAAAATGGAAAGACCTAATTAATGATACTGCGAGGATATCTTGGATTCTATTGAGTTTTGTAATTAAGGCTATGGTTTCGTCGATAATAGCTGGTATAGTACTTGTTGGGATTTCTTTAGCGTTGGGTGGTATATACACATGGATACAACCTATTTAGTGGTTCTGATACCTCTAGCTATAGAGATGTTTTTTGTTTTGGGATTGTTTATATATTATTGGGTTTTAGGTTTTAGAAAAAAGGCGTTCAAGAAATCGTTCCGAAAAATTACATCTATGATATTTACTGTTCTTATCGTATATTTGCTTATAAATGGAATTTATGAGAAATATAACTATTGTTCTAGATATGTATGTCTAGCTCAGAATAAGATATTAGTAAAACAGATTGAGAAAATAGAAAACAGAACTGTTTCACTTTATAATGCGTTAATAAAGTCTTCATGTTCGATAGTCACATTAGATATTATCTTTAGTCTGACTGCTATATTTGCTTCACCATCGATATCATTATTATTATTGGAGTATTTTCCTATAGCTTCAAATTCAGTTCTTAATGTTTTAATATTAGGTATAAGAGGATTAGGTTACTCTATATTGATACAGGAGGTATTTAAAAATTTAATAATTATTTCAACCTATTTTTTCTTGCCGATATTTATTATTGGAATAATAACAATTCCATTAGAACAACTAAGGAAAATAGGTGTATCATTTATAATCCTTGGTTTTTCGTTTGGATACATGATTCCCTTCTTTTTATCAGAAATTGTAGATACTTTATATCTTCCATATGAAAAATATTATAATATCGCTCTACCAAATACCGAAAAAATAGGGTATCTCAATTTCTCTATAACCTATATGTCTAAAGCATTTTTCCCACTAGCAACCCTAGTATTATGGAGAAATACTACATATTATGGGAAAAACATTACAGATATATATCTTATTCCTTATGATGGTATACATAAATATAAGATAGTAGCATTACCTGAAGGAAAATATAAAATTAAAGGAGTTCTTATATATTGGACGTTTTTTCCGATATGTTCAACATCTAATTGTCCTCCAGGATTTGCTTTTAATAATTCTTCTATTAGTATAGAAGAGAGAAACACAACAAAAATAAATATTCAGTCTTGGAGAATATATGCCATACCGTGTAATAATTCTCGTTCTAAGGGATGTGGGGGACTAGTTTTTGGAATCTACAAAAATAGAAAAAGTTTTTCATATATCAAATTTTTAGAAAACAAAACTATATTATCCTATACAACTAAGCTTTCACCTGGACAAAGCATAGAAATATTTACCTTAGGAGCAAAACCAAAAATAAAGATAGCGGCGTCAGATAATTCTAAGGTCAACTATACACTAACAACAATAAAATATTTTTCAAAGTCTGATTCTCTGGTAGGGAAAAAAATGACTAAAGAAGCTGTAAAAGGATTTAATAAATGGTTTATCCGCAATAAGGCTTTTTTTGAACAATTTACAAAGGATATAAATTTTTTTAATAATGTATCAGATAAAATAAAAATGATAAAAACATTAAAAAGTATTAATCCAAAAATCACCCGGTGGAAGCTTTCAGTAAAGATCCCCATGAAAATAAGAACAAATCCTATAAATGTTTCTATTATCGTAGTTCCCTCAAAAACATGTTGGAACTATACATATCTAGCATATGTATCTGGATGGTCCAGTATTGAATCATTAAATGTTTCTAAAACTAGGTTAGATTTGCTAAAGATATGGGGGTTTGTCATCAAATCCTATTCAATCATGATAAAGACATTTGTAATGATTACAGCACTCAATGTAGTTGCTCAAAACGTAGGTAGTTTACCGTTTATTGGTAGTTTTTTAGTTATGTTCAGAAAACATATTGTATTTCACTTTGTAAGAAATGATTTTTCTAATGTTTTTAAAAGATATATATCTAAAAGAATTATAGTTTTTTCTAAGTTTAAAAGTCTTAGTAAAATGAATAAAGTTGTTTTATACAATATTAGAAGTAGTATACGAAGAAAGTTAATAAAAAGAATAAAAAATTTATCCGAAATTGAGTTACGTAAAAGAACTTTGATGTATGAAATTTATCCCTCTTTGAGATATGTTGACGAAAAACATTTAATAAAAATAGATGAGAAAATCAGTTCTGACGAATTGCTACGATTAATTAGAAAGCCTGTTAAGGATAGAAATAAGTTATTAAGAATATATTCTGTATTGAATAAAAAATTTAAAGAAAATAATTATAAGAAGTTGCAAAAATATAGAGAAATAGATAATTTATCTACAAAGGATATAGATAGATTGTATGAAGTATCAAAAAAGGTTCTTGTAGATGGTATTCAGAAAAATATTACATCTTTCCTCGTAAATGCTTCAGATTTTATAAAGCTTGACAAAATAATTAATGCAATAGAAGATATGGGAGATCCAGAAAAAATAAGTGTTTTATTTAAGAAGATTTATATCAATAGAGTTCTTTATATATCGGGAATTTCTGATAAAATCTTATTTTCAATGAGGGAGAAAAAATATATCAATAATATAAAAAGTATTTTGAGTAATTTTCCTCCATATAAGGTTAAGTTACTGATCAGGATTATAGGAGACGATAAGTTAAAAGATATATCTGAAAATACTTTACGAGAATCAATACTAATAGATTCTAGATGGATAAGGGATCTATATATAGAATATACATATTTATATGATGTTTTATCTCCTGTTATTAGAAAGGAATTAGATAAGATTTTTCAAGGAATAAATATATATGATGTAGATAAATTTTATCCAGATTTATTATATTATATGAGGATAGTTGTAAAGTGCTTAAAAAGAATAATAGATAAAGAAGATCCAAATTATGCTCACTATTTGTTGTTATCTAGTATTGAGAAGAAGATGGAGGAATCATTGTTCTTTTATCCTACATGGTTTCAAGGAGATAGTACTAAAATAGAGTATGTAACGGAATATATATTTAACAAATATATATTGTCCAGCAAAGATTTTGTTGAGACAATAAAAAGATTAAATGATAGAATTGATTATGGTTTATTCTTTGAAATTTTCTTAGATAGGGATATTAGACAGATAGATTCTCATGAAACTATTTTTTATTTATCTAATATTCACTATATAAGGGAGATAAAGAGGCTTGAGGAAGAGTTAGATAAGAGAATAAAAGAATATGAAGATACTAGCTTTATAGATGAAAGAAATGAGATAGAGCAAGAAATAAAAAAGATAGCGGAAAAAATTGAAAAGATTCTGCTTCGGCTTATAATAGAAAGTGAAAGAGAGAATATAAACAGCAGTTATTTTCGTAAAAAGATGAGAAAATTACATGATTTTATTGGCATGTTATCACACAAGGACTGATATTATGGATAAGATAATTGTATTACTTCTAATTTTTTATTTTTCATTATTAGTACTAAATGAGAAAATATTACAAATAATTGTCTTCATAGTATTGCTAGTATATCTTTATCCAAAAATTTATTTATATATCAAAGAAAGATTATATGGTCTACCCAATTATTATTCTGAAAAAATAGGGAAAATACAGAAAACAACTTATGGAAAGCAAATAAAATATTCTTTATATATTAGAATTAAGGACTCTCATCACAACATATTAGATTATTCACCAATACAATTCTATGGACATTCAAAGCTTTTTATAGATGGAATCATAATAGATCCTAACGTAAGATATTATCTTATATATCTAAAAGATAACAGTAGACTTTCAGCATATATTAAGATATCATATATAACAAGAAAAATCGACGATTCTTTCAGCAAGCTGAAAACAATATATGAATATTTAGTTCATCATTTAGAAAGTTTTGGAATAGTTAATGAGATATCAGATCCTATAGTCTATAAATATCTGATAAAGGAAAAATCTTTGGATAAAAAATATTTATTTCTTTTAATAATTCCAATTCTATTTTCATTCTATATATTTTTTGTAAAACTTACGGTATCTTACGTGAATATAATAGCATTATATATATCTTTAATTGATTTACCCTTGATTAGAGACTATTTCAAAAATAATGAAAAAACTATGTTTAAAGGAGAGATTCTTGAATTATATAAAAACGAAGTTATACAAACTGTTCCTACAGTAAACGAAATTTATAGAAGATCAAGATGGATTTATAATATTCTAAACAGCTTAAAAGATTTTTTGATTATTTTAGAGATTAGGAGTGCTTCTGAAGAAATTCCGCAAATTATAGAAAGTAAAAGTTACAGAAAATATGAATTAGCAACAGCATTAGATAAACTTTCTATATTATCATCTGCAGAGAAGATGTATACAATATCTCAAAGGAGACTTAACAAGAGAGAAAACTTCTATAATATTCGTCTTATAGTATTCACTAAAACAAAATACGAAAAAGACAATATAAAAAAGGTTTTGTTCTCAATTGGTTTTAAGATGAAAAAACCATTATATTTGACACCAATATTTACTATGCTTAAATAAATATACATAGTATTTTAGTGATGTTTAATAAATCTGGTTTTCTTGGAGAAAAAGAAATACTTTGTCTAACAGGCGATATAATACCTTTAACTCCTTTCGCCGTTTTAACTCCATCTCTTGATAAAGAAGGAATAATTGTTGGCAAAGACGAGTTTAATAGAAAGGTATATTTAGACATAGATAAATTACCTAATTCTCATGGAATAATTACAGGAACTACTGGATCTGGAAAATCTACACTTGCTAGAAGTCTAGCTTTTAAAATATATAAGGAAAAAGGAATAAAAATTATATTTATTGATCCTCATGGAGAGCATGCGTCTTTTGTTAGAGATGTTTTGAAGGGTAAGATAATAGATTTGAAAAATATACCAGGTATAATGGATAATCAATGCTATACTCCAATAGATTGGTCTAATGAATTATCTAGTATTTTTAGTAATGTATATAATCTTACAGATTTTCAAACTTACATATTACAGCAAGCTTTCCTAGAAGCATTAGATAAAGGTTCGTTAGAAAATGTGCCAATATATATAAAGAAGAATTTTTATTTATCTCCTCTTGTAAAGGAGCTATTCTTTAAGATAAATCCTATTTTAAGTATTTTTAATACAGATATAGAAATTTCTCAGATATTAGAAGAGGATGCTATTGATTTATCCTTGTTCTCGTTACAGAATAGGGAGTTATCAAGATTAGCTATGTTAATAGTATTAAATCAAATTGACATGTATATGAAATGCAAAGGTGTTAGGAATAAGATAGATACTGTAGTTATAGTCGATGAGGCACATAGAATTTTTACTTTAGGAACAAGAAATGTATTGGTGAGAGCTTATCAGGAAACAAGAAAATTTGGATATAGTTTTTGGTCTATAAACCAGCTACCTGGACAAATACCATATGAGTTATACCAATTAGCAGGTTTTTTATTCTTTCTTCCGGGACCAGTGGAATATGTAAAAGAACTTGAAAGTATAGCGATGCTAACTGAGGAGGATAGAGACTTTCTCCTATATAGTATTAAAGGATCAGCAGTTTTTATTAAGCAAGGAGATCCTAGGCCATTAAGGATTATATTGGAAAATATAAAAGAGGCTTTTAAATAAGCCCATGTTTTCTTAGAAATTCTACTAAGATATTTTCTAAAGATGGTCCTTGAACTTCATTAATTTCATAAAAGACTCTAACCACTGGTTTGTTTATATTCAAATATCTACTAATATCGCTAGGTGTTCCTAACAGAACAATATCTGCGGGTACATTATTAATTGTTTTTTCAAGTTCTTTCATCTGTTTATCACTATAGCCCATAGCTGGTAAAACTTCTTGGATATGGGTATATTTTTCGAAAGTTGTTATCAATGAACCAACAGCCCATGGTTTAGGATCCACTATCTCCTTTGCACCATATTGTTTAGCAGCTATGTAACCTGCTGCATAGCCAAGTTGTCCATGAGTTACTGTCGGGCCATCCTCAACGACAAGTACTGATTTATCTTTAATAAGTTCAGGGTTATCGACGGTAATATTAGATTCCGCTAGAATGATCTTTGCTTTTTTGTTAAGTTTCTTTACATTTTCTAAAACTTTTTTAACATTTTCTCTTTTCGCAACATTAATTTTGTTTACTATTATTATGTCGGCTAGAAGAACGTTTATTGTTCCAGGAAAAGAGGTAAGTTCATGTCCTGGACGCAGAGGATCAACAACCGTTATATATAGATCAGATTTTATAAAGGACCAATCGTTGTTTCCCCCATCCCATAAAATTATATCAGATTCTTTTTCAGCCAATTTTAGAATTTTTTGGTAATCAACACCGGCATATACAATATTTCCTTCTCTTATATGCTGTTCATATTCCTCACGCTCTTCAATAGTACATTCATGTTTATCAAGATCCTCAAGTTTTTCAAATTTTTGAACAGCTTCCTTTACTAAGTCGCCATATGGCATTGGGTGTCTTATAATTCCAATTTTTAGATTATATTTTTTAAGAATTGAAGCTATCTTTCTGGAAACTGTGCTTTTACCTGCACCTGTTCTAGAAGCAGTTACAGCAATTACAGGTTTAGATGATTTTATCATGGTGTGTTTAGGTCCCAGAATTCTAAAATCTGCTCCTGCTGCTAAAACACGATTCATTATTTCGGATACCTTTGTATTTAACAAGTCACTATAGGCTAAAACGACGATATCAACATGGTTTTCTTTTATGAGTCTCTCTAAATCTTCTTCAGAATATATTGGAATTCCATCAGGATAGAGACTTCCGGAAAGTTCAGCGGGATATTTTCGTTTATCAATATTAGGAATTTGGGCAGCTGTAAAAGCTATAACTTTATATTTTTTATTATCTCTAAAGAATGTGTTGAAGTTATGGAAATCTCTCCCAGCGGCACCCATAATTATAACTTTTTCAGGAGACGTTGTCTGCGGCATAGTTCAAACCTTCTAAAAAGTTATATGAAACTCTTTTAAGAGTTTTTTCATGAATAATGTTTGAGTGTGTATTTCGATGAATAACAAAATTTTTAGTGACAAAAGGAAAACGACCAAAAAAATATTATTAGATACAAGTTTTATTTTGTTATCATTTCAGTTAAATTTAGATTTTATAAATGAGTTAAAAGCGACATTAGGAAATGTTGAAATATGTATATATGATAAAGTACTTGAAGAAATTAAAAGAATATCAAGTGAAAGATCACAGAGAGGAGTTATTGCAAAGATAACATATTACTATATACAGAATTTAATTAATAATAAAAAAATTAAATATATTTGTAAAGAAAATGAGGAAACTACTGTTGATGTCCTGTTACTAAAAGAAGCTATAGAAAATGATGCTTTTATTGCAACTGTAGATATGCGTCTAAGACGTAAGGCTAAAAAAGAGAATATAAGGACAATATATATTCGTAAAACAAAAAAGAGAATAGAAATCGACTAGTTTTCTCAGCTTTTCTTTAATGGAAGCTTTATATTTAGTTTCTTAACGAGTTCTTTATACCTATTTCTGACAGTAACCTCGGTAACTTGAGCAGCTCTAGCCACTTCTTTTTGTGTTCTCATCTCTCCTTGCATCATAGCAGCGATATATATCGCTGCTGCTGCCAATCCAGCAGGATCCTTACCTGCTGTGAGCCCCATTTTCTGTGCTTGTTTAAGAATATCTATAGCTCTTCTAATGGTGGAAGCACTTAGATTTAATATTGCTCCAATTCTAGGGACGAAATCTATAGCGTTAGGAAGAGGAACTTTTATAGCAGCCTCCCTGACTAAGAGTCTATAACATCTAGCGACGTCTTTTCTACCGGCTCTAGTGTATTTAGCTATTTCATCTAGAGTTCTAGGTATTTTCATTTCTCGACATGTAGCGTAAACAGCAGCAGCCATCACTGATTCAATAGACCTACCTCTAACTAAACTTGTTTCGAGAGCTTTCCTATATATTTCGAGTGCTCTTTCTAATACACGTTTCGGTAAACCAAGCTGTGCTCCTAATCTTTCAAGTTCGATTGCAGCCTGACTGAGATTACGTTCAAGTGATGATTGTACACGTGCGCGTACATGCCATTTTCTCAATCTTAGCATTTCTATCTTTTTCCTTAAACCAATCTCTCTTCCCGCTGCGTCTTTACTTCTCCAATCTATATCTGTAGAGAGACTATCTGGGCCGTATCGTGAAATAGGGGCTCCTACTCTGCTTCTTCTCTCTCTTTCTTCAGCTGTAAATGCACGCCATTCAGGACCTCTATCAATTTCTCTTTCACTTATTACATAGCCACATACAGCGCATACAATTTCGCCTCGGGTATAATCATAAATAAGTTTATCACTACCACAGTGGGGACATCTAAGTATAGTATTATCATATGCTTCTAACAGGTCTTCAACTCTTCTTTTTCTAATTTCGTCTTCGCTCATAAAACAGGCCCGAAAACTTTTTAAATTTTGCGGTATCTATGATAGAAAGTTATATATAAACTTTTCTATTTTTTATGTTTGTTAAGTTCCTCTATGATATCAAGTATAGGTCTAATACATATAATAATGTCGTTAAAAGTATTTCTTATAAAGCCTACATTAAACTTTGAAATTTCAATTATATAATGAACTTTATCTTTAGTGATATTAGATGTAATTCGGACATCTGGTCTGGTTATTTTATTATCTATCTTTAAAGAATCTATAATTTCTCTAGGCTTTTTTGTCTTGATAAAGAACTCTAGTTTTATCGAGGTCATAGATATTACTGTAAGAATTTATCTAATGATGATAAAAAGTCTTCTAGGAATTCTTCGTCAACAAGAGCGCCACCAGCATCTCTATGACCTCCTCCTACGCCATTAAACTTTTTTGAGACTTTCTCTAATATTTCACCGATATGTATTTCCTTTGATATATTTCTAGTAAGTTTTCGCACAGAGATTTTAAACTTTTTCTCAACTCGAGAAGCCACAACAAGTAAAATTTTATCATTATTATTATGTAGTGAATTTGCTAGAATCGATGCTATGGCTCCAGTTATTTTTTCGTTAACAAGATTGTTAAGATTTAGGAATAAGAAATTATTAAATTCTTTTTTAATAATTTCTTTAGATTCTCGAATATTAGACATAGTTTTTGCTAATATTCTTCTATATTCCTGGGCATGTTCATAGGCTCTAGCTAAAATTTCTCCTCTCTTGCCTAAGCAAAGCATAATTGCTGTTCCATAATATCCCAATCTACCGCAAGCATTTATCATATATGCGAATTCTCGCAGATCCTTTAATGAGCTATTTGGGGGCTCGTTCGATAAGAAATATTTCATTCCAAAAATTCGTTCAGCCTCACGAACAGGTATTTTGTTTAAAAGCATATATTTTATTAATTCAGTTGCTAGCTTCTTTATTTCAGATGGAGATAATGAACTTATAGGTCTGTATTTTCCATTATTAGTTGGAGCTATACCAATTTCTTTCAGAAATTTAATGCATAGGCTTTCGTTACCTGAAATCCCTGGAATGAATGGATCCATTGTGTATTCTAAAGCTTTAACGATTGGCCTTGATGATACACCAAAGAGTCTTAGTCCAATTTTTGTATTTATAATATTGTATTTTTCAGCTTCCTTAACGATGAGAGAATTAAGTCCTATTAAGGAATATCTTTTACCTATGTCCTGTCTGTCTCCCAATGCTCCTACAAGAGAAATACCTCCATACTTAACGATTTTTTCATCGACATTTCTTAAAAATAAGTATGTTAACGTAGAAGAGCTGGCTTCTTTTGAGCCATCTATTTCAAAAAATATAGGATTGATTTCATGAAAATTATTTTCCTCTATTGTTTTGTTTGATAATGGTTTATGATGATCTATAATAAAGACCATTCTATCTCTGAGAAGATCATAAATATATGTATTCATTCCGCTACCGAGATCAGTAAATATAATTGTTTCATAGTTTGATCTATAAATTTTTTCTATATTCTCAGTTGTTAGTTCCTCAATAATCTTTAACTGGAAAGCATGATTTTTGCTTTGTAGAAAATAGGTAAAAAGGGATGCAGAACATAGGCCATCTGCATCATAATGTGAAACGAGTAAAATAGGAGAATTTTTCTCTCTAATATAATCTAAAAAGTAGGTCGATTTTTCTTTAAGAAAATTTATGAACTCTGTATATTTGTCATTATCTGGCATTTATCTCAATTAAATAATTTATATAGGAAGAAATATTTAAGCAAATATCGACACTCTTTCTGGACGGTATCTCCAGTCTTTTGGCAGTACTCCTTTTCTTTTATAATATCTTGATAGTCTATAAATTTTTGATTCAATTAGTTGAAGCCCTCGTTTAGAATGATAATCTTTAGGATGTTCCTCTAAATGACGTCTAACTCTTGCAGCTCTTTTTATAAGATTATAAAGATCTTCTGGAAGATCAGGTTGCAGTCCATGTTCTTTTAAAATTTTAAGAATTTTTTTCCCTGTAACTATTTTTACTAGAGGAACACCGTAGCTGTCTCTAAGAATGGCTCCTATCATGGATGGAGGATATCCTCTTTTATATAGAGAAATTACTAGCTCTTCTACATCTTCTGGTCTTTGTCTAACCCACGAGGGCAATCCCACTCTGACTGGTCTCATTGAGTGAGACTGACCTTTTTCTTTTGACTTTCTCATGAATAACACCATCTAATTAATATCTATCTAATGCCATAGTAGAGTATTTTAAAAACTTTTTCATATATAAATTCCTTTGACCTAGCTTAGAAATCATATATTTTTTCTTCTCTCAGAAATGTATCTTCCTCTTCTTCTTATTTCAATAATTTTATCCTTTATTCTTTTTGCAGTTTTTTGACCTCTAATATTTGCGTATCCTTCAAAAATTTTCCTAGTTAAATCGGATGAATAAGAAGGCCACATACTTTCCAGCGCCCTTATAAATATATGTAAATCCACTCCTTGTTTCTCTATCTCGTTTGAAAATTCACTAAGGCCGAAGTCAATAAAGGAAATCCTACCTTCTTTTAGGATAATGTTAGCCAGCGTTAAATCTCCATGAATAATATTATTTTTATGCATTATACCTATATACTCACCTATCTCTGTTAGCATTTCCTTTATCGTAGATAAATTAATAGAGATATTAATATCTCTAAGAACAATACCATCAATATACTCCATTAGAATTATGAATTGTTCATCATCGATATATAAGACTGATGGAACAGGAATACCTATTTTCTTACATGTAATCATTATCTTGCCTTCACGTACAGTGCGTCTTTTTCTTAAAAGAACATCTAAAGTATAATTTCTATATCTTTTTGAATAACGATATTTAACAATACTTCTATAACCCATCCATTCAGATAATAATAGTACGGCTTCAGCACCAATACTAACTACAGAATGAATATGAATATCTTTCTTTATATTTTCAATTTCATTTATTAGAGAACTTAATCTTTTCTCCATGGTATATCTACTTCATCCATTCTCCATAAGGGCCTAACATAACTTTCTTCCAAGGAAATTATAACACCCGAATTCAATGCTAATGCACCAGTATAGGCTATCATAGCTCCATTATCACCAGCAAAACTAGGTGACACAGCCTTAAATAAAGCGCCATGATCTTCAGCCATTTCTTTTAGTTTCATACAAAGAATTTTACTCCGGGCTAAACCACCAGTAATAGTTAACTCATTCTTATTTAGAAATGCTAATGCTCTCTCAGATACTTCTGTAAGCATTGAATACGCTGTCTCTACAAGGCTAAAACATATGTCTTCTAAACTATATTTTCCTTCTTTTAATCTCTCTAAAGCGTGTGTTAGGAGACCCGAATATGATAAATCTTGACCTTTCACGGAATAAGGCATTTCAATATATTTTTTTCCTTTTTTAGCTATCTCTTCTACCTTTGGTACACCTGGATAAGAAAGACCTATTTCTCTGGCAAAAGTATCAAGACAGTTGCCGAGAGGCATATCAAGTGTCTCGCCAAAAATACGGTATCTACCATCTTTGAATGATGTAATTAAAGTATTTCCACCAGCTACATAAACAATAACAGGGTCTTTAAAGCCTGTATCTAATCTTGATATCTCGATATGTGCTACAGCATGATTAACGGGTACCAGAGGTTTATTATATGACACAGATAAGAATCTTGCGAGGGTTGCACCTACACGAAGACAAGGTCCTAAACCAGGGCCAAGAGCCACGGCTATTCCATCGATGTCTTTTATAGAAAAATCAGAAATACTTAATGCTTCTTTTAAAATTTTGTAGGCGACCTTACTATGATGTTCTGAAGCTTCCCGTGGATGAATACCTCCACTCACTGGCCTATAAGTATCATTAACATTAGCAAAAATCTTACCATCAGAAGAAGCTATACCAACACCAAAAGTATGAGCAGTAGATTCAATTCCTAAAACAATCGTCATCTTCTACTTTTCCGTTGTTTTTGCAATGTTACAAATATTGTATAGCCACATTTTCCACAATGCCATCTTTCAACTGGTTTTAGATGATGGGCCATTATAGAACCACATCTAGGGCATAGTTTATTTTTAAGAGTTATCTTACCCGTATTATAATCATATTCATAAAGCTTATAGATCTTCGTCATCAACCTTCACCTTCCTTTTTTTCTTCTTTCTTTCCTTCATTTCTCACGATAATATATTCTGGTTCTACCTTTAAAGCTTGTTCATGAGAAACGTATACATGTACAGTAGCTAAGGAAACATTAATTCCATATTCAGTCTTAATCTTGATAACATATACTGTATCAACTGGAACATTATAAAGCTTAGCAACATATTCTCTTATTTCTGATCTTTTAGGTGTACTTTTTCCAAAATGATTAACTTTAATCAAAACCTCCTTTCTTCCTAATAATGGATTCTCTTTTACTTCTAATATTTCAATGTTTTCACTTTCTACAACTGACATTTCAAACACCATCATTACATCTAAATAATATAGTTTTAAACTCTATATTATTTAAAAAACTTTCTTATGCTTTGTAAAGTAAGCATCTTCAAATAATCATTTACAATTAGTATATTCAACGAACCTAGCCAATGTCCATACAAAACAAAGCTCTTATTAGGTGAAAAAATAAGAGAAGGCATCACAAGTAAATCTTCTTCTCCATCAATAATTATCAGAACTCTTTTTTCTTTATTTAAACATAACCGTATACTTTTCTTAATTATTGATGCACATTCCCTAGAAATACCTCCTCTTGGATTTTTACATTCAAAAACAGTATTATAATGAGCTAAAAATTCTTTTTCAATCAAATAATCTTTAGTTCTTAAAGTTTTTTTGTCGATAATAGCAATATCTGAGCCACCGTTATATTGTAAAAGATTATGTGTAACAACATCGCCTACACTTATAATCATAGGTGTTTTATAAAATGCTTTTAATTCTTCAAAAATTTTTATGGAATAAGGTGGTTCTCTATAAATAGCTATCCCCATAGGTATTTTCAAAACCTTTCTTCCAATACTATTTAAAACAATATCCCTGTTAAAAAAGGGAGTTATCATCGTACTTTCAACGCATATCTTCCAGGATTTGTAATGTTTAAGGCTTGAGCAATTTCAGATTTTTCAGGGTTAATAATTATGGCTATACCTTCCCAGTCATCTGAAAAATCTCGAGAACCGCAATTTGGACATATTTCCACATTAGGAGGAACCAAAAGTTTACATTTTACACATGCTTTGAATGGTAATATTCTTTTAGGCATTCTTTCCACCTTTTAATTCTTGCTCTATCCATTCAAGTTTGCCAAGATGGGGTTGTCGCATTGTGAGTCCTATACGTAAAATCTGTCTTCTTGAACCATAGCTTATACTAACTATTCTAGCTCTTACTTTATCATTCTTTCTAAGAATTCTACCTGTCTTTGAGCCAAGCATAATATTTTGGTCACGATTATAGGAAAAGAAATCATCGAATATTTGGCTTTTATGTATAAATCCGTCCACAGGTCCAAGTCTAACTAATAATCCATATTCTTCAACTAATGCTACTTCACCCTCTACGATTTCTTGTAGTTGCGGAGAAAATACTAGTGCTTCAAACTTTGTTTTATGATATAAGGCACCATCATTGAAAACCAAATGTCCGAGTTCTGATACCTGTAAATCTAGAATACTTACTATATAGCCTACATCTCTTATTATCTGTCCCTCATATTCTTCTCTTAGGACTTCTAAAACAGCTTCTTTCAATGGTCTATTAAACAGTGATGGTGGGACTCTTATAATGTCTTCAAATTCTATAATTTTATACAAACTACACCACCAAAAATATCCTCGTAGCACAAATAATAAGAAACATTATTTTAAACATACCGCTTGAATATAAGAGAAAATAATATTAACATAATATACTAAAATAGTATAGAAAATAGCCGGGGTCGCCTAGCCAGGTTAAGCAAATGCGCCTAAGGGCGGCGGGTTGCTAACCCGCTGGCCATACGGCCACCCGGGTTCGAATCCCGGCCCCGGCGCCATTTCTAAAAACTTAATATAATAATTTGATAAAGCAGTCATAATAAAGTGGGCCCGGCGGGATTTGAACCCGCGACCCCCCGGTCTCTTACTATGAGATATAGTTATGAGCCGGGTGCTCTGCCTAGCTGAGCTACGGGCCCTCATACTAATATAGTTTCAATATGTTTTTTGGAAGCTTAAAAATTTAAACCTTACTGTATATTAAACAAAAAGGATTAGAATCTAGGTCTTCTTCTATATGGTTTTACGAAAAGATAATGCTTTTGTTCTTCGCTTAACTCTTCGATTATTCTTTCAACTACTAATTTTAAAGGATCTATTTTTGTTCTCTCATAGATATCCTTAAAAGAGCTAAAGGGTTTTCTTTTTCTTTCATTAAGTATTTTCCATAGAGTTTTTTTACCTATGCCATGGAGAAGTTCTAAACTATGCATTTTCGTAGTTAAAGGTTGTGCTTCATTAAAGAATTTTACAAATTCCTCCTCTCTACTTAATACGATGTTCTTTATGATACTAGGTAATTCAGCTTTTGCAGTAGCTGTAAGTTCATCATAACTTAATCTTCTACAAACTTTTAATAACTCACTTTCTAATCCCCCAATAAGAGGAAGCTTTTCACCTATTTTTAATTCAAGCCCCTCAATTAGTCTTAGCTCTAGAAGCATAAAGTATTTTTCGCCAATTGCCTGAGCCATAGGTTTAGAAGAAAATCCTCGGCGAGATGAAGGACCATAACCATAGGGAAGATAATCTAAAATATATACGAAATCTTCTATAAGTTTTTCACGGGGTTCTCTTTGAAAACGTCTTTCTCTCATTAGTTAACCGCCTCATATATATTATACTACAAACATATTAGTTAATTTCTATAAAAGAGGAAAACCTACCTATGTTTATCAATTATATCTTTTATCTTTTTTATTTCCTCCGTTGTAAAAACTTTAGGTAAAGATGAAAGAATACTTCTAATCTCTTCTATAGTACTAGGCATGATGTTTATTAATTGTGCTGTAATTTCTTCAGGTAATCCAAAATCCAATAGTTCCTTTTTTAATGAATCAACTTTTTCAGGATCAACTTTAGAGAATTTAATTGCATATTCAAATGTGACACGTTCAACTAGAGATAATTCTCTCTCTGCTTGAATTTTCTCCAATAGCTTTTTAAGTTCAGGTATGGTTATTATTTTTTCTGAGGATATCTTAGGCAAAATTTTCACCAATTGAGGGATATATATTTATTCTATAATATTGTATAAATAGTTATTGTCAATAGTAATATTATAACATGCGAGATATTTAAATATCGAGCATAGTAAAATCATTAATGTTTTTAGGTGATGTCGAATGAGACATTCAAAGGGATACAGAAATAGGAGTAGAAAATTGCTAAAAAAGGAACCGAAAAGGAAAGGTTTAACGGGACTTGGAAGATTATTATATCAGTATAATGTAGGTGACAAGGTCCATATAGATATAACACCTGATAATATTTCCACAGCACCTCATCGAAGATATCAAGGAAAGGTTGGAACAATAATAGAGAAACGTGGTAAAGCATATGTTATAGCCGTAAAAGTTGGTGGAAAAATAAAGAAAATAATAACCACTAAAGAACACATTAAGCCTTTTAAGATAGTTTCTTCTTAAACAATTTCTTGTATATCTACAACGTCGAGTAAGATTTCTAAAACTTTGTTGTTTAGGAAATCTGAGAAACTTGGTTTTGTTCTACCCCCATCTCCGTGAATTAATTCCTTAATATATAATCCACCTTGACATTCAATTTGGAATTCGACGACATTATCATTTAGTCTTTTAGCCTTTACCTCATAGACTATTTTTCTTCTTATTTTATCTGAACGCCTATGCAATACTCTGGTCGGTGTTCTCTGTATAATGACAATGTTTTTAAAAAATTTTTCAAGCTCTACAAGTTTGTTTTCATCTATGTTCTTAGAAAATTTTACTACGGCCACATAAACTTTTCTAGATATTTCAGAAAGAGCTTTAATCTTTGAAACATAGCTTTTATCTACAAATTTAAGACTAGAAACTTCTATTAAACCTTGACCATATTTATTGATTTCTTTTTCAGCTTTCAAAAGGTTAATGCTTCGTGTCTTTGGATTCTTTATCTCAACAACAAAGGGCCTCCCATTTCCTAGCATTCTAACATCTATGTCTTCGCGGCCAGAGGCGTGAAATTTTGCTCCACTTGCCTTTGCTAGAGATATTAATGGTTTGATGATCAGTTCTTCAATAGATGTATCATATTTTATTCGTTCATCTTTCTCATAGATCCAGGGATTTTGTGGCAACCCCCTAACAAGTTTACGATATCGACCATATAAATAGATAGACTTAGAAGATATTTCAAAAGAATTATTTGTTAAATCGACAACTATTAAAAGATCGGGAGAATGTTGTGAATATTCTTTATTGGTGATAGATGAAAAGATTTTTCCTAATTCTCGTGTAAATTCGTTTTTGAATGATTCAGCGTTTTCTAAATTGTGAAAAGTCCATATATTTTCTTCTTTCCTTATAATTTCTAAAGGAGCATGGCAGCCTATTTGAAATGTGTTATACTCATATTCGGAAGCTCTGAGAGCAATGTCCTTAGCTATTTCTTCAAGTTTATCAAATATGTCGTTGCAAATTTCACATTTCTCAATTTTGATATCCTTATTGAATTTCTTAAGAATATTTATAGCTGGTTCAAATCCAGATCTAGCTAACGCATAAATAAGTTCCTCGTCTTTTATTCCTTGATTTACAGAATAAGCATTCATTAGAAGTAGTGTTTTAATCGCTCTACCTCTTTCTCTGTTATCTAAGCCATATCCTAATAACCCAAAAAGTCTTCCCAGACAATGATCACATAAAATACGTGATTTTATAATAATGTCAGCTTGAGCTACTATATTTTCATTTCTCATAAAATCTCCTATCTAACTCATTATTGACTAATACTATTAAATTATCTGGAAATAGTGATTCAATAGATGTTTTTACTCTGAGAATATTATTTCCTCTAACCATTTTTTTAATAGTGTTAAAATCCAAGTAGCTTAGCGATACAATATATATCACTCTGCTAGGTTTACTGATTTTCAATTTTCTTATATCAATTCCCTTATTGTCCTCTACAAGAATATATGTCTGTTTATCAAGTCTTAAGAAATTATGTAGGTTACCTCTATAAGCTAAAATACCCGTGTGTAGTCTTCCTTTTTTTCTATCCGATTCAACAAATCTTATTATCTTTTTTATAATCCCGTAAAGTGACTGTTCATCCGGTCTAATTTGTCTCAATCTATTTCCTAGAAATCTAATAATCGTTTTCTCAGATAAAAAATAGAAGAAAAGTAAAACGTTTTCTCTCAATCCGTGGGAAATCATAAATGATGAACTTATACATCGAGAAAAAACAGGATAATATTCCTTAAATTCATCTATGTTGCGAATAATTACAATAAATAATCTTTTCATCTATTTTAAACACCAAAGTATTCTAAACCTCTGAGATTTCGTCTACGTTGTTTCATCAGTTTTTTCATCAGCTTTTTACTTTTATGATACATAGTTAACAGACTTTTGACTTCACTAGGCTTAGTACCTGAACCCCTGGCAATACGGTTAATTCTATGCCTGTCTATTATCTCAGGGTTTAGAAGTTCTTCATGAGTCATTGAATTCATGATCGCTATCCATTTTTTAATATTTTCTTCACTGATCTTATCAAAATCTTTAGGAAGTTTAATGCCAGATGGCAATAGATCAAGCATTTTTCTTAAAGGACCCATTTTTCTGATACTTTCAAGCTGTTCACGTAAATCAAGTAAAGTAAACTTTCCAGAAGCGATCGCTTCTGCTCTTTTTTTATCCAATATTTCGGCGGCGCGAAATCTTTCGATTAAAGCCTTTAGATCACCCATGCCTAAAAGTCTAGATACAAAGGATGGTGGATCAAATACTTCGAGTTCATCAATATCTTCACCCATACCTATAAATGATATTTTTGCTCCTGTTTTAGCTACGGCTGTTAATGCGCCTCCGCCTCTAGCAGCTCCATCAAGTTTAGTTACGATAATTGATCCTAAAGGAGTAGCTGAATGGAAAGCCTCGGCCTGTGGACCAGCCTGTTTACCAATAGTTCCATCCAAGACAAGTATTATTTCATCTGGTTTAATCTTCGCATCAAGCTCTTTCATCTCTTTTAAAAGTTCTTTTTCTTCTTTATGTCTTCCAGCAGTATCTATTATAATAATATCAGTTTTATCTTCTAGAAATTTTTTCACTCCTTTATGAGCTATGTCAATTGATGATGAATTGTTTGGATCCCCATAAAAGGGAACATTTATACGGGAAGCAAGCTGTTTTAATTGCTCGTAAGCACCTGGTCTAAAGTTATCAGCCTCAATAAGACTAACACTATAACCTTTTTTCTTAAAAAAGTTTGCTAGTTTAGCGGCAGTAGTTGTTTTACCAGATCCTTGTACGCCAACTAACATAATTATGTATGGTTTTTTCTTTAGTTTGAATTCGTATTTTTCTTCTCCTCCAAGTATCCGTACAAGTTCTTCATAGATCACCTTTAGTAAAAGGTCCTTTTTACTAAATCCAGGCGGTAGTTTTTCTTTCTTTATTCTTTCTTCCACTCTTTTAGAGAGGTCTAGAATAATATCTACACTTACATCAGCTTTTAATAATTCACGCTGAATATCCCTTATAACTTCTCTTAATGTTTTTTCATCGATTAAAGGCGCCTTCTTTATCTTAGATATAATATTTAAAAGTCCATTACGAAGGCTCTCCATGATAATTCACAAAATATAAGGTATAATGTCTAATAATCCTTTGCTGTAATTAATAAACCATATTTTCTCGCTTGCTTTTTAAATATTCAGCAAGTGAAGCCTTTATAACTATTCCCCTACCAGGTAGTATCTCAAAAACATATTTACTAGGTTTAACAGGCGCCCATCTAGCTTTCCTAATATACATTATTCTCTCTATGCTACCATTTATTTCCTGGATACTAAGCACTATTATACCAGATGCTAAAAATTCTTCTACACCAAACCTACTTAACTGAGTACTACCAGTAGGTATTTCACTTGTCATAACCGTTGTAAGTTCTCCTACTCTCTCTAAAGCAAAAACCATTTCCCTCAAAAATTCTCTAGCATACAGAACATCTTCACTCTTCCCCCCATATATCAATGGAGCAATAGGATCAATAACAAGTCTCCTAGCCTTTATTTTCTTAGCAGCCTTCAAAATAGATTCAATAATATATTTGGGCTCAATTTTCTTTCTTTCATCACGAAGATAAATCTTGCTAAAATGAGTTCTCATATCAAGAAACAATAGTTTACCCTCAGAAACAATTTTTGAGACATCCCATCCAAACTTCTTTAATCCATTTAGTAATTGTTTAGTAGGTTCATCTATAGCGATATAAACTCCAGGTTCACCTTTTAATGCTCCTGCAATTAAAAACTGCATAGAGAAAATAGTTTTACCACAACCAGTTTCACCAGCAACCAAATAAGTCTTTCCTCTAAGGAAACCTCCACCCAATATTTGATCGAGTAAAGGTATTCCAGTTGATGCATAGTCTCTCTCAATAATAGCTTTTTCAACAACTGTAGCCATTTTATCACCTTCCATATTTACATAATCTGTTACAACTTTAGGAGTAGGATAAGAGGAAGAAACATTTCTAACAGAAACATCTTGCATGTTTTCAACATTGTTTTTAATATTTTTCTCGGGAACCTTTACTTTGACTTCAGGTGGTTTAGCTTGTTCGCTGATCATCGACTTTTTAACTTCGCCTATTGACGTAGGTCGTTCGACGGGTTTTGTTACTACTTTACTAACTTCTCTTT
>Ga0190304_1000244_pt1 | contig 25401 bp, 18 predicted proteins | sample 48700712_MG_FD_161670 | JGI IMG/M metagenome (GOLD analysis project Ga0190304, IMG submission 161670) | Hydrothermal vent sediment bacterial communities from Southern Trench, Guaymas Basin, Mexico - 4870-07-1--2_MG | ecosystem: Environmental > Aquatic > Marine > Hydrothermal vents > Sediment ...
TTGAAAAACTGCCTCATGCCAAGACCCTGGAAGAATACGAGGCCCTGCTGCCATGGAACTGTGCTGAGACATATTCATCGGCTGCCCGCAAGGGTGGGGTTAAATAAGCGCTTACGAATAAGACGTTGCATTGGACGTCTCATTATACGATTCGGAGACAATGACCATCGTGAAAGGTGTCAACTGGAAAGTGTGAAATGAATAGCGAAGCCAATAGTGAAATAGCGTTGCGCTATTTTTTCGCTATTAGGCAAAAAGGCTGGAATACGCGGTCAAATAAGCTGGATCGTCCAGCTTATTTCCAGCTTATTCATGAGGGCCACCGATGAATAAGGCAAAAACAGGGCAGAATAAGGCGGCCAATTTCGCCTTAATCGAATTTACACCGGATTGTGTGGACGGGTGTCCGCACAAAGGGAACCACGAATGAACACGAATAGACACGAATTACGATCATTTTTTATTGGTGTGCATTCGTGGTTCAAAAAGGATTCTGAAATGAGTGGCAAACAGAAACAATTATTCAAAACAAAAATTGTGCCGGGCACGGCACAGGCAGGCGGGGAACTTCTCACCTTTGACCTGCCTGCGCCAAGCGAAGCGCGGCAGGCAGGCGACCCCGAGACCCGCCTTCCCGCCATAGACCGCCTCGAGGGTTTCCATCCCGGCGGCTCCAGCATGTACCGACGTGTACTGGTCCCGGCGTTCACCGGGGAGACGGTTGTTCCGGTCTGGCTTTATGTGGGTGACGAGATCATTAAGCGTCGGCTTGCTCCGCTGGGGAAGTCACGCTGGCTTTAGCCGGTTAAATCGGGATAAACACCCAATACACCTGGAAAAACCGCTTGACATCAGACTATCTACTGATATATTTTATCCTTGTTTATCCAGGTTTGTCCGAATGAAAGACCGGTAAGCATGGTCCAGGGCAGACCTAATCATCAACCGAACAAGAAGAGGCCGTTGCGAGACAACCTATGAGGCCAAGCATGAGTGGAGACGAATGATGGAAGATCGATGGCTCTCCGTAGATGAAATCGCGACCTATCTCGGGATCAAACGGGACACGGTCTACAAGTGGATTAGTGAAAGGGATATGCCGGGTCACAAAATCGGTCGGCTTTGGAAATTCAGTAAGGAAGAAGTCGACGAATGGGTGCGTGGCGGCGGTGCAGCTAAAAACACAACCGAAAGGCGAGGAGCAGACAAAGAATAATGGACGTCCTGCTTACATTCACGGGATTTCATGATCCTTATTTCAAGGGGCTGGTAGGGCAAGAGGAACAACCTGGTCCTATTCTGTCTCTCCTCACAGCGCGTTCATTCGATCAGGTTATTCTGTTTTCCACCCCTAAGACCGATCAGGTTACGCTAGAAACTCAAGACGCAATCTCAGCCCTTTATCCTGAAATAGACATTAACATCTTGGATATGCCCTTGGATGACCCCACTGACTATGCGGGCATATTAAAGGGGTTGCGAGAACATGTCCGTGAGATTCAGGAAACATTGACTGATGCCACTTTTTTTGTAGCCGTTGCATCAGGCACCCCTCAAATGCACGCTTGTTGGTTTTTGTTGTGCGCGGCAGGCGAAATCCCGGCACGGCTTCTTCATGTTCGCCCTCCTCATTTTGTTACGAAAGAGCGCCCCTTGGTGTCAGAAATCGACTTGACGTCAAACGAGTTTCCTATTGTCAGATCGCAACTCGGAGTTCTATCTGCTGATGAGGACATCTCGGTCGATTGGGAAGCCGCCGTTAATCAACTCGGGATTGTTGGAGATCATCCCAACATGCGGCAAGCTCTGGAAGTCGGTGCGATGCTTGCGCCTTCAAATGCCCCTATTTTGATTTTTGGAGAAACTGGCACTGGAAAAGAGCTTTTTGCTCGTCTCATACATCGACTTAGCGGACGTCCAAAAGATAAATTTATTGCAATCAACTGTGCTGCCATCCCGGAAGATTTGGTTGAAAGCATCTTGTTCGGGCACAAAAAAGGCGCTTTTACCGGAGCATCCAGCGACCAGACAGGTAAATTCGATTCTGCAGATGGTGGAACGCTCTTTCTGGATGAGCTGGGTGATTTGCCCCTTCCTGTCCAGGCAAAACTCCTTCGGGTGCTGCAGGATGGACTTGTTGAACCAATCGGTGCCCAAAAGCCACACAAAGTTGATGTACGGGTTATCGCCGCCACAAATCGTGACCTCCGCAAACGGATTCGGCAGGGAAAATTCCGTGAGGATCTCTACTACCGATTGAACGTTGGGGAAGTGAAGATTCCTCCTCTGCGTGAACGCCGCAGCGACATTCCCAAGCTGGCGCTTTACATTCTCGATAAGATCAACGGCTCATTGAGGAAGCCCAAAAGACTCTCGCAAGGTGCGTTGGCGAGGCTCCAAGGACACACATGGCCTGGCAATGTACGTGATTTAGAGAACGTGATTGAAAGATCCGCCCGGCTTTCTAGGCAGGACGTCTTGGAGGCGGATGACCTGCTGATTACGGAACCTGTTACCTATGCGGACCCCTTAGACGCGTTGCCAGAACCTTTCCCTGGTTTCTCGCTCGAAGAGTTCATCGGAAGCGCACGTAAACAGCTTATTCTCCGGGCACTCGAAACAGCGCAGGGGAATCAGAGCGAGGCGGCCCGCCTGCTGGGAATTTCACCACAGGCAGTGCATAAGTTTCTTCAACGCTCGAAACCTGATTTCAACCGGAGTTGAAAATGCTTCAACCAAGGTTTAAGAAGATGGCTGACGGGAAGAGCCGCAATGTATTCATAACTAATGTAAAATCATTGGGTTACCGTTTCGACCCTGTATTGGCACGCAGGTTGCTTTTGTATGCTTGTCAGAAGCATAACGCAAACGTCAATTATAGAAAGGAGCAACCATGTCAGTTTTTACAGTCACCGCAATTATCGATGGGGATACATTCGAGGTTTCCCCTCAATGGAAATGGAACGGCGAAACCGGCACGCGTGTCCGGCCAACGGGCTATGACGCCCCTGAAATGGGCACATACGGAGGCCAAGCCGCAAAGGACAAACTGTCGAGACTCATTCTCAGAGAAGAAGTCGATCTGCGGGCGGCCTATAAAGTCGACCGCGGGCGGCTTGTTTGCGACGTCTACTTCCGAAGCAAGAACCTCGCGGACTACTTTCCCGAATACCAATAGAGGATGGTTCTGTGATGGCACGGAATGAACGGACAACTTGCAGGGAGCTGATCGAACCAGCTCTCACCCAAGCCGGGTGGGAGTGGAAAGAGCAGCTGCGTATCGGCCCGGGCCGTGTCAACATTACCGGCGAGAGCATATATGATGAGACACAGGAAATCATTGCCGATTATCTTCTGCTTTATCGTGGCATCCCGCTGACCATCCTCGAAGCCAAGGCCGAGTCTGAGAGTGCCGCCGATGGAATGCAGCAAGCTTCGCGCTATGCGCGCCGTTTGCTGATTCGATTCTCCTTGGCATCCAACGGCAAGGACTGGATTCTCGCCGACAACGACACCGGTCATTTTGAGACCCTCTCAACACCGCCAACGCCCGAGGACATTGTCACCCGGCTTGGTGTCACCATTGACTGGGATCGATGGGAAACCTCATTCACGGCGGGATACCACGTCGACCAAATCACCCGCAAGACGGTTCGTCCCTATCAGGAAATGGCGATAGCCAAGACCCTTTGGCAGTTCGCGCAGGGGAAAACCCGCGCGTTGCTGCTCATGGCCACTGGTACCGGTAAGACATTTGCGGTGTTCCAGCTCATCTGGAAGATGATGAACGGTGATGCTCTCAAGCGGCAGCATGTGCTGTTTCTCACCGACCGCAACAGTCTTAAGGATCAGGCTTATCGCGCCTTCGCCGCCTTCACGGCGGATGAGCGCGTCACCATCGACAAGGAAACCGTTGCCAATGGGAAGCACCTAGTTGGAAAGGTGTTCTTCGCTAATTACCAGACCCTCGATGAGGAGCTGGACGGCAAAAAGGTCTATGAACACTACGACCCGGACTTCTTCGATCTCGTGGTGGTTGATGAGTGTCATCGCTCCGGATTTGGCGATTGGTTCGGTGTGCTTGAGCACTTTGACTCAGCGCTGCAACTCGGCCTTACCGCTACTCCACGCGAGCTTGAGGAAGGTGCGCGAGCGCTGACCGAGGAGGAAAAGCGCCGCGACACCTATCATTACTTCGGCGAGCCGATCTACATCTACAGCCTCAAGCAGGCCATCGAAGATGGATACCTCGTGCCCTATCTGCTTGAGGAACGTATCACCAACGTCGACGAAGATGGATACACCGGCCCTGACGGTAAGCACTACACGACTTCGAACTTCGAGCGTGACATCCGTATGCCGGATCGCACCCGGGCTATCGCCGAGGATCTGTGGGATATCTTCGGCAAGTACGGTCTGCGTGATGAAAAGACCATCATTTTCTGCGTGGACGACACCCACGCCGCCTTCATGGCTCAGGAACTGCGTCGACTGGCCGGCGACAACGACTACGCGGCCCGCATTACCCGAGCCGAACGCAACAGCCACCAGTTGGAGCGCAACTTCGCCATCGTCGGTCCCAGCAAGCCGCGCATAGCCGTAACCGTTGATCTGCTGACCACCGGTTACGATGCGCCGGACGTGAGAAATATCGTCTTTGTTCGCCCGCTACGCAGCGCGATCCTATACAAGCAGATGAAGGGGCGTGGAACGCGCCTCTGTGAGGATATCAACAAGCGTTACTTTACGATCTTTGACTATTCAGGTGCGAGTCAACTTGAGGACGCCGAGTTCGACGGGCACCCCACTAATCGGCAGAAGGGTGCGCAACCCAAGTCGAAACCCAGGAAGAAGACATGCGAGGAAACGACGCCTAAGCCGGTTGGTGAAGGCGTCTCCGTCATCATCTCGGCAACCAATCGCTATGTCTGCCTGGCCGACGGACGCAAGATTCCCTTCGAGGAATACACCGAGCAGTCACGCGAGTTCATCCTCAGTGTTTCTACCAAGAGCCTGGATGAGCTGCTGGCCATTTGGATCGACAAGAAGAGCCGCAAGGAACTGCGCGAGGAGCTTCGGGACCACGACATCTATCCCGCGGCTTTCAGGCATTACCTCGATTTGCCTGACACAGATGATGTGGATATCCTTGCTAAAATCGGTTTTGAGTTAGTGCGGGTCCCCACGCGTCGACATCGGGTCGACAGATTCTGGAATGAAGAAGATTCTTGGTTTCATGACCAGATTCTCCGGCAGAAACAAGCGGAGATCATTCCTTTCCCATCCCGCGAGAATCTGCTAATGGCGGCGGAGCCGTCCGTGCCATATGGATTCGATTCTTTTAAACGTGAATTTTGGCAGGTCAGCCTGGATCATTACGCGCTGTTTGGCATCGATGATCTGGAACAGGCCCGCACCTATGGTGCGCCGCAATTTGTGGAACAGTTCGGCAGCTTTCAGGCCTTGAGCCGCCGTTACGGAGGCGTGCAGTTACTCAAGGCGGATCTGGAAGCTGTGAAGCAGCACCTTTACGTCCCGATGACGGCATAGGTAGGACGACTGAAAAACACGAAAGGAGATACCTGATGGGAACGAAGAAAGTAAAGTACAACAAGACCGGCATTGAACAACTTCCAGATGACAAACCTGTCCTGTACAGGATTGAGAGTGCCGGTGGAAACCCGAATTACGTTGGTACTGCCAAGCGCGGCCGGGTCCGGGAACGCATAGCCGAACACATCGGCGAGATTCCCGGGGCAACTGTTCGTATCGAGCAACTCAGTTCGGTCGAAGAAGCACGGCAAAAGGAAGCGCGGGTTATCAAGCGCAGTAAACCAAAGTACAACGAGCAAGGGAAATAGGTTTTGTTGTCTTGCGACGACCAAGAGTTGAGGCGAAGAAACTTAGTGACACTGGAAGTAAGTACTCGACTGTTGACAACGATTAAGAGGCAGTAACGAATGCGCAAAAACAATGATCACCGCAGGCAGGAAGTTCAGCAGATCGTAAAGAATGCCTGCGACCAGCTCAACCAGGAGGGTGTGGATGCTCGCAACTACGTTGAGCAGCTGGCCTGGCTTTTTTTCCTCAAGGCCTTCGACGAGGCTGAGTCCCGCAAGGAAGAAGAAGCCGCTTTCGACGACACGCCTTACGAGCGCCGTCTCGCCGGTGAGTACGCTTGGTCGTCCTGGGCCAAGGACACCGATCACCCAGACCGGATGCTGGAATTCGTGCAGGGCAAGCTCTGGACCAAGCTCACCAGCCCCGACCCCAAGAAGGGACTGGGAGATGACCTGCTGGCCCAGCGTTTCCGACGCATTTTCGACAACGTGCGCAACTACTGCCGACGGGGCGCTTCCTTCGCCAAAGTCGTTCAGCAGGTCGACAAACTGCATTTCTCCGATGAAACCGATGTCATCGTGCTCTCGGAGATTTATGAAGATCTCCTCAAGCGCGTGGCCGCCGACTCCGCCGGATACGCGGGCGAGTTCTACACACAGCGGCACATCATCCGCACCATGGTCGAGGTGGTCCAGCCCAAGGCAGGCGACCGGGTTTACGACCCATGTTTCGGCACGGCGGGTTTCCTTGGTGAGGCCGCCGACTATATCCGTGAAAGCGCCAACCTCAGCGGCAAGCAGCTTGACAAACTTCAGCGCCACACCTTCTACGGCATCGAAATCAAGCCGCTTACCTACCTGCTGGGCACCATGAACATGATCCTGCACGGCATCGAGGGAGCCAACCTGGAACTGGCCAACACGCTGGAGCTTCACAGTTCGAACGTGCCCGAGAAAGACAAATACAGCATCATCCTCTCCAATCCGCCCTATGGCGGGAAAATGGCCCAGAGTCTCCAGAACAATTTCCGTGTCAAATCCAGCGCCACCGAGTGCCTGTTTGTCCAGCACATCATGGCCAACCTCGCCAGGGGCGGGCGCGCCGGCGTGGTCATCCCGGAAGGCGTACTTTTCCGCGGCGGGCCCGACCAGAAAGTCCGCAAGGAACTGCTGGAGTATTTCAACGTCCACACCATTCTTTCGCTCCCGGCCGGCTGTTTCCTTCCTTATACAGGCGTCAAGACCAATGTCATTTTTTTCGACCGACCGAAAACGCAGCCCAAGAGCGGAAAGATGGCCACCAAGAGCGTATGGTTCTATGAACTGACCAACGACGGCTTTGAACTCAAACAGACCCGCAAGCCTATCGAGGGCAGCCAGATTCCCGACTTCCTGAAAAAGTGGAAAAAGCGGGTTGAGGGTGAGAACTCCTGGACGGTTCCGGTCGAGGAAATCATCGAACGCGGCTACGACTTGTCGGCCAAGAACCCAAACCGCAAAGACAATTACGAACACCGCCCGGCGCTGGAATTGGTGCAGTCCATTAAGACCAAGGAGGAGCGGATCATGGATCTGCTGGGTGAGCTGGAGGAAATTCTGGAAACCAAATGTGAAATAGGAAAGATGAAAGATGAATAAGAGACAAGTTCAGAGGAGCGGGCCCGTCCATTACCACGAGGGCAAATTTCCACCCAAGGAACTGGACTGGGCGCGGCTGGTGCCGTTGATCGGACCGGCCAGCGCGGCGGTGGCGCGATATGACGGTATGCTGGCCGCTATCCCCAACACCCATGTGCTGCTCAGCCCGCTTACCACTCAGGAAGCCGTGCTCTCCTCCCGCATCGAGGGCACCCAGGCCACCATGGGCGAGGTGCTGGAATACGAGGCCCGAGGGGAGACGGCTGAGCCCTCCACTCCAAAGGAGGCCGATATCTGGGAGATTCTCAATTACCGCAAGGCCATGCGGGCCGCAACTGAGATGCTCACAAATCTTCCGCTCTGTCAACGCATTGTACTGGAGTGTCACAGGATCTTGTTGGACAGCGTGCGCGGGCACGGCAAATCTCCCGGGCAGTATCGAAAAATACCGAACTGGATCGGTCCGAAAGGTTGTCCGATTGAAGAGGCCAAATTCGTGCCGATTGCCGCGGACAAACTGCCGGAAGCCATGTCCCGCTGGGAAAGATATATCCACGAAGACGCGCCGGACCGGCTTATTCAACTGGCCCTGCTCCATGCGGAATTCGAGGCTCTTCATCCTTTTCTGGATGGTAACGGCCGCCTGGGAAGGATGCTGATTCCGCTTTTTCTGCATCAGGCCAGGATCATCCGGCAGCCAGTGTTTTACATCAGCGCCTATCTGGAAAGCCATCGGGATGAATACTACGAGCGGTTGCTTGCCGTCTCCCGCGATAACGACTGGTCAGGCTGGTGCGCCTTTTTCCTGAATGTTGTCAAGGTCCAGGCCGAGGAAAATCTCACCAAGGCACAGGCCATGCTCGATCTCTATAACCGGATGAAAACCCGTTTCGCGGAATTGACCCATTCCCAGTACGCCATTCATGCCCTGGACTGGGTTTTTGAGCGGCCGATTTTCAAGAGTTCCGATTTTGTGCGCGGGGCAAATATCCCCAAACCTACAGCATTCAAAATCATGGGTATTTTGAAAGAAAACAAGATATTAAAGGCACTGCGTGAAGGAAGCGGACGGAGGCCGGCGGTTTTGGCGTATCCTGAATTGCTTAACATCGCGGAGGGCTACGATGCGTTTTGAGTCTCGTCTGTTACAAGTAACGCATTTTGTGTCTCGTAAAATTAAAAATATGAGATACAATATCGCTTGTTACTATTCCATGAGACACAATGGCGATTTGGTATGAAGGATGGAGTTTGGGCCGGTCAGAAGACGAAACGGGATCACGAGGCTGTTAATGGTACCATGAATGGTTATTGTTTATGGTAAATATGAAAGATGAAACAGGAAATATAAAGAGGGAATAACTGGCATCGAGAAGGAATTTTCATATTTCAGCTTTCCGATTTCATATTTCCGAAGCAAGGCGGCCGCATTTCGCCTTATTAGGGTTTGAGACAGCGGCTACGCCGAAGCTGGAGTCCATCAAGGCCAAGGAGAAGCGGATCATGGATCTGCTGGGCGAGTTGGAAGAGATTTTGGAGCGAAATAATGGCTTCGTGGAAAAAATATAGACTTGGCGAGCTAATCACTCTGACCAATGGTTCAGCGATTCGAAAGCGAGATATTCAGTCTCAGGGTGCTATACCTGTTTTCGGGGCAAACGGCAGACTGGGGTTCACGAGCAAGTTTAATGTGGAAAATAGGACCATTTCAATCGGTCGTGTTGGCTCTTGCGGGGCCATAAATTCAATCGAAGGTCCTGCATGGATGTCCGATAACGTGATGTTTGTGAAATCAAAGAGTGAAAAAATTGATTGGGATTTCCTGTTCTATGTCTTTTTAGTTCAGGATTTTACTGAGGACATTCGTAAAGGCGCAATGCCGTCTCTTTCTCAAAAACCGATTTTATGCAAGCAAGTCGCCGTTCCTCCGCTCGATGAACAACGCCGCATCGTCGCCCGCATCAAGGAGTGCATGGAGCGGGTGGAGGAGATTGAGGGGCTGAGGGCGGAGGCTATTGAAGAGAGCGATGCGCTTGTGCAGTCGGTTCTCCATGATACTTGGCGAAGCGATGAGATTGCTTCCGCTGAAAAGATGGCGTTAGACGAGCTCGGCCAGATTACAACAGGCAACACTCCTAGCCGAAAAAAACCAGAGTTCTTTGGTGGCAGTCAACCATGGGTCACTCCAGGCGATTTCAATGGTCGCCTGATTGCTACAGGTCGCGAGTGTCTCTCCAAGAAAGGTATCGCTGAAGGCCGTGCGCGTGTTGTTCCTGAAGGATCAGTGCTGGTTGTTTGTATTGGCGCAACCATCGGAAAAGTTGCACTGGCGGTTCGCGATCTTGGTATCAATCAGCAGATCAATGCTGTGACTTTTGACAAAGAGAAGGTGCTACCCGAGTACGGCTACTGGGCGTGCAGGGCACTAGTTCCCGAAATAATCGGGAATGCTAGCAAGAACACTCTGCCCATCTTGAATAAGGGAAAGTTCAGCAAACTACAGATTCCCGTACCATCTCTCTACATCCAAGGGCAGGTATCTTCTAAGCTGGATGCCGTAGAGGTCGCCGTTTCTGAGATGCGACGAGACCTATCAGAATCAAATATTGCAAGCACTGCCCTCCGCGAATCCATCCTCCGCAAAGCTTTTGCAGAAGAACTTTAGTTATGCGTATTGCCCGGGTGCATATCGAACATTTCCGATCCATAAAGGAGCTGGATTTCGAACCCGGGCCGTATTGCGTTCTGATTGGCGAGAACAACTCAGGAAAATCCAATATCCTAAGAGCGCTCAACCTCATTCTCGGCGAGAGATGGCCAGGGGAACGAAGCTTCTCGGAGGAAGATTTCCATGATCAAGACACCAGCCGTAACATCGTTATCCAGGTTTTTTTCGATGAGCCGATCGAGGAGTGGCGAAATAACTACAGAATGGAGGTAGACGGTATCGAGCTTAAGTGTAAGGCCTATAAGAAAAGAGTCAAGAACAAACCAGCAGGCACGCTTAAAGTCGATTTCAACTGTATCAATAATGATGGCTCAATCATCAAATATCCCCCGGAACCACTCAAGAAGGGTCAGCAATCCAAGGGGCGTTGGCTGGAACTCAAGGTGTCCGCCGCGGTTCGCGAGCAGGCGGCCCCAATGATTTACGTGGATGTGCTACGTGACTATAACCGTGAGACGCCCAGCAGTCGTTGGTCGGTTCTTCGCCGTCTGTTTAATGAGGTCAACACCGAGTTTCTGAACGACAAGAAGCAGATCACAGTCGAACAGGCAGATGGCACCAAGGTCAAAATGACCCGAAAGGAGGCTTTCGAGGCCACAGTAAGAAATGCCTATCAGTATCTGCGCACCGAGTCTTTTAAGGAAATCGAACGACGATTGGCAGAGAGCGCCATTGAGCAGATGGGTTTGGATGCGGACAAGAACAAGGTAGAGCTTCATTTCGAGAGCCATGACCCGACGAATGCTTTCAAATCGCTGCAGCTTTATGTCGACCAAATGGGCATCCGGAGTCCGGCCGGTGAAGTCGGGGCAGGATTACAAAGCGCCATTGTGGTTGCGATCTTCAGAACGTACGAAGAGATGAAAAAGGAAGGTGCGGTATTCGCTATCGAGGAACCGGAAGCCTTCCTTCATCCCCAAAAGGCCCGGTACTTCGCCTCTGTACTGCGGTCGCTCGCTGACAAGGGCAACCAGGTTTTTCTGACAACGCACTCTCCAGTGTTCGTTCAGGTGCATGAGCCCGAATCCGTTGCAGTCGTTCGCAGGACTCCCCGAAAAGGCACACTGGTACGCCAAGCTCGCAAGGTGGACCTTGCCGATGATGACCGAAAAGCGTTGCGTTTGATGACGGAGTTCGATTCCCAACGAAACGAGATGTTCTTCGCTCGTCGAGTAATGTTCGTTGAGGGGAACACGGAAAAGGTCGCCCTGCCACTTGTGTTTCGAGCGCTGGGGTTTGACATCAACAAGGAGAACATCTCCGTTGTTGAATGTGGCGGCAAAACCAAAATTCCATTGTTTGTGAAAGTCGCTAAAGCGTTTCGTATCCCTTATGTCGTGCTGGTTGACTACGACATTCGAGAAATCAAAGACACGTGGTTGGATAGGCGAAAAAAGAAAGAACAGGAACGAAACGAGAAGCATAAACGCTGGAATGAAACGATTCTGGATACTGCTGGAGAATCGCGCACTTTTTGGATGAAGCCGGATTTTGAAGGAGAGCTGGGGCTTCCAAGAGATGAGAGCAGTAAGATCGACCAGGCGTTGAGCCGTTTCGATGAGGCCACAGAAGAAGATATCCCCGATTGTTTGCGCGATCCTGTTGAGAAACTCATGGGGGGGCGTGCATGAACACGGTGCAACCAATCCCTGGTTCTGCCAAGGGCCTCTGGGCTCAGCTCGACCATCTTCGAGGCGAGTTACCCGCCTATGATATGCCTGTGACTTTAGCCGCGCTTCTTTACCTCCGTTGGGCCGATTTCCAGGAAGCTGAGCAGGAGGCCATCGCCGCCTTTGACGAGGCTGATTACGACCCCGTGCTGCCCGCCGCGCTGCACTGGCGATCCTGGTATGACCTTCCGCCACATGATCTTCCGAAACTGTTCGCGGACCGGCTTGCGCCAGCATTGGAGCGGCTGAACAATTCCCGTCACAATTCATTAGCGACTCATCTGCACCGAATCGTGTCGGCGGTAAAGGACTTGGGTCGGCTTTCCTCCCACGCCTTGGAAGAGCTCATCCACTGGCTGGCGGAACAGCCCTTTGAAACCCCATCCGACCGGCGCGCCTTGTTGGACGTTTTCGACGCCTTGTTGGACAGAGTTCTTGACAAGTCTTTCGGCGAGTTTCGCACGCCGGCTGCCATCGTTAACCTGCTTGCCGAGCTGGCCGCGCCCGCCCCGGGGGACCGTGTCTACGATCCGTGCTTTGGTATGGCGGGTTTGCTCACTGCCGCCTGTGACCACGTTCTGCGCAAGGGGAAGGACCGCTTTAGCCGCAATGGGGGGCCTGGTTTGATGGTTTCGGGTGTTGAGCTGAACGTAGATGCCTTTGTCATCGGCTTGACGCGTCTTGCTTTGGCGGGTGTCGATGATCCACAGCTTGAACTGGGCAACAGTTTGGAGCGCACACCACCCAACAACCCGCAACAAGATGGATTTGACGTAGTGTTGGCCAATCCGCCTTGGGGTATGCGAGTCCACCCCGCCGGTCTCGATCATTTTCCCGTGCGGACCACGGACACAACGGGGCTGTTCATCCAGCATGCCTTGACCCAGCTTCGGCCTGGAGGCCGGGCTGTGCTGGTTGTTCCCGAGGGGTTCCTTTTCCGGGGAGGTCTGGAGCGTAAACTGCGCAGGATGTTGGTGGAGCAGCACACGGTTGAGGCGGTTGTGTCTCTCCCTGCTGGCGCGTTCCTTCCTCATACGGGCATCAAGGCCAGTATCCTCTTACTGCGTCGCGGTGGCTTGACAAAGCACATCCGAATGATGGATGCGGAATTCTACTTTGAAAAAAGCAAAGGGCGGAAACCTGCCACCATCCAACCTGAACAAATACAAAAGCTGGCCAAAGAAGTCCGGACTCCAACGCCATCCGAGAATTGCTGGGATGTGGATATTGAATCTCTGGTCAAGGTGGGTTGGGATTTTACCCCGAAGCGCCGCGACCGGAGCGGACTGTCGGGTATCCTTGATTCGCTTCGATCCGAAGTGGACGTTCTCCCCCTCAAGGAGTGCTGCAAGATTTTGAGCGGGCGGACATTTCCGCGAAATCAACTCCTTGATGAACCTCCTCCTCGCCCAACGGCCCGGGAACAAGCGCTTTTATTCCCTGAAACGAATACGGTACGGCAGCGAACGCTATTCGATGTACCGATTATTCCCTATGTTCGGATAAAGGATGTGCAACGGGGGCAGGCTTCCAGGGGATCGTCCTGGTTGTCCCCGGATGCAGCCGCTTCCGTGGATGCCAGGTGGAAGCTCAAGGCGGGCGATGTGTTACTTTCCAAATCCGGCACAATCGGCAAGGCCGGGGTGGCCCGAAACGGGGCGGTGGGAGCGATTGCCGCCAGCGGCCTGTTCGTTCTTCGCCCCGACCAGGACCGTCTTGATCCGCACTTCCTTCTGGCCTACTTCGATAGCAGTGAGTGCCGGGCATGGCTGGATGACAAGGCTCGCGGGGCAACGATTCGACACCTGTCCAAGCGTATCCTCAATGAGATGCCTGTGCCGCTGCCGCCGCTTCAGATTCAGCAACGTGTGGCGACCCAGCACCGCGAACACGGTGTCGATATGTTGGCGTTCCTGACACAGCTTCTGACGCAGGGAGAAGACGATCCCATTGCACAGTGGATCGACAAAGCTGCAATGGGTTTACCTCTTGATGTTGATGCAGTTGACGACCCACTGGACCTTGACCCATTGGATCGCCTTGCTTCGAATGTTCACGAAATTCGTAACCTAGTCGCGCATGACAGCCGTGGCGACAGCGCCCTTGCGGCGTGGATTCTCGCCTTTAACGAGGCAGTCTCCGGTCTTCGTGGTGTCCGCGCTATCCCGCAGGGACCAGGTCTGCTGAGCGTGTTACAAGAATCGATCCGGGCGTTGAAGGCGACGATGCCGCTGATTGTGGGGCATCTTCCGAATGAAGCTAAAGCGAGAAGTCTAACCAGGTTGGTGTCAACCTGGTTAGATCGTGCGTGCTCGGCATTGCTTGGCAAGGTGAAAGTGGTCGTAAGCGCGGATGCCGCGACGTTGCCTGCCGGGGAAATGGTCGAGATTACCCTCAGCGTTCACAACCAAGGGCCCCTACCACTACGCAATCTGAACATCTCAACAAGTCCTGATTGGGGGCGGGGTGAAACCGACTATTTGGCAGAAGGCACAAAGGTGGATGTCGAACTGGTCGGGACTGGCCCCAAGAAAGCTGGTACGTTCACGCTGTCAGTCGAGTGGTCAGCCAACACACTTGATGGTCAGCCAACATATGGGGTTCGCGAGATCGCGTTCGACGTCGTCGATACGATCTCGGATACCGGCGGGAATGATCTGAATATAGGCGGAAGCCCCTATGTTTGCGGCGATCCGGTCCGCCCTGAACGTAATGATGTTTTTTTCGGTCGTGAGGAACTATTGGAGCAGATCCGCCGTCAGGTTGTCCAGAGTGGCAACGTGGTCCTGCTTGAAGGCAACCGCCGTTCGGGCAAGTCTTCTATCCTTTGGCATCTGGAGGGTACGAATGCCGTCCCCGGCTGGCTGGGCGTCTATTGCAGCCTGCAGGGTGCAGAAGGCAGCAAGGACGGCGTGGGCGTACCTACTGTCGAAGTGTTCCGGGAAATGGCCAAGAGCATTGCCAAGAGTATGCAGACACTTGACGATAAAACACCTCTGCCGGACGGCACCGTATTTCCACCAGGCAAAAAACTTGGTATAGCCAAGGCATGCCGCAACGGGATCGGCGAAACGTCATCGTTTTCAGACTTCCGCGATTATGTTGAAGTCGCTCTTGAAAGTCTGGCTAAACACGATCTTGGCCTACTGCTGATGCTGGACGAATTCGACAAGCTCCAAGAAGGCATTGATAGCGGCGTCACATCGCCACAAGTCCCGGAAAATATTCGTTTCCTCGTTCAGACCTACACGCGGTTTTGTGCAATCTTGACCGGCTCGCGGCGGTTGAAACGACTGCGCGAGGAGTACTGGTCTGCTCTTTATGGTCTTGGAACCCGCTTTGGTGTGACCTCGCTGCCCGCCGAGTATGCCAGGCGTCTTGTCACCGAGCCAGTGAAAGGACGCCTTACCTACTCACGGGAAGCCGTTGAACGAGCGATCTTTCTAACCTCCGGGCAACCGTATCTCCTTCAGTGCTTGTGTAACCGTGTTTTCGACATGTCTGCCCAACTGAAGACTCGGTCAGTGACGCTTGACCTGGTGGATCAGGCAGGAAATGCCCTCGTCGAAGACAACGAGCACTTCGCCAGTCTATGGGACTATGCCCAGTCTGACCGAAGGCGGTTCATCCTTGCGCTCTGCCACAAGGAAATCGACAGTCCAGATCTCCTTCGACTAGGAGTAATTCAAGAGAGGTTGTTCAGCCATGGCATCGAGGTCAGTGACGAGACCTTGATCGCGGACCTTGAATTCCTGCGAGAACTCGAGCTCATCGAACTCGTAGGCGAAGCTAGCGGAGGTCACTATGTGTTGGCCATTCCGCTGATGGGGACCTGGATCGAGAAACAACAGGACTTCGCGGCCGTAAAAAGCAAAGCGAGGTTGGAAACGGAGGACCAACATGAGTAATCCGAGGTTTCCCATATTGGGCACCGAAATCCCGCCAATGCTCGGCCGCGCCAGAATCATGCATCGCATTTGGAACGATCTCACCAAGACCACACCAAGCAACCTTTCGGTGATCGGGCCGCGATTCGTGGGCAAGACAGTCATCATGAATGCTCTGGCCCAGCGTATCGCAAATGAAGAATCCCCCTATGAGTTCGCGCTGTATTGGCATCTTGGTCATGTAGCACCGGCATCGGATGAAGACTTTATAGCCCAGCTCTGCGAGCGACTGCGCGACTGCCTGGCTCAATCACAGGCGGATACTTCCGAATATCGCAAGCACCTTGAGGATCATTCTTTCAGCAATCTGGCGGAAGTGGCGGACTTCCTCGAAGAGGAAGGTTGGCCCATCCTCATGCTTTGGGATGGCTTCGACAAGCCTTTGGGCCAAGGAAAGCTGACGGGACACCTCTGGGATCAGATGAGGTCGATGTTCTACGGCAAGAAGCACAAGATAGTTACGGCGACGCGAAAACCGCTGAGAGAGTTGATCCGCAGTCAGGATGCCATCACCAGTCCGTTCTGGAATATCTTCGACATGAGTCCTGTGCGCATCGATGTCTTCGACGAGCAGGACCGTGAGGCGATCATCAAGGAATTATCGGCGCACAGCTTCCAAGCGGGGGCGAAAACCGAACTGGCCAACTGGTCCGCAGGATTTCCACCGCTTTTCCTGGGAATTGTGAATCAGATTGCCACCGACATTCCGGGCGGGCAGGTAGACAATGAAACCGTCAACCGGGCGGCGAAGAAGGCCCTGGAGAATCTCTCCGATGTGATCTCGGCGATGTGGCAAGACTGCCCCGCCGCCACACAAGATCTCTATATCCATCTTGTATGCCATGGAGATCAGCCCTTCGATGATGCCAGGAAGGATGAAAGGGACTGCTTGATCGAAAAGGGCTTCGCCAAGAAATCGGGCAATAAGTTGACAGCCTCGTGCCGTATGCTTCAGGCGTATATCCAAGATGCCGGGCCGGATACTGGTAGCATGGCGCGCCTATTCGGGTCATGGGATGATTATCAGACTAACATCCGCGGTTTGCTTGAGCGCCGGCTGGCTCACATCTCACGTTTTGATGATCGGCTACATCGGCTCGTGGCCCAAGCTATTGAGGATATTCCTGATTTTCCCGATGACTGCCTGAATAATCTGACTAGCATCGAGGAACGGGCGCTGGACCTGATCTGGCAACGTGAGTTCGGGGAATCCAAAGTCATTCCACAGGAGATTCTTGATTATTGGGATCAGGTTGACCCCTTCGGGAAAATCGTTCAACGCATCAAGGAACAAGGGGGGAACATCGTACCTGGAGACCGGGGGCTCCAGTGTGGAATCCTACAGCTTTTAACAGGTAGCAGAATAAGATTCGAAGCCAGGGCAAATGCGATATCAAAAGATACCTATGTCCTGATCGATGCAATACATAATTTTCGGAATCGTGCCCAGCATCCCGACGGACAAGCGATACACCTTGGTGTTGCTGTGGCTGCCATCATGACTTGTTTGGAATTGCTGGCATGTCTTGAACGGGAAATGGAGAGCTGAAAGTATGTCTGTGTCCTACATACCTGAGTCGGTTAAGTTGCGCCTATGAGGGAAATCCGGCGGGCGGTGTCAATACGAGGGCTGTTCCAAGGCCCTGTGGATAGACGACCTAACCAAAGCAGAGTTCAATGTAGCATACATCGCGCACATCATTGCCGACAAACCAACTGGGCCCCGAGGTCATTCTGAACTTTCGGAAAAGCTCAGTTCAGATATAAACAATCTTATGTTGATGTGTGATGAACATCATCGTCTCATTGATAAAATCGATGTGCAGGGCCATCCAGCGGAACGCCTTCAGTTAATGAAAGCAAGTCACGAAGCACGTATCGAACTCTTAACCTCCTTACAGGAGGACAAGAAGAGCCATGTTCTTCTTTACGGTGCAAATATCGGGGAACAGAATGCCTTCCTTAGCTGGAAGAAAGCCGCGCAGGCCATGATTCCCCTGCGATACCCGGCCGAACTACGGCCCATCGAGCTAAGCCTGTACAACAGTGCATTTGAGGATCACACCGATGCATTCTGGGACATAGAGCGCCGAAATCTCCAGCTTCATTTTAACCGCAAGCTAAAGCCAAGAGTTGCCGCGTCAGGCGATGTCGAGCATTGGAAATGGCAGGAAGGACCTGAAGCCTTTGAGTTCTTTATAGAAGAACCGACCGAAATAGATGCCACTGTGGCTTTAAACCTTTCCCTTAGCGCCAACATCGATAACTCTCGAATCTCGGCTGTGTTTCCAGGGAAGGATCAGTCAATTTGGCGCATGTCCATTGCCGCACATAGTAATGATTTTTTGAAGAGCCGGGAACAATTACGACCGTTTCGCCTGAAATTTCGGCAACTTCTGGACCGGATGAAGGCTTCCGTAAATTCTCTATTCTCTTTCTGCCCGTGCAACTGGCACCGGAATCCCGGTCTGCTCCCTGACGGCTTTCTTGATTTTCTTGAGATCCACCTTAATGGGGCCTATGGCCTCTTCGCAGGCAGAAATACCGGAAAAGGCCGCTGCCAACGGGTCATCAATCTTATTTTCATAGTCTTGATATACCTGCAACCAGCACTTGCCTTCTGCCCATCCAACCTTTATTGGTTCATAGATGATCCGGACCAGTGTTCCCACCGGCACCAGCGGAAACAAAGAGGCTATGTCTTCAGAGTAAAGCCTTATACACCCGTGACTGACCCGGCGCCCCACACCCCAGGGACGATTTGTGCCGTGAATACCGTAAGAAAGCCGTGAAAAGCGCAGAATGTATTTCCCAAGAGGATTGTCAGGTCCTGGCGGCACCTGTGGGGGTAACTCAGGATCTTCCTCCAGCACGGAGGGCGGTACAAACCATATCGGATCTTCGGCCTTATTGAACACTGTGTAAATGCTCAGCTCTGTGGAATAGCCCTCTCTGCCGACCCCCACAGGACATGTCCAAAAGCGGGATCGTCCATCCCCGGCGGATTCAAAATAATACAGGCGCATTTCAGCAAGATTCACCACTATCCCAGACGGCAGTCGTCCACTGGGCAAAACGAATACAGTGGGTACAATCACGCTGGCGCCTTCAGAAGGCACCCAGGGGTCCACTCCAGGGTTTGCCGCTACTATCTGATTGTACCCCAGGTCATAGTCCCTTGCTATGTCAAGCAGGGTCTGTTGGTGCCCCGCCTTTACCGTCTTCAGTGTACCATAAACAGTTCTTCCGTTTTTAAGGTCAAAAACCTTGAGAGCGTCGGCCTTCGGGGCTGCCGGGATAATCATGAAAACAAGGAGTGCCCTTATAAACAAAGCGGCTCTGGGTGAAGAAAGGCTAAACATGCGTCTTTAGTAAAATCCTTGAAGGCCGGACAGGCTGTTGGCGAAACTGATTTAAGTATTGTATTATGAAAATGATTCTAATATATGTATCATATTTTTGAAAAGCATCCTACAGTCCATCCGGCACACGCGGCCAGGAGCAGGCGGGATGGAACGAAATCTGAGCAGTGACAAGAATACCAGAGGTCAATATGAAAAACTACTTTAAGAAGGCAGCAGTCAAAATATATGAAGATGCAAAAAGAGAAGGCCGGCTTATTGAAGGTCTCGGCCTTGACGTACTAAAGGAGGTTGCCGTCAGGCAGGAGGGGGTAATTCAGACACAAATGGGTTCTGTTGCAGCCGATTCAGAGCCCATGTCCCGTTCAGCCCCTCATACTGCCAATAACATTGATCACCCGTTCGGCGAAGAAGAAGAGCAACTGGCCCTGGAGGCGGTGGAGTATCTGAGCAGGGAACGAATAATATCCATGGATACCATAGTGGGGGACGGCAGGGACGGAGTTACGGCCCGATTCCTGATTCCTGAAGTCTATGCCCAGCTCGCCTACGGCCTGAAGCTGCTTCTGGACTACCCGGCTGCCAGGGTGGTGGAAAATCCGACTTACACCATTATCTTCTTTACAGACGAGGCATTTGAAAACAACAAGCACAAAAAGCTCATGGACAAGGATATCACCATCCGCCTCTGGATGGGAGAAAAAAGGGGTGAGCAGGTAAAGATATGCAGAAACAGCATATACCTTGGCGAAGGGAAAAAAGGTGTCTTCCAGTTTGAGGACTGGCGGGTAAAAAACATTGACAAGGCTGGCATCTTCCTGCACGCGGGCGCCAGGAGAGACTTGCTCTGGATATATGATCTTGAAGCCGAAAGGCCGGAGCTGAAGGAGGTTGTTGCGGGTGTCTCCGGCCTAACTGCCACTGGCAAGACAACGACACTCTGCAGGAAGTTTGCCAAGCTTCCCAGGGAGATCTCTGAGATGATAGGTGACGATGGTGGTACCCTGGCCTATGATGGTAGCTATGCGGCCTTTGAGGTAGGAGGACTGTATGTAAAGACAGAGGGACTGGATGAGAGCCAGCCTGAAATTCTCCGTGCGGCAGACTCTCGTGACGCCTTCCTGGAAAATGTTGCCGTTAGCAAATACCCATATATACCCGATTTCAAAGATATTTCCAAGACAGCAAACGGCCGGGCCGTTATCACGAGAGAGAACCTTGAAATAGCAAGCCAGTCCTTAAGAGCGGACAGGCTGGATTATATAATTATCCTTACAAGAAATCCCATGATCAATGCCATAAACAAGCTGACTCCGGAGCAGGCCACCATGCAGTTTATATACGGCGAATCAATCGAGAGTTCAGGGGGCAATCCAGAGGAGGCAGGCAAGTTCAAGCGGGTCTTCTTCCTTGATCCTTTTGTCTGCGGGAATCTGCTGGAACACGCTATGATCTTCTATGAGATTATCAAGAGAAACCGCATAAAGTGCTATCTTTCCAATACGGGCACCATAGGTGTGAATGATACAAAGGTAACCCTGCGCCAGTCTCTTGCCATTTATAATGATCTTGGCCGGATAGAGCTGCGGTTCAGCTCCGAACCGGATCTATTGGGCTATCATTACCCGATTAAATGCGACCGGGCCAACCTGTCCGTCATGAACGCCCACTCTCTTTTTCCTGACAAGGAAATCCTCAGAAAGAAGATAAAGGATTTCCTCAAAGGCAGAACGGAGTATCTTGAGGATTTTGAGGCCAGGTATGGTGAAATCCCCGAATACATAAGGGAATCGTTGCCGTATCGTGAAGATCACGTCTACAAAATAATTGAAGATCAAAGAATACTGGATTTTGAATAATATTAAACGATTAGCTGTTAGCTATTAGTATTTGGAATAACCTATTTGGAAAACAGCAGCAAATTAACAGCTAATTTTGTAATAGCAGAACATCCTGTAATCATTAAACTAATAGTAACCGCTAAAGGCTGATCGCTCAATTTAGATATGAGTCACAATCGCTGGGAGGATATAGATCAAGCCAGAAAGCTCCTCAGGCTTCCTGAACAGGTGACAAGAACAGAGATTCTGGAGGCATACAGACATTGCTGCAGAGACCTTCATCCTGACAGGAATCCCGGCATGGACACATCAGAAGAGATGGCCAGGCTGAATACGGCCTACAAGGTCCTGATGGAATATGTCGATAGGTACGAAATAAAGCTCAATCCAAATGAAGATGGCATGACCGAGGGAGAATGGTGGATGCATCACTTCGGACAGGACCCTATATGGACCGGAGATCATGAGGAAGAATAGCTATGGCCCTGATCGTGCAGAAATACGGAGGTGCTTCAGTAGCAAGCTGCGACCTGATTAAAAAAGTTGCAGATCGTGTAATTTCCTGCAAAAAACAGGGAAATGATGTTATAGTAGTCCTCTCTGCCATGGCGGGAGAGACCGACCGGCTGATTGAACTGGCAAGGCAAGTGCAACCAATGTCAGATCCCAGGGAACTCGACGTCTTGCTGGCCACCGGAGAGCAGATGACCGTCTCCCTCTTTGCCATGGCAGCCAAGGAAAAAGGCTTTGAGGCCATGTCCTTTCTGGGTTATCAGGTCCCAATCAACACGGATTCATCCTACGGAAAGGCCAGGATCCTGGACATATCTCCTGAAAGGCTCGATGCAGCCCTTAAATCGGGATACATTCCTGTTGTGGCAGGCTTTCAGGGAGTTACTTCCAGAGGTAATATCACTACCCTCGGAAGGGGCGGCTCAGATACAACCGCAGTGGCAGCAGCCGTAGCTCTTAATGCCGATCTCTGCGAAATATATACAGATGTAGACGGGGTCTATACGACAGATCCCAATATATGCCCAAATGCCAATAAGATTGACAGGATTTCCTATGAGGAAATGATGGAAATGGCAAGCCTCGGTGCAGAGGTCCTTGAAATCCGGTCAGTGGAACTTGCCATGCGATACGGGATGCCTCTCCATGTGAGATCGAGCTTCAACTGCAACACAGGGACCTATGTTATTAAGGAGGATGAAACCATGGAACAGGTATTGGTTTCGGGTGTCACTTACAGCCGAAATGAAGCACGTATTACCGTCACCAAGGTCCCTGACAGGCCGGGTATAGCTGCCGGTATATTTAATCCGATCTCGGAAGCAAATATTGTGGTTGACATGATCATCCAGAATACAAGGGCCGGTGACCTTACTGATATGACCTTCACGGTTCCAAGGGGAAATTATGAAATGGCCATGGATATAGTGAAAAAAGTGGCCAAAGGGATCGGGGCTGAGAAGGTGGCCGGAGACCAGAGCATTGCCAAGGTCTCTATAGTTGGAGCAGGGATGAGGAACCACGCAGGTGTGGCCGGCAAGATGTTCGATATCCTGGCCAGGCACGGCATTAATATCCTCATGATCAGCACGTCTGAGATCAAGATATCGTGCATCATTGAGGAAAAATATACTGAACTGGCTGTTCATGCACTGCATGAGGAGTTTGGCCTAAATCATGAATAAAAGGATTGAAATATACGACACAACCCTGCGGGACGGGACTCAGGCCGAGGACTTTAATCTCTCAGTCGAGGATAAGGTCCGGATAACATTAAAACTTGACGATCTCGGCATAGATTACATTGAGGGGGGCTGGCCTGGCTCCAACCCGAAAGATGAACAATACTTCCGCGAGATTCAGAACTACTCCCTAAGCCACAGCAGGTTGGCGGCCTTTGGCAGTACACACCACGCCAAGCATCATGCCCATGAAGATAAAAACCTCAGGGCGCTCGTGGCGGCCCGGACTCCGGTTGTCATAATATTCGGAAAGACATGGGTAGTACATGTAAAAGACGTCTTGAGGATCACACCGGAGAAGAACCTGGAACTGATAAAGAATTCCCTTTCCTGGTTAAGGCCCCAGGTCCGGACACTATTTTACGATGCCGAGCACTTCTTTGACGGATACAAGGCCGACCGGGACTATGCCCTTGAAACCCTGCGCCGGGCATTGGCCGGAGGAGCAGATTGTCTTGTTCTGTGCGATACCAATGGCGGAACCCTGCCCCACGAACTGACAGAAATCATACGGGACGTCCGGAAGACCCTGGGGGAAGGAACTCGACTGGGTATCCACTGCCACAATGACGCAGAAGTTGCCGTGGCCAACTCCCTGGCGGCAGTCAGGGCGGGAGTAACGCACATCCAGGGTACCATCAACGGCTTTGGCGAGAGGTGCGGGAATGCCAACCTATGCTCCATAATTCCGGGCCTTATGCTCAAAATGGGGTATGAATGTACGGCAGGTAAAAATATCGGGAAGCTCACCAGTGTATCCAGATTTGTGAGTGAGATCGCAAATCTGTCCCACAATAAGTACCAACCCTATGTCGGGGAAAGCGCCTTTGCCCACAAGGGGGGTATCCATGTCAGCGCCGTCCGCCGCAATCCCGAATCGTATGAACACATAAGGCCTGAATTAGTAGGAAATGTTCAACGCATTCTGGTCTCTGATCTTTCCGGGAGGAGTAACATACTTGCCAAGGCCAGGCAGTACGGCCTTGATCTGGAGAGCCGTGATCCTCTTGTGCTGGACATTGTGGCCCAATTAAAGGATCTCGAGGCCCAGGGTTTTCAGTTCGAAGGCGCAGAGGCCTCGTTTGAGTTGCTCATGAGAAAGGCCATTGGTACCGGGCGCAAGTACTTTGATCTCCTTGCCTTCAGGGTCATAGACCAGAAGCTCAAAGACAATGAACCCACACAGGCAGAAGCTACCATCAAGGTACGCGTAGGCGGCCATACAGAACACACCGCCGCGGTGGGCAACGGGCCGGTGAATGCCTTGGATAACGCCATGAGAAAGGCCCTTGAAAAATTCTATCCGCAGCTCAAGGAAATGATACTGCATGATTACAAGGTAAGGGTTCTTCCCGGAAGTCCCGGGACAGAGGCCAAGGTACGGGTGCTGATAGAATCAAGGGATCAGCATGACAAATGGGGAACGGTCGGGCTCTCCCACGACATCATTGAGGCCAGTTGGCAGGCACTTGTGGATGCCATCTGTTTCAAGCTGTTAAAGTCAGAAAAAGACGGGCAACGATTATAAATGCCTGTCCATCAGGCCCATATGCCCTGAATGGCCTCTCCGCACTTGCTGCATCGCCCATCAGACAATAGATTTTTCGCTATCCTGAAGCCGAATCTCTTGATGATCTCTGCGCCGCAGGCAGGGCAATAGGTATTTTCTCCGCCCTCGCCGGGGACATTGCCCTCATAGACAAACCGCAGGCCTTCCTCAAGGCCTATTTTCCTGGCAAGACGCAAGGTGGCAACCGGAGTAGGCGGCCTGTCCAACATCTTGTGGGTGGGATAAAACGCTGTTACATGCCACGGTATTGAAGGATCGACTCCTTTAACAAACCTGGCTATGTCCCTCAATTCTTGCGGGGAATCATTCCATCCGGGAATAATCAGGGTTGTTACCTCCACCCATACTCCAAGTTCGTGCATCAGACGAACATTATCAAGAACGGGCTGAAGCCTTGCCTTGCAGACATCGTGGTAAAATTTATCCGTAAAGGCCTTTATATCAATGTTTATTCCGTCCAACACAGGGGCCAGATGCCGGGTCACTTCCGGGGTCATATAACCATTGCTGACAAAGACATTCCTGAGGCCCCTCTTTTTGGCAAGAACCGCGCAGTCATAAGCCAGTTCATAGAAGATTGTGGGCTCAACATAGGTATAGCTTATACTCTTTGCCCCATCAAGAACCGCTGCATTTACAATATCTTCCGGTTCCCTGTCCTCCCCGGCTATCTCTCCTTCATGGATGCGCGGATACTGGGAAATCTGCCAGTTCTGGCAGTGGAGACACCTGAAGTTGCAACCCACGGTGGCAATTGAATATGAGGTCGAACCCGGCAGAAAATGAAAAAGGGGCTTTTTTTCAATGGGATCAGAATTTGCCGATATAACCTTACCGTAAACAAGACTATAGAGCTTACCGTCCCTGTTTTCCCGGACCCTGCAAATCCCCCTTCTTCCGGGTTTAATATGACAGCGATGGTTACAGAGCTGGCATTGCACCTTTCCTTTGTCCTCAACCGTATAAAAAAGGGCCTCTTTCATATCAAGACTTCTCCGTTTCTAATGGACAACAAAATCGATAGCCATCAGCTTTTCTTATTTTTTTATTA
>Ga0190304_1000245_pt1 | contig 25397 bp, 24 predicted proteins | sample 48700712_MG_FD_161670 | JGI IMG/M metagenome (GOLD analysis project Ga0190304, IMG submission 161670) | Hydrothermal vent sediment bacterial communities from Southern Trench, Guaymas Basin, Mexico - 4870-07-1--2_MG | ecosystem: Environmental > Aquatic > Marine > Hydrothermal vents > Sediment ...
CTTCTTCCTTTTAATATTCCTACTCCACATCTGCCGATTTTTAATGGGAATTGTGAGCAATTATTGAGCCCATTTATAAAGTCTCCTCTTTCTAGACTGGTTATGTGTCAAAATGCCTTAAAGGTATTTTTTAAATCATCTGTCAGAATGCTAATTTTTAATTTTGATAATTTTACTCTGTAGTAAATCGTCTTTTGCCGAAATTGAGGAGGAGAAAGCTTTTTATATGGTTTGCGTGTTTATATATAATGCATATATCTGTCTATCGATGTTAAATTTGGTTGAACTTCGTATAGAGGTGAAAGGAAATGGCTGAAAGGGAGGAATGGGGAAGTAGAGTTGGCTTTATATTAGCAGCAATGGGCTCAGCAATTGGACTTGGAAACATATGGCGTTTCAGCTACATGACTTATTCTAACGGTGGAGGAGCTTTCTTGGTACCGTATTTCTTCGCTTTGCTAACGGCAGGAATACCAATAATGATACTAGAAATAGGGATTGGAAGCATGACAAGATTTTCAGCGCCTTTTGCATTAGGAAAGGTTGCTGGTAAGAAAGCAGAATGGATTGGTTGGTGGACAGCAATTGCAGCGCTGATACTGAATTCCTACTATATGGTAATACTCTCATGGGCATTCCTGTACATATTCAAGTCGGTCACCCTAGCATGGGGTAAGGATCCAGGAGCTTACTTCTTCGGCAACGTTCTCGGTCTCACCGATGGTCCGTTTATACTTGGCGGAATAAGGTTGCCAATATTGCTATCGTTCTTAGTAATAGTCCTCATAAACTGGTTCATAGTTTCAAGAGGTGTAAAGGGAGGAATAGAAAGAGCATGTAAAATATTCCTTCCATTGATGTGGGTCATTGTGCTATTGCTCGTGATAAGAGGCATCACACTTCCGCATGGTCTTGAGGGAATCAACTGGTACCTAAAGCCAGACTTCTCAAAATTGGCAAACCACAAGGTGTGGCTTGATGCTTATGGACAGATATTCTTTACACTCAGCTTGGGAATGGGAACGATAATAGTCTATGGAAGCTACCTTAGAAAGGGTGCGGACGTGGTGAACAACTCATTCCTCATTTCCTTAGGAAACTGTGGATTCTCGTTCCTTGCAGGATTTGCAGTCTTTGGAACACTTGGATACGTCGCTCATGTACTAAACAAGCCCTTTGAGGAAGTAGTTACAGCGGGCATTGGACTGGCATTCGTCATGTATCCAAAGGCCATCTCACTGCTACCAGCGGGAAAGGCTCTGATTGGAATATTGTTCTTCTTCTTGCTAACGATAGCGGGACTGAGCTCTTCAATTTCACTCATGGAGAATACAGTCGGAATTCTAATGGATGGGTACAAGCTAAACAGAATGAAAGCAACGAGCATAGTGGCCGGGGTAACCTTCCTGATTGGACTAATCTACACTACTGGAGGAGGTCTATACTGGCTCGACATGGTCGACCACTTCATCAGCTATTATGCATTGGCACTCGTGGGGCTGCTTGAGACAATAGCCGTTACATGGGTGTTTGGCGCTGATAAGTTTAGAGAATTTGTGAACAGTGTTTCAGAGATAAAGGCGGGCTCATGGTGGACGGTGTTTGCTAAGTATCTAACAATAGCAATTCTTGTAATACTCTTACTCCTTGATATCTACTCGCTCGCAACGGAGGGCTATGGTGGATATCCAGGGAAAGCCTTGGGAATAGCGTTCGGCTACATATTGCTCGGAATGATAGTGGCATACATCCTGCACAGTAAAGAGAAGCTCGACATAACGAAGGAGGTGAGCTGAGATGCTTAGTGGTGGTGCAATAGCAATGCTAATATTTGGGGCAGTGGTTTTATATGGAGGATTTGCATACTGCCTAAGGATAGCGATGAGTAGGAGGCTTTCTTGACTTCATTTTATTTTTTGGTGGTTTGGTGATAGAAATGAGTAGAGCTGAGATTTTAGCAAAGGTCTTTGGTCTTGTTGGAGTTTTGCTCTTTAATGTAAGTGCGTTCTTTGTCTTCATCCTCAAAAAGGAGTCCTTTGTTATTCCCATGCTAGTGGGCATATCATTTTTAAGCATGACCATGCTCTTTATATTCATCTGGAAGAAGGATGAAATCAATAGAAGATTCCAGCAGGTGGAATCAGGTGAGGAGTATTGAAATTTTTAAAGAAATAGCTGAAATTTTGGAAAATGTGGAGGAAAGAATAGAACGCTTAAAATTATTGGACCCTAAGGACAAGGAAAAAGCTGCAAAAAAGATTAAAGAAGCTAGAAAAAATTTTTTGGAACTGAGTAACGAAAGTACAGTCGAGAACGAGGAACTTGCGAATTTCTTTTTAAAGAGGGCAATGAGATTAAAGACCTCTACAACTGACAAAAACATTGAAAAAATTGGAAAGAAATCTTACATGCGGAGCGTTGATGAGATTCTTAAATTTTCGAGAGTGGCAATGTATGAGTTCACGGATAGGATAAAAGAAGTTCTTAAAGGATATAGGATTTATGCTCTCGGGATGATGTTCTTTTTCATGCTTTGTGGAGTGCTACCAGCAAGTTTTAAGGTAGTAACGCTTTTCCTTTTAGTTCCAGTGCTTTTTTCCCTCTGGACTCTTAAAAAGAGAAGATACCTCGCCCTAATGTCAGTATTCATTCTAATTCCTCTACCAATTATCATTGGCATCTTGGCAATTGGGAACGGTGTGCATGCGATTACCAATCCAGCGATGCTCCAAGAGATAGCTGAAAGCATGGCGAAATCATTAACCTTCATTAAAGCACTTTTTATATTAACCATCGCCCTTGGAGCTTTGGAAGTTGCCTTATTAAGCTATGCAGCATACATGCTCTACAAACACAGACATGCTTTCCTTTAGTAGAGTGCTTCATTCCCTTTTTCCCCTGTTCTTATCCTTATCGCATCATATACTGGCATAATGAATATTTTTCCATCTCCAGGCATGTCCCTTCTTGCATTCTGGAGTATTGTATTAACAACCTTCTCAACATCTTCATCCTTAACAACAATCTCAATTTTCATCTTTGGCATAAGTTCATAAGGAGGCACTCCTCCCTGTACACCCCTACCTTTAACTGGGTAGGCTGTCATGGGAACTATACCCATTTGTTTTAGGGTTTTATGAACCCTATCAAAATCCTCTTCCCTAATAATTGCTTCGATTTTTTTCATAGCTTCCACCAAATATAATAGGGCGGAAAAGAAAATAAACTTTTCCAAATAAGTCGAGAGATATTTAAAAGCACTTTCTAATTGTTTCTCTGCAATTCTAGTTTTCCTTAGTCCTTCTGCATTCGGATTTATTACTTCAGAGTTTTGGTTAACTCAACTTTTCATTCATCCTTTGGAATTTCTGTGGGTTCAATATACTCTTTAACACTTGGTGGCTCTTCACTTGTGTAAACTTCAATGTTTATTGGATGAAATGGATTGTTAATTTCCTTTAACTCCTCAAGGAGGTCCTTTTCCTCAAACTCCCCACTTTTGAAGTACTTTTCCAACGAGTTGGCCAATCGATGGAAATAGTTAGTATGTTCAAGAAGCCTTTTCTTACCATATCCCTTTGCCTGAGCAGTAGTCACTAGGAATGGCCAGTCACTGCTCTCTACGAGTAGAAGCTCTCTTCCCAACTGCTCCAGAACCATGTCTCCAAATCCATCCTCATGTAAATACTTGCTTACCAAAGCAACCATTCTCCTCTCTGCGAGGTGTATGTGGCCCCACATCCACTCAACTTCAGGATTCCACCATGTGTAATGAGTCCCATACATTCCCCAAGAACCTTCCGGGAGTTCAATTTTATATTTTTCTCCTTGGTAGTTTTCAAGGAATCTTGAAATAGTTGTTGTTTCTATTCCTTCCTCATTCATGAATTCAAGAACCCTTCCGATCCATCTTACGCCTTCAAACCACCAGTGGCCAAATAGTTCTGTATCGTAGGGAGCAACTATTATCCCCTTTTCTCCAGTTTCTTTTTCATAGTTCTCTAGGAGAGATCTAACGAGATTTACAAAATGTTTTGCATGCTCTTCAACTCTCTTTAATGCTTTTTCAGGTATATATGGCTCTTTACCCCCCATGTCCACCTTCTTAGAAGTTATTCTCCAATATTGTCCTCCACTTTTTGGAGCCTTCTTGTGGAACTCTCTATACCAAAAATCGCCTGGATAACCCATATCAGCACTCCACACCTGAAGTCCAGTTTCCCTGTTTCTGGCAAAAACTGCTATGTCTGTCCCTTCAATAAAGTATGGTCTTAAAGTTGATTTTGGAGATTTGGCCGGTAGTATTTTGCCGTACCCACTAGTTGCTGGGCCTTCATCTATCAAATGACTTTCAACGAAAAAGAATTTTAGCCCATATTTTTCCAAAAATTTTTCTAAGCCCTTTCTCCACAAAACTTCACCAGTACTTGGACTTTTCCATAGTCCTTCCGGCCGATATGCACATTCTGGCAACCAGATGCCCCTTGGCCTCTTCCCAAAGTGTTTTTCATATGTAAGGATACCATTTGCAATTTGACCCTCAATAGCCTCATCTCTTTCAAGAAGTGGGAGATAACCATGAGTAGCTCCTGAGGTTATTATTTCTATATAACCTTCATTCTGCAGTTTCTTGAGTTCGCCTAGAATATCCCCTTTTATATGCTCCCAATACCCATAAACCTCCCTGAAGTAATCCAACATGTAAGTTATGGACTTTTTGAGCCTTTCATCTGTATATTCGCCCAAATCCTCTTCCATGCTTTTGAGCTTTTTCTCCGTGTACTCCTCAAAACTTCTTTTCATGTAATCATCCGTAAGTTGCTCTGCTAAAATTGGTGTTATCCCAATGACCAGATGAAACTTAACTCCTTTCTTTTTTAAGCGCTCAAATTCCATTAAAAGGGGTATGTAAGTCTCAGATATAGCCTCAAAAAGCCATTCCTCACCAAAAGGCCATTTACCATACTTCCTTACATAAGGAATATGGGTATGAAGTACAAAAGTGAAGTAGCCCTTCATTAATCTCACCTCTTTTTAGTTCCTAATAAACGTTAATTACAGCCGAGTATTTAACATTTTTGGCTTTTTTGAAGGAGTTTTGAGTCGACAAAATGACTTACAACAATAAAATAGGCCCTAACGGAAAAATCCTATTTTTTAGATAATTAATATTCCATAGAAAAAGGGTTTAAAAAGTATCTCTCTAATTACACCAGGTGAAAAGAGAATGAAACAAGAAATGAGCAGTGTCGACATAAAGTACATAATAGAGGAGTTAAAAACCTTGGAAGGTGCTAGAGTCGATAAAATATACCAAGACAGGGATCAAGTTAGAATTAAACTGCATGTGACGGGAGAGGGAAGAAAAGATTTAATCATAGAAGCCGGTAAAAGGATTCATTTAACTACTTATATAAAAGAGGCCCCTCAGCACCCATCCTCATTCACAATGCTCCTCAGAAAATATTTAAGTGGGTCACGAGTGGAAAAGATAGAGCAACATGATTTTGATAGAATTGTAAAGCTAAAAATTGGCAACTATAGTTTAATTGCAGAACTTTTCAGGAAAGGAAATATAATATTGGTTGATGAAAACAACATGATAATATCTGCCATGAGGTATGAAGAGTTTAAAGACAGGGCAATAAAACCAAAACACGTGTACATACTCCCACCTGCAAGAGAGAATCCAGTTGACATCTCATGGGAAAGCTTTAGAGAACTTATTTCCTCCCAAGATGTAGAGATAGTAAGAGCACTAGCAAGAAAACTCAATATGGGAGGACTATATGCAGAAGAAATTCTCCTAAGGGTTGGAATAGAAAAAACAAAAAGAGCCAATACTCTCGATGAAGAGGAGCTTAAAGTTATATTTAAAAAAATAAAAGAGGTCTTCAATGCCCCTAAAAAGGCCAATATCATATACGAAAATGACACTCCTGTAGATGTCTTACCTATCGAGCTTAAATGGTATGAAAGTTATAAGAAAAAATTCTTCACTACCTTCAGTGAGGCCCTTGATGAATATTTTGGAAAGATTCTTCTTGAGAATGCAAAGATAGAAAGAACAAAGAAGCTTCAGAATAAGAAAGGACAACTCGAAGCCACCCTTAGAAAACAAGAAGAGATGATAAAAGGATTTAAGAGCCAAATACAAAAAAATCAAGAGATTGGAGACTTGATATATGCTAACTTCACCTTTATTGAGAATTTACTGAAAGAGCTTTCAAAGGCCGTAGAAAAACTTGGATGGAAAGAATTCAAAGAGAGACTAGAAAATGGCAAAAAATCTGGGAATAAAATCGCTCAGATGATAAAAAACATAGACGCTAAAGAGAAAGCAGTCACAATCGAACTTGATGGAAAAAGAGTAAAACTCTATCTAAACAAAAGTGTTGGAGAAAACGCAGAAATCTACTATGAAAAAGCCAAAAAAGCAAAACATAAACTCGAAGGGGCCCAAAAAGCCCATGAAGAAACACTAAAGAAAATCAAGGAAATAGAGAAGTTAATAGAAGAGGAGGAGAAAAAAGAGCTTAGCGTGAGGAAGCTTGAAAAAAGAAAGAAGAAGTGGTTTGAAAAATTTAGGTGGTTCTTAAGTAGTGAAGGATTCCTAATAATAGCGGGAAAGGATGCCACAACAAATGAAATTGTAGTTAAAAGATATATGAGTGAAAACGACCTCTATTGTCATGCTGACATTTATGGGGCTCCCCATGTAGTGATAAAAGATGGTAAAAAAGCTGGAGAAAAGACAATATTTGAAGCCTGTCAGTTTGCTGTTTCAATGTCACAAGCATGGAAGAATGGAATATACTCTGGCAATGCTTACTGGGCGGATCCAAGCCAAGTGACAAAAAAAGCGCCAAGTGGAGAATATCTTGGCAAAGGAGCATTCATGGTTTATGGAAAGAGGAACTGGATGCATGGCTTAGCCGTAAAGCTCGCTGTTGGAATAGTGCAATATGAGGGAGAGAAACTACCTATGTGTGGACCAGTAAAGGCGGTAAAAGCACATACTGACAAATACATTGTTATTCGTCCCGGGAGAATGAGAAAGAGCGAATTTGCAAAAAGACTAACGAAAATTCTAGAGAGATGGAGATACAAAGTCGATCTTGATGAACTCATGCAAATTCTCCCTCCAGGCAACAGCGAAATTGTGGAGGTGATTGAATGATAACACTCTATGCCATAGCCCAAAGGGAACTTGCAAAAGACCTGCTCTTTGAAATAGATGATGAAGTTGTTACCCTATCTGTTAAGGGGATTATGATAGCCAAGAGTGCTTCAAAAACCTACAACTTCTCTTTTGTGGAAGTTACAGATAATGAGTTTGTTCTAGCAGTTCAAATGAAGGGATATGTGATCTACTTGGGACTTGAAAGTGATGAGATAATAGATGAAGATGCATATCCTGAACTAGTAAGAGCCTTAATAAATCACCTCTTGTCTAGTCTCCATAACTTGGCTAGAGAAGCCGAAAAAGAATATCAAGGAAAGGCCGACTTGCTTTTGGATGACAATATGAGTGCGGAAATGAAGGAGTTCTTTTATGAACTACTTCTCAAACACCAACGGGGTTTACCCATTCACGAACAGGTTGATGTAGCATGAGTAAAGGATTTTAAACCCTAGGAGTGAGGAGAGAAAACATGAAAGGGACAAAATACTATTCATACGCTGTTGGTGAGCTTCCAGAAGGATGTAAACTCTGTGTCAAGGGCGCAAAATTAGTATTATTTACCACCGGGATATGTCCTAGAGAGTGTTTTTATTGTCCTCTTAGTCCCTGGAGGAGAGAAGACGTTAGTTATACAAATGAACGACCAATAAAAAATGTTAATGACATCATAGAAGAAGCAAAAATCCAAGAAGCGTTAGGAGCTGGTGTTACTGGAGGAGATCCGCTCTCAAGAATAGATAGAACTGTCAAATACATTAAAACACTGAAAGAAAACTTTGGAGAGAGATTTCATGTTCATTTATATACAACCGGTCTTCTTGCAACAAAAGAGAACTTAGAAAAACTCTACAACGCTGGTCTTGACGAAATTCGGTTTCATCCAGATCTCTTTAATCCAAACTCTAATATCTTTCAAAAAGAAATCAAAAACATAAAAGGTGCCTTTGACTTTGAATGGGATGTTGGGGGAGAAGTTCCTGCGGTTCCAGGACAAGAAGAGAGAATAAAGTGGTATGCCGAATTTTTAGATACGCACGGAGCAAAATTCCTAAATATAAATGAGCTTGAATTTAGTGAAACTAACCTTGAGGCCCTGCTCTCAAGAGGATTTAGAACAGTAAGTGATGAGAGTTCTGCAATAAAAGGAAGTCTCAAATCTGGACTGACGATTCTGGAATGGGGCGAAAAGAATACGTCTTTGAATTATCATCTCTGTACGGCCAAACTTAAGGATGCAATACAACTCAAAAACCGACTTAAAAGAATGGCAAAAAACGTCGCCAGAGCCTACATGGAAATAACTCAAGATGGGACACTTAAATTTGCAGTGGCTGAGTATAGAGACCTCATGGAGCTCTATGATCTCCTCGTAAATGATGCAGAGGTTCCAGAAGAATGGCTCTACCTAAATCTGAAAAAAAGAAGGATCGAAATGCCCATAGAAGTTGCGGAAGAACTTGTTAACGCTATAGAGGGCGATGTAAAATTTTATGTGGTTGAAGAATACCCTACATGGGATAGAATTGAAGTCGAGAGAATTCCGTTACTATAATCTTTTCTCCTCTTGCTTTGCTTGATGATTATTCAACCATATCTATATAAAAAGAACAAAAATTAGAAATTACGGAAAAAGAGAAGATTCATCCGACCTTCTCTACACCTATTTTTGCCTCAACTTCAGGCCACTCCACAGTGTACCCTTGTGGCTCCTCGAACTTAACCTCAATAGCCCTTGTTTCACCCCTTATGTAATCGAGCATTTCTATAAGGAGTTCCCTGTTTTCATCACTTGTTTCTATGTAAACCATTATCCTATCATTTACGTCTAGATCCAGTTGCTTTCTCATCTCCTGAATTCTCCTTACAAACTCCCTTGCCAAGCCTTCCATCATTAATTCCCTAGTGAGGGTCTTGTCAATAAAGACTTTTCCATGGTCAAATTCTTCTCCTATTAAGAACTCTGGAAGCTCTTCTTCCACAATTATGTGTTCCCTCTCGATCGTAAACTCCTTGTCCCCTATTTCCACCTTGAGCTTTCCTTGCATAAGTCTTTCATAAAGTTCTTTGCCATTCTGCTCGTTTATCCACTTTGCAACTATCTTTGCATCCCCCTTGAAATGAGGTCCAAGTTTAGCAAAGTTAGGTTTTACTTTTATTCCCCTCTCAACTTTTGCCACTTTGACCTCCTTAGCATTCAATTGATCTCTTAGGAGCTGGTTGAGTCTTTCTACAGCTTTCTTAGTTATTTCGTCTTCAGTTTCTACTATTACTTGCCTCACAGGGTAACGAAGTTTTATTCTAGCTTTTTGTCTTGCTGCTGAGCCAGATTCTACTATCCTTCTAACTATTTCCATCTCTTTTTCAAGGTCTCTGTCCACCCAGTTTTCATCTTTTTTTGGCCAGTCTTCTAGATGCACACTTTCTTTATTGTTAAATGCTCCTATTAGGTTTTGATAAATTTCTTCAGCTATGTACGGTGTAAAGGGGGCCATTAACCTGAGCAAGACATCAAATACCTTCCAAAGAGTCCAGTAAGCAGCTAATTTATCAGGATCGTCTCTCTCAACCCATAGTCTTTTTCTTATGAGTCTAACGTACCATCTACTGAGGTCCTCTATAACGAAGTTTTCTATGCCTCTTGTCGCTCTTATTAGATAAAAACTCTCCAGGCCATCTTCCACAGTGTTGATTAGAGTATTAACCCTCGAAAGTATCCACTTGTCTTCCTCTCTAAATGGAAGTTCCTCGGGATTAAGTTTGGTAGGATCAAAGTTATCCAGGCTCATATATGTTGAGCTCAGTATGTAGACGTTCCATAGTATGTTGAGCATTCTCTTAACTTGAGCCAGACCTTTCCAGCTGAATCTAAGATTCTCCCATGGAGTAGTTGCCCAAAGCATATAGAATCTAAACGGATCTCTACCTTCTTTTTGAATGACTTCCTCCGGCCTTATTATATTCCCAAGGCTCTTGCTCATCTTGTCTCCTTTTTCATCTAGTACATAACCATGCATTGCTACTTTTCTGTAGGGGACTGTGTCAAAAGCCACAACTGAAGCAGCTTGCTGGGAGTAGAACCACTTTGTAACCTGGTCTTCTCCTTCTACAATGAAGTCTGCTGGCCAAAGCCTCTCAAATAAATCTTTTCTCCTTGGGTAGTCTAAAGACGCCCAACTTGCTATTCCACTATCAAACCATACATCGAGCACATCTTTGACACGTTTCATTTCCTTGTTGTTTACTTTTATAACAAAGGCATCAACGTATGGTCTGTGAAGATCTTCTGGCCCGAGTTTTTCTTCTATGACTCTAAGCTTTTCGTCATAACTCTCTGGAAGTTCTATCCTCTCACCATTAACTTCAATGGCTACTGAAAGCTCAACAAGTTCTCTAAAAGTACCTACTATATAGATCTCTCCATCTTCACTACTCCATATTGGGAGAGGTATTCCCCAATACCTTTGCCTTGAGATACACCAATCACCTGAGTTCATTACACCATTGTCGTACCTTATCTTTACCCAATCGGGATACCAAGTGACGTTTTTGTCGTTCTCTTCTATTATTTTGTCCTTAACCTTGCTTATCTTGAGGAACCATTGGTCAGTGGCCCTGAATATCAAAGGTGTCTTACAACGCCAACAGTGTGGATATTTGTGCTCCACAGTACTTGGCTTCAGAAGAAGACCCTTTTCTCTTAAGTACTCTATTATCTCAGGATCCGCATCTTTGACGAATTTGCCTTTCCATTTGCCTTCGAAGTACCTTCCTTCATCATCAAGCGGGGAGTATATTGGTAGCCCATATTGTTTTCCTATTTCAAAGTCTTCTTCACCATGCCCTGGAGCTGTGTGAACCAAGCCAGTACCCTCTCCCAGAGTTACGTGTTCACCTAAGATTACACAATGTGCCCATTCATATTTTTCCCTGAATTCTTTCTGTCTTGGATATTCTTCTAGGAAGGGATGGACATAACGAAGTCCCTCAAGATCTTTGCCTTTGTACTCCTTAATCACTTCCCCTTTCATTCCAACCTCTTCTAGAACTTTATCCACAAGAGCTTTTGCTATTATCCAGTATTCCTCTCTATCCTCAAGATTTACTCTTATCTTTACATAATCATACTCAGGATGAACTGTAACGGCCAAGTTGGCTGGAAGAGTCCATGGTGTAGTTGTCCATATTAAAACATATTCGTTCTCTCTCCCCTCTACTGGGAATTTTACATAGATACTAGGATCTTCTCTTATTTTGTACTCTCCTCTTACTTCATGCTCTGCTAAAGCCGTTTCACATCTTGGACACCAGTGAAGGACTCTCTGATCCTTCTCTAATAGACCCTTCTTCCATGCCTTCTTTAAGGTAAACCATGCAGATTCTATATACTCATTTTTGATTGTCATGTATGGATTCTCCCAATCCATCCAAACACCAAGCATTTTAAACTGCTCGGTCATGATTTTAAGATTAGTTAAAGCAAACTCTCTACACTTCTTTATGAAGTTCTCAACTCCCACCTTCTCTTCTATCTCTTTCTTGTACTTCAATCCTAGGGCCTGCTCAACTTTAACCTCTATTGGAAGGCCATGCATATCAAACCCTGGTTGTCTCCTAACGTTATACCCTTGCATGCTTCTGAAACGTATGACCATGTCCTTTACTATTTTGTTCCATGCAGTACCTAAATGAATGGCACCACTTACATATGGGGGCCCATCAAGGAAATAATAATCAGGGCCAGTTTCTCGGGCTTTTTTTACTTTATTGTAGATGTCATTTTCCTTCCAGAACTTTTCTATTTTCTCTTCTAAGACCTGTGGATTATATTCTTTCATCTCTGGCTCTTTTATCATATCAAAAACCTCCTACAGTTTATAGAATAGATTGGGTTAGTAGAATAGCCCAAGGAATCATGGGCAAAATGCAAAGCGAAGGATAAAACACTCCCCCCTCATGGGCATCGGTCAAAATTGTGGAGTTTTGTTTATAAATCTTTTGCCGAAACTTAATAACAAAAATAATGAAAAACAAGCACAAGTCTTCACTTCTACGAGTCTTTCTTCTTCGAACCTCCCTCTTATTCTGTTCTCGGTCATTATGACCCGAATAACATGGTTTCTGACCTCCCCCCGGCCTTAAGGACAAGGGTTTCATATAATAAATTCTTTTGACTTTTCCTCAGTATATTAGTGCTCTATTGGAGTCCTTCCAAAAAACCAATCAACCTCAATACTTTATCAACTCTTTGTTATTAAAACTGGAGATAGTCTTATAAACCCTGCTAAGATATCTATCTACACTTTAATATCTCGGTGAAAACCATGAATGAGCTCCTTTATCTTTTGGTGTCATTTGGAGTTATCATCGGATTCATCAGACTAAAGATAAACATCGGAGTATCAATATTTCTAGGATCTCTCCTTCTGGGAGTTCTTTTTGGCTTAGGCCCTAAAAAACTTCTCACTTCTCTTTATATTTCCTCAACTGAATGGTCTACAGTGCGGCTTATCCTAATTATAGTTTCTATAATGGCCTTAACTGGCATCTTTTCTCAAATAGGATACTTAAAACTAATGGAAAAGGCCACAAAAGATCTTTTCCCAAATGAAAAATATTCTCTAGCTGCCCTTCCTGCTTTAATAGGGTTACTACCAATGCCCGCTGGAGCCTTAGTTTCTGCCCCAATGATAGAAACCATCGCCGATAAACTTAACGTCCCACCAGAGAGAAAAACCATCATCAATTACTGGTTCAGGCATATATGGGAACACTCTTGGCCTATGTATCAAGCAATAATAATCGCATCGGCCATTTTAGACATAACTGTTAGAGAGTTTAGCACCAAAATGTTTTCATTGACACTAGTTATGATCCTAGTTGGATACCTCTTTTTCCTACGGCCAATAAAATCACAAGAAGACAAAAATAGAAATACAAAAGAAGGACTAAAGCTATTTCTTAAAAGCACCTACCCCATTATGGTAATAATCCTTATCTCCATTGTTTTAGGTTATGACATGGTCTATGGCGCCTTTATTGGATTCTTATCTGCGTTAATACCTCACTTTAATAGGATAAACCATAAAAAACTCGTGAAATATGCACTTCAACCAAAAATAATATTTCTTCTGCTTTCCGTTATGTATTTCAACAAGCTCCTAGAGGTTACTGGGGCTGTTGAAGCCCTACCCAAAACAATTATGGAATTAAATCTACCTGTGGTACTTGTAATAGCATTAACTCCATTTTTGATAGGATTAATGACAGGAATTAGCTTCGCTTATGTTGGTATGGCGTTCCCCCTCTTGCTTCCTTTCTTCACAGGCTTTGACAAGATAGCCCTTGCTTACTTAAGCGGATACATGGGGATGCTCTTTAGCCCGGTTCACCTATGTTTAGTATTTTCTGCAGAATATTACAACGCAGATCTAGGTAAAGTTTACAAAGCGATGCTGATCCCAGGGTTAGTTCTTTTCCTCTTGGGAGTGGTTTATATTTCCTTTCTCCTCTAAACACCAAAAATAGTTTTTGAGTCCTTTGAATCTCCTCTTCAATTCTCATTGAACTCTCCATATTAAGAGCGCATTGAAGGTTTAAAAAATCTCTAAGAAGCAAAACCGAAGTGGTTATATACATGGAGACTCTAATATTAAAACTGGGGAAATGTATGAATCCCACCTTGCTCCTCCTTGGCCAATCATTCAGCCTCTCTGCAAAAATAGTGGGAGCTTTATTTCTCGCTTATGTTTATTGGAAACATAAAAGGAAACCAGCATTATACTGGTCTCTCTCATGGATTGCTGCAGCTTTTTCAGTAGTTTCTGACATAATTGAAAGTTTGCATGCTCTCTCTTTATCCGAAGCGTTTTGGGCAATGTTCCTGTTCTATGGTGTTATTGTCCTCTTAGAGGAAGAGGGTATTGGAAGCAAACAACTGGGAATATTATCTACAATTCCACCAATAATAAGTATTTATGGGATTCTGTTAGGAATTTTAGATTACTCTTCAGATTGGTTCGTGGTTCTCGGCCTCCCCTATGCAGTTTCTGCCCTATTCATAATGTTTTCGGGAGCTATAATAATCTACGTACGGAAAATCTATAACCACCGAGCGCTCTATCTAGGAACTGTTCTGCTGATATATGGCCTTCATGAGCTTGATTTCCCAATAACGAGAAGAGTAGATTGGTTCACCCCTATAGGCTTCACTTTTGGAGCTATTTTTAGCATTGTTTCTGCTTATGTAATGATAAAGTTCGTCTTTGCGGAAGAATTCATAAAGCCTGAGAGACCCTCTGTAAAAACATACGTTCATCCCGGCGTTGTGTTGATTAGTCTCACTGAGTATTCCTCAATGAAGGATGAATTGAAAGACATCCCCGTGCTGGCATTTGTTAGGGACTCAAAGGTTCCAAAGGCATGGAATACATTTTTCATATCGACTGTAGAGGTGAGACACTCCATATCTCCAACTAACTTGGCGTTCATAATTGATACCTCCGTTAGATACCTCAAAGAAGCCAAAAACAAAGGGTTTGGAGGGGTTATTATTATAGACTGTCCGGAATACCTAAAAACATACAATGGATTTGAATCATTGGCAAAATTCTTTGCTTCATTAAAAGATTTCACGAGTTTATATGGTGGGACTCTTATACTAGTGATTGAAAAAGGGGCTTGGGATGAAAGAGAGCTACAAATCCTAAAAAGAATACTTGTGTGATTCCAAAAGTTTATAACTTTAAATTCCATCATTCCGAAAGGTGAAAAAATGGGAATTGAAAACATAATAGCAAAATTGGCCTCAATTGGGTCGGATCTAAGCACGCGAAATGCAGTTAGAATGGCCCTATCTCTAATAAGCGAGGATGAAGAGCTCACCGACCAAATTTACGTCGAGATAAAAAACAAGGCATACAAAGAAGACCTCGCAAGAGTCCCCATTGAAAAACGTGCCGTCTTCATTCCCCAATGTCTAAGGAATGTAAAGGAATGCCCTGCTGAATTTGGCGAGTATGGATGGGAATGCACAAAATGTGGGAAATGCCCAATTGGAGATATAATAGAATATGGAGAGAAGCTTGGATATAAGCAATTCTACGTGGTTCCCGGTGGGAGCTTGGTAAAGAAAATCCTCAAGGAGAAGGTTCCAAAGGGTGAAATAAAAGCAGCAATTGGAATAGCATGCTGGCCCGAGCTGGCCGAGGCCAGTGAAAAACTTTCCATCTTAAAGATCCCCCTCCAAGCTGTCCCATTACTAAGAGCAGGATGTATAAACACGATAGTTGATATCAAAAGGGTCAAAGAAGTTCTAGAAATTGGAATCAGACAAAAAGTACAAAAACCACTAACTTCTCCCGATGCAACTCCACAGATTAGCTTTTAACCAATATCCTTTCTTATTTCATTCCATATTGCAACCAGAATTAGTATTGCTCCTAGATACCCTCTTGAACTCAATACTTCCCCTATAGTCAAAAATGAAGAAATATGCCCAAATATAGGTTCAGCTGAATAAATCAATGCTGCTTTATGTGCTTTTGTTTCTTTTTGATACTTTATCTGAAAAGTAAAGCCAATTACTGTTGCTAAAACTGCAGTGTAAAGTATTCCAACCCATGGTACTGTTTCTCTTGGGAAAGCGAACCCCTCCACAATTAGAGCATAACTCAATGAAAATACAAAATTCCAGAATATCTGCCAGAATGCTAAGCTTAAATAATCCTTTTCCTTGAACTTATGGATCAAGACTATCTGAAATGCAAATGAAATTGCACAAAGAACTGTTAACAAATCCCCATAATTAAAGCGGAGTGTTGCACCAGATATCAAATATAAGCCGACTATAGCGGCACCCAGAGATAGAAAATCCCCACCCTTTAACTTATCTCCAAGGAGCACATAAGCCACGAATGGGGTAAAAACAACGTAGAGGGAGGTTATAAATGCAGAATTCGATGCAGAGGTATACTTCAACCCAATGATTTGAGAGGCATGTCCAAAAAACAAGGTAAACCCTAAAACAAAGCCCCCAAAAAGCGTTTCTTTTTTCAGAACTTTTTTACCAAAAAATAGCAACATAAGAAGGGAAGCAATGCCAAAGCGATATGCCAAGAAAAGAACCGGGGAGAGATACTCAAGACTAATCTTCATGGCCGGAAAGGTAAGTCCCCATATGGTTGTAATTCCTAGGAGGATCAGTTCCGCTTTTTTCATGTCCCCTTCTACAAGAATTGGGTTTTTAAGTGTTTCCTTCAGAAATTAGTTTGAACGCTCTAATTTGCGTAATCCTTATATAAAAAGAAAACATAGAGTATTTTTGGTGATATCATGAGCGAGAATGAACCCCAAAACATCCAACACGAAATTTTCGAGAGAGTTTGGATCCTGATAACCCCTGATAAATGCAGTGGCTGCAGATTGTGTGAAATAACATGCTCTTTAGAACATGAAGGAATTATCTGGCCGGAAGCATCAAGGATAAGAGTTTTTGAGCTCTTGCCCGGCGTTGATGTGCCCCATACTTGCGTCCAATGTCCAGATTATCCATGTGTAAACACCTGCCCGGTGAATGCTTTGAGTGTAGATGAAAAAACAGGCGCGGTTCTTGTTGAAGAAGAAAAATGTACCGAGTGTGGTGCATGCATCACAGCATGTCCAGGAAAAGTTCCAAGAATTCCAACAGACAAAGGAAGTGTAGTTATATGTGATCTCTGTGGTGGAGAGCCTAAGTGTGTCGAAATCTGTCATGAAGCTGGTCATGACGCTCTAAAACTAGTTAAAGGAAACTACAGATCTGTTTTCAAGACCTTTGCAAAAGACCCCATAGAAAAAAGCTTTGAGATTGCAAGAAAAATGTATGGAGAAGAATTTTTAAGGTGAGAAAAATGGACGGTTATACCGGAAAGCTTCTTGACATCAATTTAACAAAGGAGAAGATAAAGGAGATTGAACTTGACGAAGAGATTCTTAAGAAGTTCTATGGAGGCAGGGGATTAGGTACCTACCTTCTCTGGAAAGAGCTTGGAAAGAGATGGGAGACTGTTGAGCCTCTCGGTGAGGAAAACTTGCTCTTGATTCTAAGTGGACCTCTAACTGGCTATTATCCCGGAATGAAGACTGCTGTTATTTCCAAATCCCCAGAAAGCAACGGTGTTGTAGGGAGCGTGCTAAGCAGCGAGGTCGCTTTAGAACTTAAAACCTCAGGCTATGATGGAGTTATAATACAGGGCAAAGCTAAAAGCCCAGTGTATCTTCTTGTCCACAACGATACCGTGGAGATAAGGGACGCAGGCAAATACTGGGGTATGGGGGGAACTGAACTCTACAAGACCCTTCTTAAAGAAGTTCACGAAGAGATAAAAAAGAAAGAAATGCTGAAAGGAATCCCAAAAGAGCCTGCAATGATGTATATAGGACGGGCTGGAGAGAACAAAGTGCGTATTGCTACTATAATGACAAAACTCATGCATGCGGCTGGCTATGGCGGTTATGGAGCGGTTATGGGAAGCAAGAATCTTAAAGCCATACTCGTAAAAGGAAGCAAAGCCCTTCCAGAAGTTTATGACAAAGAGAAAGTAAAGATGCTCTTAAGGGAGTTCTGGAGAAAATCGTTCTCATCAACCACGTTTAGAGAATGGGGGACTGGAGCTGGAGGTTATAGTGTCGGCCATGATCGCTCAAGTGAACCTATAAGAAACTGGCAAGAAGAGTATCACGATAACAAAGAGATAAGTGTGGCCAATTTCGAGAATAGAGCTTGGATAAAGAAATATTGGGCCGACTATGGATGCCCAATCAACTGTATGAAGATTTCATACCTTCGTTACGGCCCATACAAGGGAGCAATTACAGATGCACCTGACTATGAGCTCCAAGCATATCTGGGGACTAATCTTGGAATCTTCGAGCCAGAAAAAATCGTTTATCTATCATACCTTGTGGATGAACTCGGATTAGATGGCATAAACGCTGGAAATACTTTGGGATTTGTGGCTGAACTTTATCAGAGGGGAATTCTAACAAAAGACGATATTGGTTTCGAACTTAAGTGGGGAGACGAAAAAGCTTTTGCAAAACTTTTGCACTTAATAGCCAACAAAGAAGGAATTGGAGAGATATTAGCAGATGGGACATATAGGGTTGCATTAAAAATCTCCAAAACAAACGGGATAGATGTCACAAAATACGCCGTGCATGTGAAAGGAATAGGTATCGGAGCACATGGAGTAAGAAGCGACCTTGATTATACAAAAGACATCAGTTATGCAGTCTCAGTTCAAGGTGGGGATCACACTTCAACAGTAGCCTTACCAGCGAGAAGTTATGAAGGCGAAATGGTTAACGCTTTCTATGACTCAGCAGTAATATGTTCCTTTGTCACACAACCTGGCTTCGAGAATATCTTAGAGTTTGGAAACGCAGTAACTGGTTTTAACATAAAACCCGAGCAGTGGTTCAATGAAATCGGGATGAGAGTAATACACCTCCAAAGGATCCTTCTCCTCCTAGGTGGTCCGGATGTTTACTGGGATCCAAGAAAAGATGATGATAATCCCCCAAGGTTCTACGAACCATTACCAAATGGGCCTGTTAAAGGAAAGGCCCCAAGTAAAGATGATATTAAAGCAAAAGTGAAGCAGTATTACAAAGAAATTGGCTATGACGAAAATGGCCTTCCAAAAGAGGAAGTCCTCGAAGAACTTGGCTTAAAAGATGCAAAAAGAGAACTTCAAAGAATTAAAAAGCGGTTAAATCTCTAACTTTTTCTTTTAAACTTTAGGTTTTGACGAACTTTTTAAAGTTTTGTGACCAAAAAATACATGGTGATACCCATGGTCGAATATAAAGACATGGCAATTAAAGTGGTAGGAGAAAGGGTTTCTCCAACAAAAATGAAAGTTAAAGCTAGAGACTTTGAAATTTCAATTGACAAAGTAGGAGGGAAATTTCCAAGCCCTCTAGATTACACCCTTGCTGCTCTTGCAGGGTGTATAAACATCGTTGCAACACTTGTAGCCAAAGATATGGGAATAAACATTGAAGATTTGAACATAGAAGTTGAGGGTGTCTTTAACCCCGGAAAACTCTATGGCCAAGGCAATCAAAGAGCCGGATACAAAGAGATTAGAGTTAAAGTCAAAGTAAAAACCGATGCTGATGAAGAGACTCTCAAGAAATGGCTTGAACAGGTAGAAGAACGCTGCCCAGTTAGCGATAATTTGGCGAACCCAACTCCAACAAAAGTTGAATTTGAAAAGTGCTGAAGATTTTTAAATCCCCTCTCTTATTCTTTTCTGGTGAGATTAATGTGGCATGAAAAACTTAAACAAGGCTTTCTTGAAAATGATAAAATCATGATTGAGCTAAGTGTTGGAGGAGAATGCGGTGAGTGGCTCCCTAGTTTAACTTTATATGACAAAGAAAAAGATAGTTGGTATTATTTTGACAATAACATTCCTCCCGGGACTACAGAAGAAGAAGCTATGGAAAATGCTATAAAATTTCTGGAGAAGCTCATTATAGGCCTCGAAAAACCTAAGATAAAAAGCTCCCCATTAAAAGAAGCCCCTGAAGAAGTGTACAAGAAGGTGGAGGTATTTTTGGAGGAACTTAAGAATGAAAGTGAAGATTAGGCTCTATGGAGAACTTGCATTAAAACACAGAGCAGAGATTGAACTAAAAGTCCGAGATGGAGCCACCATAGGGGAAATCCTCAAAAATATGGGGGATAAGCGATGCTGAACATCATCTACTTGTAAATGAAAAACGCGTTTCAAAAGAGTACCAAGTCAAAGATGGAGATTATCTAAAACTTCTCCCAATTGTTTACGGGGGCTGTTTATCTTAATCCAATATCCTCTCCAAAAGTAATCGTTAGGTAAAGCTCCACCGTGCCGTTTTCAATATTTTCTATAATCTTCTCTTCAAGTCTCTTTATCTTCTTATTTTCTCTATCAAGTACAACGGTTTTTTCTTCCACTATAATGGGGACGTACCTTATTTTAATCCCATAAAGTTCTTCTGCATAGCTTGCTTTTCGATGTACTTCTTCCAAATATGCTTTTAGCTTTTCCATAAGATCACCGCAACTCTTAATACCCCCCTCTCCTTTAAACCTTTAAGGTGGTATAATGTATCAGAAGTTTGGCTATCATTTTCATGGGTATCAACCGGGCGATATTATATATATTCACGATGGCTCTGGATGGGATCCAATAAAGTATTCAGAACGTTTAAGCCCTGTTTCTTTGAAAATAAGAGATATAGAAGTAAAGTCCAGAAACTGGACAAGAACCGTTATTAAGGCCTATGAGTACACAAGTGATGCTCTAGGTTCTTTAAAATCCGGCTGTGTGAGCGTAGATTTTGAACCTTTCACTTTGTACATGATACTGAGATATAAACCCAAAATATATGGTGAGATTGTAGATCTGCTCACAAGCAAAGTAGAAACAGTGCCCACAACTCTTTTCCATCCAATACTCCCTCATCTGAGCAGTTTTGAACAAGAAATACTAGCAAAGGCTTCTTTTGATTTTTACGAACCCTTCATTAGGGAGAAGAAAGTTGTGGGCTACTGGCTCCCTGAAAACGTCGTGACTAAAAAAACTGCTAAAATCGTGGCTGATTCAACAGAAAAGGAAATAGTTTTCCTACTTGACGAACGACAGTTTGTAGGCCTCCATTATCCACAGGCAAAATTTTCATGCAACACATACAAGTGCGACGATAAAATTGGATATGTGTTTGGGAGAGATCACCAGCTAAGTGATGCATTTGCATTTAATACTTTAGATGTTGAGGGCCTTGTACGGGCTGTTGTTGAGGGCAGAATCGATGTTTTCAAAGAAAACTCCAGAATTCCTTACTTAGTATATCTCGCGAGTGATCTCGAGGCACTATTGAGTAACCCTCAGCAATTAGATAAATTCCTTAGGTGGGTTTCAAAGCTTGAGGAGAAGGGAGTTGAAACAATAAATACGATAGAATTTGTTAGAAAGAAGAAAAACAGTGAATATCTCTGTCTGGAAGGAGAATGCAGTGAGCACTTTAGAATTAATGTAAAAGATTATTCAAGCTGGAGTGATTATTATGACCTAAGCATGGACGGGAGAACAAGTGACATAAGATGGATGGGAGTTAGAAGAGAGGACGGTAAGGTCATCAATAGAATTTACAATGGACAAAAACTTTCCCAGCTATGGAAGTATGCATTTACAAAACTATTTAGAGAACTAAATCGGAGTGTACGTTTCGGTGTTATTGACATGATCCACAAATACCTACCAGATGCGAGTATAGAAAGTATAAAGGAATTTTTGGTGAGGTATTCCAGAATATTTTTCAGGGAGCACTACGAATATTTTGAAATGGACACTACTATAGAATACGTAATAGAGCCATTAAAAGGAATCGACCCCACGTTGGCTCTAAGACTTGGAAGAATATATTACATAATGCTACTTGCCAACCATTCAGACCCGAGGTTCTGGGAAAATATAGATACTAGAGTGACCTTTGAAAACGTTTCTGCAATCAGCAAAGCCCTAATAGAGCTCATGAAAGTTTATATAGATGAAAATATGCACGAAAGAGCGAATTATATCCTTCTTGAATACATGAAACTCCTTGCTTTCCCCCAGCTTTATTACGATTATGAGCTCTTCAAAATGCCAGGACTAGAAGGATGGGAAACTACAGAAAAAGCATGGTTCGACAGCCTGAAAAGTGAAGTTCCAAACTGTGACTACAATGTGATAACAAGAGGTGCTCTTTATGTTGGAAATGAAGATCTTCCTGAAGATATAAAAGGGGCTTTAGAAGTGCTTTACGATTTAAAGAAAGCTGTAGCTGATACTGGACACATTTCTGGAGAGATGCATGGCGAGTGGGAAAATAAAGAGTGGTGCGAACATCGGGCCAAAGTTTAGGCCTTTATATTCCACTTTTCTTTGCTTAAAAAGAGATATGCTTCATCCTCGAGCTCACGAGGCACAAAGTTTATTAAAATATCTGCATTTTTTACGCTCTCTCTAATATTCTTACCCAATGGAACCTGATTTTTAGCAAAGAGATTTTCAATGACCTCCACTACCCCTTCCTCAACACCTTTCTCTGAATAAAGTCTTTTCCCTCTTACCCATACTTTTTGGTTTTTTCCATAAAAATCTAAAGCTCTATTAGTAAGAAATTCTGGACCTAGTTTTAGTTTTGTCCTTGGCCTTTTTATCCTATCAATCTCAAGCATGATGAAAGCTTTATTTTTATACCCCCAGTTCAAATCAAAAACTTCAAAGCCTTCTTTTTTCAAGCTTTTTTCGAGGCCTTTTGCACTTCTCTCAAGCTGAGGAATGAGAACATCGTCTATGAGCTCTGGTTTTGGAAAGAGAATGACAATTAAGTTTGTACCTTTCTCTCTAAGCAGGACTTTGTAATCTCCAATTTTCTTTTTTGAAGGGAAGAAAAACTCGAGTTTTGGATTTTCTTTAAATTCCATTGCCTTAAAGTAAAACACTCCAAACTTTTCCCAGCTTAATGCAGAGGCAACATTCCTCCTAGGATCTACAGGATCTATAACTACCAATGGCTTTTCTCCTTCTCTCTCTACGGTTTTGTACGCTATTTCCGGTTCCTTCTTAAGCCACCCTTCCAAGTCTATTATTTTGATCTTCCCTAAAAATTCAATGTTTTCCATCAACTTCAAAAAAGAACCATGTTTTATTATCAAAAGTTCAGTCAGATATCCCGAAAATCCTCTTACATAAACCTCACTACCATAGGCATTTGCCCCTTTTAAAAACCGCTTTAATAACCTAACTTCATCGTTTCTGCCGTTTAAATGCTCAATTACCCACTTTGTATGAAGTATTGATCTATCAACAGCAGTCCTAACCTCTTTCCAGCTCTTCACATTATAACAGGGGACAATATCAATATCAAAACCTTTATAGATGGCTCTTACATAGGGATGCTCAGCATAAGCAACTTCATAATTTTCAAGATTATTCCCAATGGCTTTTGCAAGCTCCAATCCTCTTTTTCTCAATTCTTCGAGAGAAGACTCAAGAGGAAAGGCTAAAAAAAGATCAATATCATGGTCTCCAGAAAGATAAGTGTCTTTGGCTATTGAACCCACAAGATGAAGAGTAACCTCACTCTCAACTTTTTCTATTTTGGCTTTTGCAATATCCACTACTTCACGTGTTACTTTATTAACTAATCTCCTTTCCTCTTCGGAGGGTTTTATTCTTCCTAAAACTTCTTCTAACAGCTTCATCAAAACTCCACCTAATCTTGCAATTCAAATCTTGCAAGAGTCTCATATATAGGACCCTTTGGTGTAAGAGTGCTCTTTTTAAGTTCTATTGCCTCAACTTTAAACTTTCCAAACTCTTCATTAGATAGCTCCTTTAATGCCAACATAAGCCCCACTTTGTCTTTTACGAACTTTACTCTACCTATTGTTATATGAGAGACAAAGTTCTTCTCCCGTTTAAATCCAAGTTTGAAAAAAGCATTGTCTATTTCCTCAACAATCTTCCTTATTTCTCCATCGCTTTCAACACCAGCCCATATAACCCTCACATAGTTATAACTTGGGAAAACCCCTATTCCTTTTGCATTCACTTCATGCTTTTTGTGATTCTTTGCTATAGATTCGAGAATTCTTTTAATATCTTCAGCTTGTTCCTCGGTTATCTCTCCCAAAAATTTCAATGTGATGTGGAGGTTTTCCGGTTCTACAAACTTGATTTTCGCAGACTTCGTCCTATCTATCTTTTCCTGAATCTCAACTAATCTCTTTCTAACTTCATCATTAATTTCAATAGCTATAAACGCCCTCATCTCTAACCACCACGGGGAATTCTTCCCACGGGAAAACTATCCATTTATCTGTTCTAAATACATAAAAATCCGGTACAACTGAAGTCCAAGGTTTCATGGCAAGGCAAGCAACTTTGATGTCCCTAGGCCCTCTTTTCTTTACTTCATCGATGACAACTTGAAGAGTCTTTCCGGTATCGCTAACATCGTCAACTATAACTACTCTTTTCCCTTCCAAACTCCCATGAATGGGGATTGTTATTGTGGGTTCTTCTGTTCTCTCATCAATCCCCTTATAAAACTTAACATCAATAACCTTAAAATCAACATCTCCAAGAATGTGGCTGAGCCTCACTGCAGGGATTAAACCCCCCCTAGAAATACCCACAATAGTATCAGGATTGTATTCTCTTAAAACGTCAGCCAGTGAAAATATAGCTCTATCTACCTGCCACCATGTGAGATAAACTTTGTCCATTTTCTCACCCTCCTTTATTATATGGTAGAGTAGAATAGTTAGAGTTTAAAAACCCAGCGTTTTATGAAGAATTTTAAAAAAGGAGTTAAGAGATAACACACTTACTCCAGCCACATTTAGGACATGTAGCACATCCACTCTCCATTCTAAGTTCTACCAAATCGCCATCTTTTTCATAACAAATTGGACAATACACAATTCCAATGAGATCCTTTATCTTTCTTTCGTTAACTAAACTTTCTCTTATTGCAGATGCTTTTCCACTTGGACTCAAAGAGAAACTGGGAATTTCCTTTCCATTAGTCCCATCAATTATTGCTTTAATGTCAATAAACTTGTTAAGCCATGGTTCCCTTTCAACTACTTCTCTAAGTATTTTCTTTGCATATTCACTTGGTTTTGCTGAAATATGTTTTCTTTTTTCTCCTTCAACGTTATACACCTGGATACTCAAACTTCCATCTCTATAGACTGTGACACCCTTACATCCAAGTGCATGTGCCAATAGATAGGCGGCTTTTACATCCTCCACTGTAGCATCATTTGGCATGTTTATGGTTTTACTGGCACTATCTGTAAGCCAAAGCTGAATACTTGCTTGAGCCAAGAGATGATCAAACCAGTGAATATCCATAGCAGTCACAAAAATCTTTTGTACATCTTCAGGGATTTCTTCTAACCCTTGAACACTCCCATAATTATCACTTATTCTCTGAAGGATTTCATCAGTATAAAGGCCACGCTTCTTAAGTTCAGCTTCGAAGACTGGATCAACGTAATAAAATTCCCCCACAGTAACACTCTTTTTGTAAACCAGAGCAAATATTGGTTCTATTCCACTAGATGTGTCTGCGATCATGCTTACACTTCCTGTTGGCGGGCATGTTGTTACCATTGCATTTCTAA
>Ga0190304_1000246_pt1 | contig 25391 bp, 38 predicted proteins | sample 48700712_MG_FD_161670 | JGI IMG/M metagenome (GOLD analysis project Ga0190304, IMG submission 161670) | Hydrothermal vent sediment bacterial communities from Southern Trench, Guaymas Basin, Mexico - 4870-07-1--2_MG | ecosystem: Environmental > Aquatic > Marine > Hydrothermal vents > Sediment ...
GAGGACAGCCACTCACATCGCCAAAAAATAGGAGGTGAAATAAATGGCTAAAAAGAAATTGAAAATACCGGGAAAGCGATACAGGGTGAAAAGAATAGTGGTGCACAGAAAAGCATGGGTGGATCGCTGGGGGCACAGACACCCGGCTACGACCTATGTCAGAAAAGCGCAGGTAATCAGTCGGAAAGCATACGAGAAGGAAGACCTTGGTGCACCAGGGCGTGGTAAGAAAGTAATACCAATCAAAGGTGAGATGAAAATAAACGGCAAAGAGTATCACGTCAATCAGTCAGTGAGGACACGACACGCTATTTTGCGTGCACTGGTGAGAAAATACGGAGTGTCAAAAGTGTGGCACCGGTTGCATGCGATGGTGATAATGAGGAAACGAATCCAGCCGAGTGCCCGAAGAATTTTCGAGCGCGACAGAGATTGGGTAGCGGAAACATTCGGGACAAAAAGTTTGACACCGCGAGCAGCCATCAGAAAGTGGAAAGGGATGAGCCATACAGCGCGCCAGAAAGCCATGCCTGGAGGGAAGATATAATGCCGCGGAAAGGATATGGCAAGCGAGATGGGAGCAGGCGGGGATTCAAAGAAGGAGGCAGAGGTAGGAATAGAACAAACAGGTGCAGACACCCAAAGATGAGGAGGGGATAAAAATAAAAGCATCAGCAAGAAAAATGAAAAGGGAAAGAAGAAAAAACGCCAAATATACAGCATATTTTTTATTCGGTGAAGGTAGCAAATATGGCGTAGGCAAAATCAAGAAGATAGTTGAAGGCGTAACACTTGAAGAAATAAGAAAGAAAGCACGTACCAAACGAAGAGAAATCTCAAGAAAGACTGGCGAATGGCCACAGATAATGATTTATCGTGGCGATAATTTTCATGAAATGTTGTAGATAAGGACAATGATATTATTCGATCCCACATCATGGATCCGCACTTTCAAGAAACGCATATACCCACGTGTGAGAAGTTATATCCAGTCAGCGGAGCGAAGGCGTGAGAGAATTTCGGAGCAGCATACAACACCACTGGAGCAGTATGTTACATATCCGGCATACAAAACACTCACAGAATTTGGCGAACGGTGGCGTGGCGGAATGGAGCGATGGGAAGGTGTCCCACGCATAAGAGAAAAGATATGGGAAACACCGGTGATACGCGAATGGGCATCATTCGGCACAGGTGTGGCACGCTCACCCGCTGTAATGGCAGAATTCGCGGCACAGATACCGACCGGGATAGAGTATGCAATACGGGAACCCAAGTTATTCCGCGAATCAGTGCCGGTTGGCGCCGCAATATACACAAAAGAGATGGGGAAAGCCTTTAAAGAACGACCATGGGAGACCACCGGAGAAATCGTGGGAACAGCTCTTATCGGGAAAGGCATTACAAAAGGAGTTGGTAAGATCGGTGAAACCATAAAATTCTATGGCAAGACAGAAATCCCGGTGGAGCAAATAATCAAGGCGGATATTGTCAGCGGAAAAGAGCAATTTCCGGTCTCCCGTGTTCATCCTCAAAAGCTCATCAAAACTTTTGAGGAAAGTCCATACACGAGAATAGGAAATATAGAAGAGGGAGCAGTAAAAGCATGGCACGCCACGCCACGAGAATTTGCGAAAGTAACAGAAGTGCAGGCTGGAGAAAGTGAACTGCCAGGACTGTATGTAGCGCCATCACTCTCTCCGCATTTTTTGAAAATATCTGAGCCACGATACAAATTGTTCGGATTCGGTTTACCGAGACCGACAAAACCCGCGGCACTGCTAATCACCACAAAGGGGATAGAGCGATTACCGGAGTTTATCCGCGAAGCAGACTTTAAAGCTGCACGTGAATTCATGCTCACAGGTGCAGAAAAAGGGAAGGGATATATCACACCGAAGTATGAACGTGGCTGGCGATATACATTGCGCGAGGAGGAAGCAGTCATCCCGCCCGAAACGGGACTTGAAAGAGTTGAGTTCACAAAATATTTCCGATGGAAAGGCAAAAAGGTGCCAATACATGAGTATCGAGTTAAAGTCACTGATGCAGGCAAAATTGCAGATAGTATCAAAAGAGACGCTCAAAGTATCGAAAGAGCGGGCAAAGTAACGCGGAGGTATGCAACTCAATATGAGCGATATGCTGAATATCGAGAGCCCATTATCACGCCACAGAGGATTGTTCTTTCTTCTATTGTAAAGCAAATTGAGCGTGAGACCGAGAGGTATATAAGTGAGGCTGAGCGTAAGAGCGGGAAGATACCATCCTATGAGCCACCGGGAGAACCATCATACAGACCACCGAAGGAGCCGCCTTATGAACCTTATGAACCACCGTTTGAACCCGAACCAGGATTTGAACGCGGAGAACCACCTTTTGAGCCACCTTATGAACCCGGCTACGAGCCACCGGAAGAGCCACCGTTTGAACCACCACACGAACCGCCTTATGAGCCGAGATATAAACCACCGGAAGAGCCACCGTTTGAACCAATACGTGAACCCATAGTATCTGAAACTTTGAAGAAGCCAAAGAAGAAGAAAAAGAAGATAACAAGAAGAAAGAAAGAGATTGAAACGAAGTATAGAAAGAGAAAATACCCAACGCTCACACCGGAGGAGGTATTAAAGTTGTAAAAGAAATGTATAATAAGATGAAGCGAATAATAAGGAAAATAAAAAACGATAAACGTGGCGCGTTATCAATATGGATAAACGTGCTTATTGCCTTATTCGGCGCGTCGCTAATTTACGCACTAATGTATGACATTTTGTGTGTGAAAATCATCAATTTAGCGATTGATATTGCACCGGCAAACGTCCCGCAAACATATTATAACGATATTGATTACTTTCGCCTCCTTTTCAAAGTGCTCCCGTTCTTTTTCTTTTTCGGGATTATATTATGGGCATTTCAAAAGGCACAAAAAAGGGAATATGTGGGGGGATAAAAAATGAGTGATAATATTGGTGCGGTATGGATTACGGCAATCACCATGCTTTTTATTGTTATCACCGTGTATGTGATAACGTATCCCATTGTGTGCGCGCAGTTGTATGATGTGGCGATTGATGTTGCACCGCAGGGCACAAGTGCAGGATATTTTCTCATTCTTTCGCTCATCAGGCTTGTTTATCATGTTGCACCGTGGATATTGTGTTTTGGTATCTTATTGTGGGCGTATCTTTCGGCACAGAGGAGGGAGTATGAGACAGGGTATTGAAATGCAAAGGAAAAGATTTGTAGGGCTAATGGTTTTTATACTGCTGGGTTTGACAATTAGTAATATTACTGCGCTTGAGGAGACTTTTCAAGATTATCCCCCCATAAAAAACTGGAAATTCGAGTATTGGGGAGGTGGAACAGCCTCTTCTTTTACAATCAAAAATAATCCTTATTTTGATACAAAAACAATTTCATGGTCAAAATCAGAAACACCACATGCTTGGACATATCACATGCGTGCCACATCAACAATTCCATCACCAAGCAATTATTGGTCGTTCAGATTGGTAGATTATAATTTGCCAAGTGATTTTGGATTTTCCGGTGGTTTAGATACATATCATCACTTTTATATTCAGTTCTGGAATAAAAGTGGTGCACTGATAGATACATCAAACGACCTTAAAGGCTATGCCCACAATAATGTTAATAGTCATTGGGAACTATTGCGTTCAGGAAATTCTTTCGCTCTTTACATTGATGGAGAATATAAAGGTGATTTGGGAGGGACATACTCTGAACAGCCTTATTTTATTTCTTTTTATACGACCATGTATTATTGCTGGTATATGAGTATTTACATAGATGATGTCTATTCCGAGCCAACAGAAGATATATTGGCTACTTTCCCACATAGCTGGGAGATTGTACGAAATTGGGACAATCCATCTGCTAATGGGCTTTATGATGGAACAACTAAGAAATCCACGCATATATTCCATACGAGTTATGCATGGCATAATGTAACAGGATATAGTGGAAGAAATCCTCCTGCTGATTCAATCGTAACAAAATATTTCGCTACAGGCGAGATAGTGAATATCACATCATTAAATTCAAAATCCTGTGATTTGGTTGAGTTCAATTTCACAGATATGCTTTTCCATGAAGACCCAACTGATGACAAATATGGACTTTATTATCAGGAATTGAAGCGAGACGCTGATGTTTTAGCGCAAGATTATTTCTGGTTTACTTATGAAAGTGCAGAAAAAACTTTCAGTGGCACAATTTCATGGGATAAAGATAGCTATGCAAGCGGAGAAACTGCAAGAATCCATACGAATATTACAGATGCAGATTTTACCACATATCTTTATAAAGGTTATATATATGATATAGATGGAAACAAAGAAGAGGAATGGACAGTAAAAAGCGCAGATGAATGGCACGAAGTTGATCTGAATGGCTATGATGCGGGCACATATTTCGCTATTCTCAGAGTTAGAAACAAAAATACGGGATTTGAATGGGATGAAGCGTATGATATTGCAAGCATAAGCGAAGAGGTAAGAATCGAGGGGGTGAGTTATAATGCAAAAAATGAAACTGTGCTTGGTGGGGTTTATGTGAATGCAGTTCAAAATTATGCGGATCACGAGACAACAACAAATGTGACAACCGGTGAATATAATATCTCAGAATTGTGTGTGGATATGGAAATCCAGATGAATGCCGCAAAAGCAAACTATACCCACAATAACTTTTCGTTTACACCGCTTCAGAACGGCTTATATAATATTAATCTTTTCCTCCTCCCTGATGAGAACCACATTAATATCACTCCCCCCGCGATCGTGGGTTTGGTTCAATCTTATCCGTTTTATCAGAATGTCTCGGAAGCTACCGTAAACTTATGGAACACCTCCATAGGGCTTACCACAAGCAATACCACAAATTCTATGGGCTATTTCCAATTCATACTCGATAATACGAGCATGCAAACCTCTGACATTGTAAATGAAACCTTTAATTCTTCGGAATACGATACATGGGTAAGCTTAGCGAATAGCGGAATAGTGCCATACAGCGAAAAGGTTACCAATACAACCGATGAAAATCCTTATTACAGAGGCACAGACTACGAGATGGATTACGTGGCGGGTAAAATCAAGGTGCTGAGCACGGGGAATATGAGCAATAACACCGATTATCATATTGATTACGAGAAATTCGAAGCCACAGTCTTTTCAATTAATGCAACCAAATTCAAATATGAACAGATGAACCAGCCCCAAACTTTCACGGTAAATGCTACTGAAATAAAATATATCTATCTCCTTATGAACCCGATATACAACCTCACAGTAAGAGCCCGGAGTGCGGACACGCACGCCATGATTATGGAGTTTGATGTGATGCTCAACGATGGAGACATTCAGAGCACAACAACCGGTTCTATAAGCTTTGCGGTAAACTACGGGATACACAAAATAGAAGTGGGTGCGGACGGGTATTACTCAACCGTGGCTTACGTTTATGTTAGTGAAGATACAGAGAAGGTAGTGTATTTAACGCCACTGGAAGAGGGCGGCGGTGCGGGCACATATTATCCACCTCCACATCTTGTTGAGTTCAAGGTGCAAAATGTATGGGGGCAACCCCTTAGTGGAGTCAATGTAACAGCCGTGCCGTCAGAAACTTCAATGGTAAACTGGAGCTGGATAGAAACAGTATATGGTTACGGTGAGAACATATCGCAACCAATGAGCGGCATCACGGATTCCAACGGTGCGGTATCTTTTGTGATGGTGGAAACTGTCAAATATAAACTATACTTCACAAACGAATCACAGAACATATCGGCATATCGGGAAATTTATCCCAAAGACGATAGATACACAATCACAATAGGGGAAATACCGGAGGAGAAAATAGGATGGTGGCTATCAACCGCACAAAATGACAGCGCAAACACCGGCAACATCACAATCCATTATCTCGATTATAATGAACCAGTCAAGACCCAGTGGGTCAATTTCTCAATCTATTATCTCGATAATGGCACGCTTGTTTATTCTCACAATTTCACCACCGTGAATGCCACAAACGAGAACACATCAATTGATTTGAACGCCTCCTACACGTATAAAGTCAAGATTACGGCATACCACGAGGATTACGGCATTATATCATCCACAACAATTATCGTCTTTGTCATACCGGAAAAGCCGAAGTTACCTGTCGCGCAGGAACTCTTCAAACATCTTGAGCCGTGGCAAATCACTTTAATAAGTATGTTCGTGCTGATATGCTTTGGCTTCATATTCGGTGCGGTATCGGCAGGCACAGGTGGTCTCATCGTGGCAGCCATGGCAGCCGCATTTTATTACTTCGGGCTATTACCATCATTATCGAAGGAAGTGGCTTCTATTGTTATACCTCTTATACTTATTGTTGCGGTTCTTAATAAACTGATAGAACAGAGGGGGGTGATACAGGAATGAAAATACTTGACATCTTTCTATACCTTTCGGTATTCAATTTCATGCTCTTGATACTGGTGAATATACCCATGTTCAGCGATACACAGGTGCAGCCAATGCAGGATGCACAGATATACAGCGACTGGCAAGAATTTGGCAAGCAGGCTGGCGCAAAACCGTCCGTGGCTGATACGATATATCTTACATTCGTGGGTGCTTTCAGGGTGATACCGCTTATAGCGCAGGCAGTATTGAATGCAACCATTTTATTACCATGGTTCCTTGAGCGGTTGTTCAATCTCCCAACAACGCATCCAATTGTTGTTTTATTTACCTCCATGGTCTGGATAAATTATGGATTGGGACTATTACAAATATGGTTACGCACATCGTTTAAACACATGGAGTGATAAAAATGAGGAAAATAGTGGCTATGGGAATTGTATCTGTTATGGCGTTGCTGTTAATAACAAACGTGAATGCCATCGCTCCAGATAAACCAGCGGTATATTATCCCGAGAACAATACAGTCATCTACGATACAAATACATACCTGATAGTGAAAGTGAATGACGACGATGGCGATAATTTAAATGTCACATTCCATAATGCCACCTCGGGCGAGATAATAGGATGGAATGAAGTGAATGGTTCCGGGAAGGCTGCATGCGTATGGAAAAATCTTGATGTAGGTAAAACATACAACTGGTATGCAAACGTTTCGGATGGTTCAAATACTACACAGAGTGATATATTCAATTTCTCTGTTGCACAATCATCAAAGAGTGATAAGTGGGATGAAGTGTATATCAATCCTGAGGAAGGATTGGGATGGGGCAAAATAGAGAATACAACGAACATTCTGCAAATGATTGTCAAACCTTTCTTGCTAAGTATGGGCTCGTGGTTCTATGCAATTTTCATACTCGCGATGGTGGGACTCATATACATCAAGACACAAAATGTGTTCTTACCGTCGCTGATTCTTCTTCTTTCGGGCTTGGTAATGGCAAGCTTGATGCCACGTGAAATCTATGGTGTCATACTCGCATTTATAGCCCTTGGATTCACCGGCATTATATACGCGGCATTTAAGCGGAGGTTAGAATAGGAGGTGATAAATATGGCTATATTGAAAAGAATAGGGGAGAAAATAAAGAAAGGAGGGGAGAAGGCACAGAAGATTGGTAAACACCTCGCAGGCATGGCAGAGAAAATGGGAAGCATACAAGTCCCGGATATTGGTGAGATTGACAGGAAGTTGAGCACAGTAGAACCATATAGGGCACCAAAGAAGAGAACAACCACACAACCGAAGAAGAAAAGAACAACTCAAAAGAAATATAAGAATGCGGCAATATTCGTGGTGCATGGCAGCGAAACGGAGGATGGAAAGCACACGGTTTATTATTCGGTGTCGGGCGATTTAAATGCGGGGCGGAAAAAGAAATTTACGAACTGGCAACAGGCGCTGAAATTCGCACGTGAGAAGGCAAGGCAGTGGGGTGTTAAAGTAGAGGTGAGCAGATAATAGGAGAAAATGAATCCTATAATAATCATGTGGATTTGTATATTGGGTATGCTCATATGTATTGGATACGAGTTCTATCATGTAGCAGCCGAATGCGGTTATCATGGCATAGAAGGGTTCAGGTTCTCATACTGGTTCTTTTTCCAGGGTGGGAGATCCCGGGTAAATGAGATAATGAGTTCCAACTGCAATTTGTATGAGAATTGGCAAGATGCAGCACGAACATTATTTGAAAGAAAAGAAAATTATCTATGCGGACACATCCTTCAAGAGGGTTTTTGGTCTGATGTTTAAAAGGGATTTTGAAGGCATAATGCTCTTTTCTTTCCCCAAACCCTCAACTGTCTTAATTCATTCTTTCTTTATGCGATTTACTATTGATGTAATATGCTTTGACAATGATTACTATCTTATTAAATCATTTACACTTAAACCTTGGCGAATAGCAATTGTAAAAGGCGTAAAGTATATCGCGGAAAGAAAAAGTAAAAAATAAAAAGAAAAAAGGTTTTGCCTTTATTTCGCCCGCAGTCTGCTTACCACTGCCAAGATGAATACCGCTGCCAATACGATGAATCCAATGACCACCAAATTTACTGCTGAATAGAAAATGGTTGCTGTCGTCTGTTTGGTGGCGACTGTTTCCGCTTCTTCATATTGATAGTCCACACCGAATGTATCTGTATAATTCACAAAATCACTGTGCCCGCCGATAGCGCCCGTGCTCATATTAGTGATCTTTCCCGCGGTATAATCCACCGTGTAGTCCGTATCCTCTGTAAATGTGTATGAGCTGTTATAGACTTTCACCGTTCCCTCTATCAGATACCCGTGAGCGAGTTCTTTTGTGTATGTGGAACTGTCCGAACCATTAAAATTCCACGTTTCGTTCGTTACGGAGATGCCCGCCTTTGGTGCTACACTCAACACATTCGCGAAAACAAGCACCGCTATCAGCACCGTTATCGCGCCCGTGATAATTGTCATTATTGTCTGTGTCTGTCCCCGCCTGTCCCGCATGACGTCTCTCGCTGTCATTGTCCCGGAATTATGCCCTGAGCCTGTTCACTACCGCTAATATGAACACTGCCGCCAATACGATGAATCCGATGACCACTAAGTTCGTTGCTGAATAAAATATCGTCCCGACTGTGGACATTGTTTCATTTGCCGCAGAATCATTCACAGGTGGCATTGCGTTCTTGATATTCGCGAATATAATGACGCCCAACAGCACCGTTATCGCACCAGTGACAATTGCCATTATTGTGCTCGTCTGTCCTCGCTGGTCAGCGAGTGCTTTCCGCCATTCCCGGACGCCCAGTGTGGCGAGTGTCGTCGCTATTGCCAATACCGATGCAAAATATGCCTTCGTCTTTTCAAACACTTTTCATCACATCACCTCCTAACTTACTCCTATTATGGAGATACATACAAATAGGTTATGTGAGGGGTTATATAAAGCTTTCGCACCTCGTGCGGGCGTATTTTAGTTTAAGGAGGAGGGAAAAAGGAGATAGGAGGGAAAAAGTTTTTGTGGAGGAGGGTGTGCTATTTGTAAATTAATTTAAATGCCCTCATACTTCATGCTGTCGCTGAAGGTGACTCAATCGTCATAAGGGACGATTTCACGATGTTTTGCTGCTTCCACCTCCAATAATCTGCCTGATCAACTCCCAAGAGACTACATGCACGAGTTTCGGAGATACCAAACTCTTTCACCAACAGAGGAACACGAGGATAAACCAATTTTCTTTTCCCTTCTACGCTTGGTTTTTGTTTCTTTTCTTCTTTGTTCTTTTTCTCTTTCAATTTCTTTTTCTCTTCTCCCAATCTCCTCTTTTCCTCCTCCAATTTCTTTCTCTCTTCCTCTAATTTTCTCTTCTCCTTTTCGTATTTTTCCTCTTTTTTATCTCCTCCCGCTTTTCCCTCTATCTTCGTGAATATATCTTGTGCCTTCTTAAGCAATTTTCCTATCATCTCATCCTTTTTCCGCTCATATTCCTCAAAATCTATACTTTGTGGCAACGCTATCTCCCATATATTCACCTTCTCCCCGTTTCCGTCTTTAAGGAGATGACGGTAGAGATGATCGCTCCAATCGTCGTATTCTAACTCATAAAACGTGAAATAACTGCGTTTCTTTTTGTAATTCACGCCGCGCCCCACGCCGTAGTATCGCGCGAGGATGATACCGTGGATGTCAATCATCCTTTTCGCGGGCACGGTAAAAATTACAAGAAGTCCGTATTTGCGGATGACCTGAAATATGAGAGAAAGAATACGGTTCTGTGCCGAGTGCCATTCCCGCGCGGGGAGGAATACTCCAGCCTCATCCGCGAGGATGCATGACCCGTGAGGTAATTTCCCCTCATTTGCCTGCTGTAAAAGCTTGATGAAAGGCGTGAGATGCCCGATCGAGATACGATCAATACTAAAATTCTCATCTATCTTCTCCGCCAGTCTGATCATCGCCATTGACTTGCCGGAGCCGGGCGCACCGGTGGCGAGGATGAACTTGCCTTGCTCGTGGTTAATCAATTCATCACGTATCTTATCTATAAAGGGCGTTTTTTCCAGATTAAGTTCTGTATATGTCATGTGCCATCATCCACCACAATATTGACCTCTTCTATAATCTTAATGAGTGCTTTGGTGTGATGTATCGCCTTGTTATACTTAGAGAAAGTCTCCAGCGCATGGCTTACCGCATCATAATTGAGTTTGTTCAGGCGTAAATCATTATTGAACAGTTCCTCCGCCTCATTAACAATTTCCTTTTTCCCGTCTTCCCGTGAGATATATTCCGATGTGTGATACACAAGTGAGCGGAAGTTTTGCATGAAAACCTCAAAAGAACCGGGCTTGACGCGTCCATACAGTGCCAATTCTTTCCACAAAGCGGCTGCGGTATCCACACAATCTATTAACAACGTTGCGAGATTGGATGCCCATATAAATTCGGTCGGGCGAGGCTGTGGACGGTAGCCCGTGCTCCTTCCGTAAAAAGGATTTTTCCCGTTCATGGTGACGGTGGAGTTCCTATATTCGGTATTACCTTTGTGGCAGCCTCACCGATGTGGCTGAGTGTTTCACCACCGCCGTGCGTGATCACAAGATACACTATCAAAAAGATGATGATCATGAGGATAATGGTGGGCAGCATCTGCTGGAATTTCCCAAAGTAATCGCGCATCCCTCTTAATTCCTCAGCCACGCTGCGTTCTATAATAGAAAATAGCACATCAGTAGAGAGATTCTTTTCCAAGAAATTGAATATATCTTGAATTTTGATTATCCCGGCTTCTTCCACTTCAACGTTCTCAAGCGTATCGAGCTGTGATTGTGTATCCTCAATCTCGCGATTGACTTCCTCTAACCTTTCTTCGATTTTTTCTCGCTCCGCTTCCATTTCCGCTTTGTTTATATCTTTTGATACTTTGATTTTTTCAAACCCTCCTTGATCCACATCACGTGAAATGATGAAACTCTCTGGATTGCCTTTAATTTGCCATGTATTCTCATCAATCTCTTCTATTTCGCATTTCTTCGGTAATTTGTGACCTATATCTTTGAGTGTGTCCCTTAATTCGTTTGGGATGTGTCCAGCCTGTATTTTTTTAAATACTCTGGGTGGGAGCATGAAAAGAAGATCACCTTCTTTTAAGTCGCGCTCTATTTCTTTCAGTCTCTTATTTAGCTCTTCACGAAATGCCATCAAGCCCGGTGTATTCTTATCACCATAAAGTCTCCTCTGAAGTTCCTCTATTGCCAGTTTCACTTCACCTATATTTTTAAATCCCAGTTCGCGCATCTTGGATGCGTGTATGATATTCTGTGGCGGCAAAATCGCGCCGTATTTGTGGTATGCTATGGCGACAGGAATGTTCCACATGCGATACACTGCATCGGGCACATTCAAAAAGTAATAGTGATCTTTCGTTTCAAGAATTGATGATTTTGCTTTTGCTTCCTTTAATTCGATCTTTTTATATGGATTGAGAAGCAGAATCAGCATAGAACCGCGCATTTTTACGAGGAGCAACCGGTAAATGGGGATATTGACTATAAGGGGCAGCGCAAGCAGAACCGCTATGATGAGCACTAAGATAAATATGATAGAGAATGATATGGGATCCATGGATCTCACCTCCTTCGGAATAAAAATGAGAGAGGATTCCGGCGCGGTGATATGAGCGATGGTTGCTGTTCGCTGCGCTGGATTGACATCTTTGTCTGCTGTGTCTGCATCACACGTTCAAAACCTTCTTTGCCGCGTCTGCTCTGGTTCCATACATAATGTTTCAAATTCGTATAATCCAAGAAGATTTCTCCAGTATGTTCGTAATCCGGCTGCGTGATGTGTGCGATTGCCACAATTAATCCCACCCTGTTGTTGAGTGATTTCAAATCTTCTCTATCCAGATTGCCTAACAATATGTCTTTCCCATAGTAAGACCAGAACAATTTTTTCAGCCGTTCCGGGACTTTTGGAAGCTTTGTAAGCTCGCGCAGATAATCCACGCTCGGTTGCAGTATCGGTTCTCTATCGAAGTCTTCTCTATCGAGATTTTCTTCATCAAAAATCCCATCCTCTATTTCTTCACTCATTTTACATCACCTCCTTATTCAAAATACCGCTCCCATTTGCGGTAACCTCTCCCCTCACGATACGATGTGAGCCACTGATAGAACGTGATGATTAATCCGATGATACCGAAAAGGAAGAGAACACCCGTGAGCGCGATGCCAAAATAGGGATAATCGGGCATCATGGGGATAGGGAGAGCCATGGCGATGAAAGAGGTTACTGCACCCATAAGTGTCAGAACCGAATTCGGAACGAGCACCCCGAGCAAGAGAAATACCAGTGCCGCTATTATCAATATACCCAATAGAAGGCTCAAACCAGTCATTTCTCCTTCCTCCAATAATAAATTAATACTTTCATTTAACATGCTCATATTTTCGCCGACATACCATACCACCGTATTTGTTGTGCCGTTGGAATTCTCGCCCCAAACTTTCAGTATCCCGGTTTCTTCTGTGTTGTTCCAGCATACTGTTATATTATCGTAGTTGTGATATATAAAGTTATCGTTTTTATACCAGTAAAAGTTATCAATTGGCTGGTCTGTGGTGACATTAAAATAGATACAGGTTGAGTTGTTAATGTGAATAAAAGTGCTGTTATCGTTGGTGTGATTATTATACCAGTTTGTTATTTTTGGTACCTCGTGAGAAGTAGCCAAAGCTATCATCCAGTCTATCTTTTTATTAGAAATAAATTTCTTCTCGTAAGTTTGATAGCCGGCTTTTGCAATTTTGATGGTATGAGGCGTTTGCATCACCGGAGTATTTCCGTGTGCTTGGTCATAATAGCCGTAGTTAAGTATCTGCTTAGGTATTTCGCCATTGGAGTCGGTTGTTTCATTTACGACTAAGTTGTTGTTCTTGTCCCAGATTTTTACTGATGCACCTGGGATTGGGTTGCCTCCGGTATCAACAACCTTCAGGTTGAATGTGTATTGGCGGTAGATTGTGCCTGTATTAGAGAACACCCAAGAAACTACCCACTTACAGTCTATATTGATTGCGTATACATTTGCCTTTAAATTCAAGCATCTAAAACTTTGAGTTTCTCCAACTATTTTGTAGTTTTTAATTGTCATAGGTTCTTGTATACCGTATAACTGCACACCCCGAGAACAATCTGTTATTAGTATATCATTTGCGAACTCATGTGAGAATCTTGGTCCTGCAGTGGAAGATTGCCAATTAACTCTGTAAAAATCCACAAGCGCAGGAAGCCCATAACACTTTGTATGTATAAAATTGCAATTCCATATTTTATGGTGTGCATTAGCAGGGGAATACTGATAGATTATTGTTGAATCCTCTGCTGAAATAGTTGTTGAGAATAATTCAACTGTACCAGTGTCGGAAAACTCGATGAGATACTTATTTGATGAGGTTGTGTAAATATAGCATCCATCTTTTGTTGTTCTATTCGCTTCATCAACTACCACTCCACATCTGAAATGCCCATTTGCTGGAATATAGATGAAATTATCATTGATTGTGTGTAAAATTGCTTTTTGAGTATCAATAAGCCATGTCTCGTTTGTTCCATCTCCTATGTTCAATTTACAGGTAAATTCATACTGATTATCACCCTGCTTACTTACCACACCCCACTGACCTTGCACCACATTATAATCAAAACTCCCACTACCATTAACACCTACAACCTGCGTCTGTGTCAATTCAGTCCACAACTCATCCGAATAGTAAGTGCCGTTGCCTGTGACTACGATGTCCTCCGTCTGGTCATTCCCGGCTTCATCCTTACCTATCAAACGAATAGTAGCATCCGTGAACCCGCTCCAGTTCTCAATCTCAATCCACAAATCATGCTTCGCTCCACCCATCACCTTCTCATCAGCAGGGCGGAGGTTGTAAGTGTTGCTTACGGGGTCAGTATCCGTGCCAGTAATTCCATCACGATCAACAAGCACGAGCGTGCCAGCTTTATCGGCATTATAGATATCCTCAAAACCACAAGCATTTGATTCTGAATTTCCACAGGTAGCATCACCAACAACTGTGATTGTATTCGTGCTCGGATTATAGGTTATTCCTGCACTACAAATTGAGGGGATAAGAAATAGCAAGAAAAATAGGATTAAGATTATCCAAATTTTTTTCATATTATTGTATTATACAAAGCTTATATATAAAGCTTGCGCATCACCGCGGATAAAAACACCTTCATATTTGCGATATAACGAAATTTTTTGTGGGGGTGAAGGTTATTAATCTTCGGGCATCTATCAAATATCAAAGCAATACGATAACGATGACCTATACAACCACGAACATATACAATATACACCAATTTTTGTATAGTTACCGCAACCTTTAAATAAGGTCAATATAAACACTATATTGAGGTGAGGTATATGGAGATAAAAGGGAAAGTGGCAGCATGGGGGCGGCGGCTGGTGGTGCCTGCCTTCATTATACGGGAGTTAGGTCTTGAGGTCGGCGATGTGGTGACATGGACGGTCGAAGAAAGGGATGGTGAGAAGGTTGCTGTTTTGAAAAAGGAGGTGTAAAGAATGGGGGAAGTGGTGGTGAGACTGAGAAGTGGGGTTACAGTGAAGTATAAAAATGCGGCGATAGACATCACGAAGCGAATAGTGGCAGCGTATTTTGAAGACAAAACAATAGTGATTCCTTTCGAGAATGTAAGCATGATAGAAAGGATGGAAGGTGAGGATGATGAAATACCGAGCGAATCTTATTATTGTGGGTGAGAGGATGGAGGTGTGCAAGGTGAGTCTCTTTATCAGAGAGCAGCACGTGGTATCCATTATGCTGGATTCATCAAACAATATACATGATGTTATAAAATGCACGGGAAGTTTGATTCATTGTTTCTATTCCACATATCTGGATATTACAGGCAAATTTCAAGAGGAATACTATGACGTAATACTTAAGAGATATGTGTATGTAGCTTATGACAAATTCCTGAAGTTGATTATGGGAAAATGAAAGTGAATGCCGAGATAGGGAAAGTGAAGGTTGAGATTACCGCATCGGAAGATGAAGACATTAAAAAATTTTGTGACTTCGTGATAGCGGTTATGGAGGTGGTGTGTCGCGCAAATGAAAGAAAAGAATTTGAGAATCTCTCTGAGTGAATTAAGAGATAAAGGGATAGAATTGCAGTTAGCCCCAGGGAAGTATAATCTATGGGAAGTTGTGGAGGCGATTATTGGAGTGAAGCGGAATATTATGATTTGACGCAGGATTCCGATCTGGAACTCGCAACAACACTAAAGAGGCTGTGCAGTGAATACAAAATGTGCCGGTATTGCCTCTCAACTGCAACCCTTGATGTCTGGCACAGTATCGTCAGAGTTGCCAAGGAAATTGTCAAGCGCGAAACTTGCACCAATTCTCGTGATCTCATCGAGTTAGCGGCACTTGTAGCGGCAGAACTTGGTTATCCTGAGAAGTGGGATACCGTTGTCTATACTACGGTCTGGGAGGCGTTATGGGAAGACTATTCGTGCCTGAAAGCGAAGGTAGAGAAACTTGAAAAGGAGATAGAAGAAAATGAAAGAAGTGGTAATAATAAAAACGGGGGATACAACTGAGATTGAATTTCTATCAAAACAGCTAAGATCATTCACTCAACAGTTACACACTCTGCAGAGATGGATAAAGAAGGATAAAAGACCGCACGCCAATGCAATAATGGAAGCATACGAAGATATTAGAAAAGACGCTCGGTTGATAAGACAAGCATTAACGGGAAAATTCAATATTATTGTGGTTAGAGACCTCACAAATTGGGAGAAGAAGAAAAATGTATAGAAAAGAACTGGATGCAATCCGGAGAGTTGCAGATGTGTTCCGCTGCAATGATATGTATATACAAGACCTGAGCATTGAGGACAGGACATTCCTGAATGATATTGGACACATCATGGATTGGCTGTGGGGTGAGCTGATGGTCTATAAGCATACAGAAGATGAAGAACGCCGAAGAGAAATCAGGCAAGAAGTGCATGAAGTCAGACATAGAATCGAGTTAAAAAAGGGTGAACAGAGGTGATGATATGGTTCGCTATGTCTATCTCTGCCCTAAATGCGCGCAAGAAAGGCATAGGTTTAAAATTGTCCATTTTCCACACGGATTTGGTATCAAGGAGGTATTTATAGATGGTAAAAAAAAACCGAGCTTGTTTTGTTATCGCCTTCACAGAAACGAAAATGTGCCGATTGTGGAAAATGGATTAGACATGCTTATAGAATCAAGAGATAAAAAAATGAACAATCACAAATCATTGGCAGAGAAATTGATTGAATCGGTGGATGGTCAATACAATAACTATTATGTGCTTTTTAGTGGAGGGAAAGATTCGTTATGTGTGCTGGATCTGGTTGCGAAGAACTTGAAATCAGATTTTAAGGTGATATATATTGAAGTGAGTGGCAACACACATCCGTTGTGTAACGAATATGTGCATTATGTGGTAGAAGATTATTATGGGTTGGACTTGATTCATCTTCGCTCGGATGAGAACTTTTTTGAGTTGTTACGGCGATATGGTTATCCTTCATGTATCTGGTATCACTCAAGATGGTGTCTTAATCGGCTAAAAGATCACACCCTCGAGAAATTTCAAAAGTTAAAATATGCGGTGACTTTTTCAGGTATGAAAATAGCGGATTCCTCCAATAGAAATCGTTATATCTCTGAAAAGTTCTCCAATGGAATAAAGAAGAATAAAAAACCATATACATTTTGGGGTGCTATTTCTGTTCTCCCAATCTTTCAATTTTCAAAAAATGATATTTGGATGTATATCAAGAGAAACAAGCTTCCTTTAAATCCGTGCTATGAACTCATTAACAATTCCGGGAACTGTGTAATCTGTCCGTTCGATACTTTTGATACCATGCGAAAAATCAAAGAAAATGCTCCTTTGTTCTTCCAGGAATGGGTTGAGATACATGAGAGTATCAAGGCGAATCTTATATACGAGAAACAGCGAGGGATATGGATCCCAAACTGTGGTATATGGCATGTCTTTCAAAAGTTTGATAGATATTACCGCAACCTTAAAACTGATTTGGCAGAGTGGGGAATAAAATGAGTTCCCGTAAAGGTTACCGCTCGCAAGCGGAGGCTGCGGAAGAATATAAGAAACGCGGTTGGGAAGTCTTTGTGCCACAAAAATCGAAATACGGCGCACAGGACATCTTCGGTATGTTCGACCTCGTAGCAATTTCACCCGATGGTAGTGAGATCCATTTTGTCCAAGTTAAATCCAATTCCACGCGCGGATTCTTAAAGAAACTGAAAGAATGGCGCGAAAAGCATGTTGTTAAGAAGGTGGAATGGCGGCTCATGGTGCGGGTGGATGCCCGCAAACACAAGAGAAAGTGGAAAGTTTATCGCTGAAAATTTTATGTCATCAATCACAACCTTTATATATACCCTCAACATAACATATATTGAGGTGAGATAAATATATGACAATACATTGTAGCAGGTGCGGGAGAAGGATAACACAACCGATATTTGTTGGAGGGAAGCCTTATGGAATAGAATGTGGAAGGTTTTTGTTAAGCATGGACCCGAAGAGTCTAAGGCAGAAGCAAGAAAAAGCAGAGAAGATAGTGGAAATGATGATAAAAGCAACGGATAAATATGAATTTAAGATTAGGAAGTATCCAAAAGATTTTGTCAGAAAGCACTTTCCTCGCTCCAAGATAGATGAAAGGACAGTATATAAGTTAAGAGATAGACCCGATGTTGAGAGGGAATGGGGTCCTATTGACGGTGATCCTGTGGTAAGTTATTTGGTTGCGCAGATTTGGAAGAAGAAAATGAAAAACTCATAAAGATATGTTTCTATCACCGTAACCTTTATATATACCCTCAACATAACATTATATTGAGGTGTGGTAAAATGGAAGAGAAAAAGAGGGAATCGAAAGTGGGCGCATGGGGCATGAGGCTTCAGGTCCCCACCGAATGCCTCAAGTTTTTGGGTCTCGCCGTCGGGGACGTGGCAGAGTGGATTTTTGTGGAGAAAGAAGGGAAGAAAGAGGTGATACTGCGCAAGAAGGAGGTATAAGCGGAAATGAATGAAACAAAAGAGATATGGAAAGAGATATACAGCCTTGCTAAAAAGCTTGAGATAGGACATGATAGACTGAACACACTCGTTACGGAGATATTAGGTAAGCGAGCGGAGACAGAAGAGGAAGCGAAGAAGGTTCTGAAGTTTCTGCGTGCAGTGGACGAGAAACCGAGATTTTTCACGGTAGAGCAGGCAATAGATGTCACGAAGGCTGAACTCATAGAGGCAGAGCCCATAGAGGAAAGCGGTGAGGGAGTAGAGGCAGAAGCTGGAGTAATAGAGCTTGAGGAGAAGAAAGAAGAGAAATGGGATAAAACAGTAAGGACAGAGGATGGTGAATTCATGTTCAGGCTGGAGGGTGAGAATATAATATGCAAAAACAGTGAAACCAAAGAGACTTATGTGATAGATCCAAAGAAGCCAGAATGCAGCTGCCCGGATTTTCAGATAAACAAGAGAGGGCAGGAATGGTGCAAGCATCTCACAGCAGCATCGGCAGCAGGTTATGGAGTCGCCAAGCTTGAAATGCCTGAAGAAATAAAAACATTGGCTAAGAGAGGGAGAAGAAGAAAAGAGAAAGGAGAGGAGATTGTAACAATAAACGTACTGGATAAGCAAGTCCAAGTACCAATTGTTCAAACACCAGACAGAATCATACAGAACGAAGATGCTGCCGCTAAGATGCTCAAGGATATATTGGGTGAAGATGCAAAATACGAAGATGTCATCGAGAAGTATGGCGATGATATAGAAGAGATTAAGGCGGACGTGGTTATCTCACTTGCACAGTACGCGGGGATACGGTTCGTGCCTGTAAACAAGGAGACGGAAAGCACGAAAATAAATATTGGCAAGCTTTATCTGCTCAGCGAAACGGACGAGAAGAAGAGACAGAAATATGCCGAGATCGCAGATCTCATGCCCGATACGGAAGTGGTAATGAGATGCAAAGTGACGGCGGTAGCGGCATGGAAAGACCAAGTAGGTAATATACGAGTCGGTGTTGCCACAAAGGAGGAACACATGACACCTTTTGACCTGAGGGATATATGCAGACGGGGCAGTAACTTCATTGAGACGAAGGCTGAATCAAAAGCATACAAGAAGGCAATTTTAGTCTCTTTGCCGATTACGCACGACGGGCTAAAGAGAAAAATCAAGAAACTATATCACTGGATGGAAAAATGAATTTGAAAGAAAGAGCGATAGAGGAGGCAAGAAAACGTCAGGAGCAAATAGAGATAGAGAAGCTCAAGGCGGCAGATCAATTTGCACAAAAAGCGATAAAAGAATTTCGGGGTGTGTTCGGTGATGTGGAAGAACTCAGTGTAAAAGAAGTGGATAGAGATGAGTGCGAGATTATAGCGGATGGTCTTAGGTTCCGGGCACGAAAAGAGAGCAGTGAATACTACATATACATCAAGTTCTATTTGCATGTCAAGTGTAGGAGATGTGGCAAGTGGTTCAGCCATTCAGTGCAAAATCTTGCGGATGTAGGAGATTTGTTGAGCCGTCCACCAATGTGTGATAGTTGCAAATACGGCACCACAGAGGTAAAATCAAAGGCAGAACGGGTCATGGAAATGCTACGGGAGATTATTGAGATTGTGAGTGACTGATGATATGAGGTTACCACACAACGTTTATGTCTTCCACCACCGTGGATATGAGGTGGCTCCTTATTTCCCTTTCTCACCTCATAATGGGCAAACTGATGATATGAGGTTACCGCCTCTTTTCGGTCTCTCCTCCCAACTACCTATATTTCCACTGTAAGGGGGTGATGTAATACAAAAATCGTGATTTGTAATACAAAAAATATCCTCTCATAACGCCCTATTTTTAAAATAGGACTTTTTCCACCACGCTATAAACCTCATTTTTTGGGGTGTGTTGTAATACATGTATATAACGAGGGTCTCTGTGTATATGGTTAAGAGGAAATGAAGGGTATATAAATCTTTCGTTTTGCACATTATAATAGATCCCCGTAAAATTTTGTGTATTACAAACTTTCTTCTTCTTCTTCTTCTTCTTCTTCTTCTTCTTCTTTCTTTTCTTCTTTTCTCTTCTCTCCTTCCTTCTTTATTTCGCGATTTTGTATTACACCTGTATTACAGTGATGTATAGCAATGCAAGCTTTTTATATATGAAGTGTATTAATTGTATTGATGTGTATGACAAAGACTATATCGGTAAGGTTGGATGATAAGGATGTCGAGTATCTCGAGAGACTGGGAGGAAAAACGAAGGGGGTAAAGCTGTTAATCGAGTATCACAAGAAAGGGATAAACGAGGAGAAGCGGGAGTTGGATCCAGCGGAGCGGTTCTATCAGTATATAATCCTCCCCACAGATCAGCGATTGCGGGAGACATACCAAAGTTTTTTGGAATTGTTTATAGAAATGGGTGGGCGAAAAGCATCGCTTGACTACTACGCGCCTTACATAACAGGGAGAACAGGATTCGATGAAAAGACAGTAAGGAAGCACTTTCGCAAACTCTCTTCGCTAAAATTCGTTAAGCATGACGGGCTATTGTTCAGACCGGCTCTACGGTTAAAGGAAGGATTTGCAATAGAAGACTTTAAAAAGCCATATAGAGATTTCGTGGACTTCTTACAGGAGAGGGGGGCATATAAGGACATAGGCACGGATTTATGGGAAAATGAACGAGAAAGCGATTGAGATAATAAGGAAGCGAATCCAAACGATAGAACGCCGCCTCTATCTCGACAGGCGGCACGGTCATTCTCAGTCCGCTCGCGTCCACGAAGCCGTTTTGCGAGAACTGAGATATATTCTTGCAAAGATCCAAAAGGAGGAATGAAAATGAAAACCCTATACTTCTTCAATTCAAGCGATAGAAAAATACGTGACATAATACGCAGTGAAGGATTCTATGTTGGAGTGACATATAGAGGTAGGAATACGACAAAAGACGCTGAACATATTGATTTTATAGACCATCCCGTGAAGAAGTACTCATACAGAGCCTATATCAATTTCGTGAATGAAAAGAAACCACTGGTGGCGTGTGCCAGAGATGTATTCCGACCGGAGGATTTGAGAGTTGCATTCTGGATGGCAGAACAAATGAGAAGTGAACAGGTAGTTATTCCGTGCCATTATTACGATGCAAAGGAGATAGTCACAGAACACGGTTATCTCTGGGGTTATCCTTCTGATGGAGTGTATGCACAAAAGCTTGGATTGCCACCTTCACCCTTCACAGTATTTGATATAGACACAAACTGTCATTTCCTGGGCTTCAATTTCAAAATATTTCCTGAGATACGGGGTAAGTGTTATTCCGCCGATAATGCAACTCTAATAATGCTGAGCCGGAACCACTATCTAATCAACGACGATTTCACAGTCCGCAAAGCAAACGGTAAGATAGAACATATTGTCAGATGGAATCTCCAACGATGGAAGTTTTTGATATCGAAAGAAAAATAAAAGATTGAAAAGGAGGGATAATAAATCCCTCTATTTAAAAATCAACCATTTTTTTCTTCAATTTCTGAGCAACCAGATACGATACCAGTAAATCATAATGAACAGTTTCCCATTGTTCATCAGGTGTCCCTCTCGGCTTATATACCGCTATCTCATTGATTTCTTTTATTCCGAGAAAATGCCCTCTAACATATCCCTTCGGTAGCTTCTTAATCTCAAACTCGAATTTGCCTGATTTTAGCATGTCCTGATATATCTTCTCAGCTATTTCGTTTGCCTCCTCCAAGCTTTTTGGTCCTCTCAGTATATCCCTTATCTTCTCCAATTTCTCAAGTTCCTCTCTAATGAATTTCATTCTTGATCCTTCTTTAGCTTTCAACTCTTTCAATTCATCAATACTCATGAAAAAAGTCACGAGAGGAAACTCATAATACTCCGCGATTAGCTTTAACTTCTCAAGTTCAATTTCTATTGTTTCTTTTTTCATCTTTCTTACACCCCTATATCAAAAAATGAAAAAATAAATATTAAAAAATCTATCGCTATTCTGCCGTTTCTCTTCGTATTCTTTCTATTTCAAGGCTTGCCAAGAACCGAGCGGTTGTCTCTGACACATTTGCTGCCGCTTGCCGTGCTGACTTTTCAATCATTGCATCTTCCTCTCGGCATTTCTCAATAGCCGTGAAGTATGGGCAGCCACACTCCGGGCACGCTTTCGGTTTTTCTTCGTAAAAGCGCAAGCAGTGAAAGCATCTCCACTTCATGCCTCTATTCTCCGCTTCGCAGATGGGACATAACCCATCTGTGTTAAGAATGTCCTCTGTGCCGCATTTTACGCATTTTCCAAATTTCACCATTTTCTTCACCTCCTATTTCATGCGGGGTTCATTGCCCCCGCCTCGCTCACCACTATTCGCCTGCTTCCTCAGCCACTGAACCACTCCGTCGTAATCATCCTGCTCAAAGATTCTGTTGTCGTATCCCGGTCCTACATCTCCTCCGCTCATGCTCCATATTCCGAGTGCCCATTCTGCCGCCTCTTTCTCCGGATATATGTAGAGAGTGAACAACACCTCTTCATCTCCTATACTATCGAGCCAGTCAAGGTATTGAGCGTCGCACTCGAAATAGTCTCTGATTATTTCTTTGTCATCTGTCTCAAACTTCCATGCGCCAGACATCGCGACAGTATCGGGCACCCTTTCACAGATGCTCCATTCTTTATCCATTTCTTCTTTCATTTTTTATCACCCCTCTTTCTTTCTCAGGATGGCTACTTTTTCACTACCCCTCTCGTCTATTTCCCACTCTACCTCGTCCCCCACATCGAGACTGAGCATGTGTAAGACAGCGGCGGGGACCTGTAACCGCTGCCCCCATGACGTTACTTTCCCTCTTATCTTTCTTCCGCTCATATATTTATCTCACCTCAATAATATATTGAGGTGAGGGGTATATAAAGGTTATGATAACTATACAAAATTCATGAAAAATGTATATGTTCAAAATTGTATAGGTTCTCAGCTCTTTTTCTTTTCAAGAATTAACCATCCCCATAGCGTCTTATTCTCTTCCTCTTCACTGGACATCACTATTTTGAAACTTCCCTGGGTGAGACCGTCCTTGATAAGCGTCCCGATCGGGAAGTGGTTTATCTTATATTTGTTATATACCTTACCGCGCACTTTCACCTTCTCCTTCCGTATCGGTATCTTCCACTTCATTTTTTGTCCCCAAACATTATAAAACTCCCCTTATATAAATTCTTTCCTCCTCTCATATCACTTATTTTCATTCACATGTCATATAATGCAGATTATATGACATTCGAGCTCAGTGGTTATATCCGAAAGTTTTAAATATTGTATTCTTCATATATAGGTAAGGGTGATGTGAAATAATGATAGAATCAGTTTATTATATTGGTCTTCCACTCTTTGGAGCTGTTATATGGTTCGCTCTGTATATATTTACGCACCAGTGGAAGGCGGTATTTCCTTAAAAGCATGGAGATAAAATGAGTGAATTTGATTACTATCCTATTTTTATGGATTGGCTGAGACAGTGTGGTAATGAACTCGTAGTTAGAGAGGTTAGACCACCATCTTGTAATGGCTTAGAGTTTGACATTATAGGAGCTCACAAATGGAAAAATAGAAAGAATTTTTACACTCTCACCTCTATCGAAGTAAAAGAATTAGATTTTGCAAAATGTTATAGACAGGCACGGGAAAGATTGTTTTGGTGCGAATATTGTTACATGGCATTCCCTATAAACTTTGGTGAGTTCTCCAATTTGGGTGTAATCATATATAATCTTACGAATTATTTAGAAGATCTCAGAAAAGAAGGAATCGGGGTTCTGGTTTATGAAAATATCTGTGCTAAGAAGGTATGGTGCGTTTTACCGGCGAAAATGAGTAATAAGATAATGAAGTGGCGTAAGGATATATTGCTTGATATATTGGGACTGAGGCAGCAAAAATTACTGTAAAATATTCCACACGAAACACATCCCAAAAGGTTTTATATCTGTATCGCATACATACATATCGGTGATGTGAATGGCTGCTAATAAGAAGAAAGTAAAAGTGAAGTGCCCGCGTTGTGGTTACACATGGATGTATGGCGGCAATAGCAAGTGGATTATTTGTTGTCCTATTTGTCATACTTCGATGTCGCTTCAGCGTGCAATTCAACGAGCGAGAGGACAGCCACTCACATCGCCAAAAAATAGGAGGTGAAATAAATGGCTAAAAAGAAATTGAAAATACCGGGAAAGCGATACAGGGTGAAAAGAATGGTGGTGCACAGAAAAGCATGGGTGGATCGGTGGGGGCACAGACATCCGGCAACGACCTATGTCAGAAAAGCGCAGGTAATTAGCCGGAAGGCATACGAGAAGGAGGATATAGGCGCACCAGGGCGCGGTAAGAAAGTGATACCAATCAAGGGCGAGATGAAGATAAACGGCAAAGAGTATCATGTCAATCAGTCAGTGAGGACACGACACGCTATTTTGCGTGCACTTGTGAAGAGATACGGTGTATCTAAGGTGTGGCATAGACTGCATGCAATGGTGATCATGCGCAAGAGAATACAGCCAGAGGCGAGAAAGATATTTGAGAAAGATAGAGACTGGGTGGCAAACACATTTGGCACAAAGGCACTAACACCACGAGCAGCCATCAGAAAGTGGAAAGGGATGAGCCATACAGCACGCCAGAAAGCTATGCCCGGAGGAAAAATATAGGGCATGATATTGTTCGATCCAACATCATGGATCCGCACGTTCAAG